>Ga0302325_10005242_pt1 | contig 29603 bp, 26 predicted proteins | sample Palsa_T0_2_FD_201948 | JGI IMG/M metagenome (GOLD analysis project Ga0302325, IMG submission 201948) | Peat permafrost microbial communities from Stordalen Mire near Abisko, Sweden - Palsa_T0_2 | ecosystem: Environmental > Terrestrial > Soil > Palsa > Peat permafrost | place: Sweden: Abisko...
TGTCGAGCCCGCCGCGGCCGTAGAGCGCGGTGACGCGCTGCGCCACCGCGTCCGGGTCCAGCGGCTTGCCCACCAGATCGCTGAACAGCTTGTCAGCAGCCGGACCGTACTGCGAGCCGGTCTCGGCCTGCACGAAGTCGATGCGCGGCGGCGGGCTGCGCGATGACTCGCGGCGCCCCACATACGCCTGCATGTCGCGCTCGCTCACAGCGAGTCCCGCCAGCTGTTCGCCCTTGCCGCGTGCTGCCGCCTCGCCCATTCCGATCACCCTCGCGACGACTCCGAAGTCGAACGATGAGGTGTTACCGAGCGAGGGCTGGATGAGAATGTCCCGGGGACCGAGCGTGGCAAGTTGCGCGCTGGCGTTGCGGCGGATGAGGATCGCCAGCATCTGATTGGAGATTGCCGGGGCGCTGTTCATCTCCTTGCGCGACTGCAGCGGAAAGCCGACATCCACGACAATGACGAGGTCCACGCCCATGGCACGTGCGATGTCGACCGGCACGTTGTCAGCGACGCCGCCGTCGACCAGCAGCCGCCCATCGCGCTCCACCGGCGCGAACACCCCCGGCGCCGACAGGCTGGCGCGCATGGCGGTGGTCAGGTCTCCGGAGCTCATGACGACGCTGTCGCCGGTTTCCAGGTCGGTGGCCACGGCGCGAAACGCAGTCGGCAGGTCATCGAAATTGCTGATGTGCGCCACGGGCAGGGTGAGGCGCCGTAGCGTCTGCGTGAGGCGCTGACCCTGGATCAGCCCCTTCGGCAACAGGAAATGGCCGCCACGCAAGCCGAGCGGGAAATTCACCAGGAAGCTCTCCTCTTCCTCCTTGCGGCGCAGCGTCAGGTCCTCACGCGGTGGACGATCGCGAAAGGCGTCCTGCCAGTTGATCGAGGTCATGATCTTCTCGATATCGGTCGCCGACAGGCCGCTGGCGTACAGACCGCCCACCACCGCGCCCATGCTGGTGCCCGCGATGGCATCGATGGGTACGCGCATCTGCTCGAGTACCTTCAGCACCCCGATGTGCGCCGCGCCGCGCGCCCCGCCGCCTGAGAGCACCAACCCGATGCGCGCGCGAGGCTGCGCATGCGGGGCTGCGAGGGGCGGTGCCTGTGCGTCGGCGTGGGGAGCGGCCGCGAGCCATTGGGTTGCGAGAAAGAGACTCAGCACCCCGAGACGGGGCGAGATCGCCCGTGTTGAACGCACGCCGCGAAGAATACCAGCATGCCGGCACGGCCGCGCTCGGGGTCGCGCACCCGCGCACGCCTTCGCCGATAATGCGATACATGCAGCGCTCCACCGCCATCCCCGGGCCGAGCACGGTGCCGACCCGCGGTATCGTGCGCACGTTGCGCCTGCTCGGCGCACTCGCCGCCTGTCTGAGCGCGGGGGGCGCACCGGCCCAGTCGCCCGCCACCAGCGACTGGGGATATTACGGTGGCGATGCCCTGGGCCAGCACTTCTCAAGCCTCGATGAGATCAATCGTGACAACGTCGCGCGGCTGGTCGTCGCGTGGACTTACCGTACCGGTGAGCGGGGCGAGGGTTTCGCGCGCGCCAGCAAGCTCACCTTCGAGGCGACGCCGGTGCTCGCCTTTGGCCTGCTGTACCTCGAGACGGGCACGAATATCGTCATCGCGCTCGATCCGGAGTCCGGCAGGGAGCGCTGGCGCTTCGATCCGCACATCGATCGCACCGCTCACTACTCCGAGGCCAGCTCGCGCGGGGTAAGCGTCTGGGAGAGCCCCGACCCGCGCCACGGCGAGCTATGCCGACGCCGGGTGTTCACCGGCACGCTGGATGCGCGCCTTCTGGCCCTCGACGCAGACACCGGACGGCCGTGCACTGACTTCGGCGATGCGGGGCAGATTGACCTCAAGCGCGGTGTGCATATCCGCGATGCGGGGGCGTACCTCGTCACCTCACCGCCCGCGCTCTACGCCAACGTCGTCGTGATCGGTTCCGCGATCGGCGACAACCGCGCCACCGACGTGGAGCGCGGGATCATTCGCGCATACGACGCCGAGAGCGGCGCGCAGCTGTGGTCTTTCGACCCTCTGCCGGATTCCCCCGCGCACCCGGCCGCCGCCGAATGGGATGCCGCGCAGGCGGCAGGCACCGGCGCCGGCAACGCCTGGGGCGTGATGTCGGTGGACGAGGAGCACGGCCTGGTGCTGGTTCCCACCGGCTCGGCAAGCCCGGATTTCTACGGCGGTCAGCGCCTGGGGAGCGATCGCTTCGCCGACTCGCTGCTCGCGCTCGACGCCAGGAGCGGGCGGCTGGTGTGGCACCAGCAACTCGTGCATCACGACCTGTGGGATTACGACCTCGCCGCGCAGCCGGTCCTCGGAGACGTCGATGTGCACGGAGTGCCCGTGCCGGCCGTGATCCAGGCGACCAAGACGGGCATGCTGTACGTTTTCGAGCGCACGCGCGGCCAGCCGCTCATCCCCATCAGCGAACGGCGCGTGCCTGCCAGCCGGGTGCCCGGCGAGCGCGCCTGGCCGACTCAGCCGTTCTCATCCCTGCCAGCGCTCGCACCGCAGCGACCCGTGCAGCCCGCGGACGCCTGGGGACTGACATTCTGGGACCGGGCCAAGTGCCGCGCCCTCATCGCCTCGCTGCGCAACGAGGGCATCTTCACCCCGCCCGACACCCGCGGCACATTGCTGACTCCCGGTTACATCGGCGGCGTCAACTGGGGCGGCCTAGCCTTTGACGAGGATCGGGGCCGTGTCATCGCCGCCGTCAATCGGCTGCCCATGGCAGTGACGCTTCTCAGCCGCGATGAGTTCGAGCACGAAGTGAGTTCGGGAGCCTATGCGCACTCGGAATTCGGGCGCCAGACGGGTACGCCCTACGGCATGCGTCGTGAACCGCTGCTCTCCCCGTGGGGCCTGCCGTGCACCACGCCGCCGTGGGGCACGCTGGTGAGCGTCGATCTGCTACGCAAGCGCATCGTCTGGCAGGTTCCGCTCGGTTCGACCGAAGGATTCACGCCATGGTTCGTCCCGTCCCGGGAATTCGGCATGCCCAACATGGGAGGCCCGATCGCCACCGCCGGTGACCTGGTATTCGTCGGCGCCGCCATCGACAGCTACCTGCGTGCGTTCGACATCGAGACTGGGCGCGAGCTGTGGAAGTACCATCTGCCGGCGGGCGGACAGGCGACCCCCATGACCTATCGCGCCGGCCGCGACCAGCGTCAGTATCTGGTCATCAGCGCAGGCGGCCATGGTCCACTCGGCACGCCTCGCGGAGATTATTTGATCGCGTTCGCGCTACCGGCGCCCGCACGGCCATGAGATCGCGGAGAGCACGGGAATGCTGCTGCTGATTCTGTCCTACACCGCCCAGGTGCTGCTCATCATCCACTGCATCAAGACGGGGCGGAACCAGTTGTGGATCTGGGTACTGATACTGCTGCCCGGCGCCGGTGCGATCGCCTACGTCGCGGTCGAGGTTCTGCCCGGACTGCTGCGCAGCCGCACCGCGCAGCGCACGGCGCGCGGGCTGAAGAAGGCCATGGATCCGGGGGCGGACCTGCGCCGCTACGAGAGCGAGGTCCGCGTCGCCGGCAACGTCGCGAGCCACCAGCGCTACGCCGAAGAGCTGGTGCGGCACGAGCGCTACGATGAGGCGATCGCGCAGTACCGCGAAGCCCTCACCGGACTGTACGAGCACGATCCCAACCTCATGCTCGGTCTGGCACAGGCGCAGTTCGGCAAGGGCGACGCGCACGCCGCGCGCACCACGCTCGATGAGCTCATCAGGCTGAACCCCGAGTTTCGCTCGCCGGCGGGGCATTTGCTGTATGCACGGGCACTGGAGAAGGAAGGCGAGGTGCAAAAGGCGCTGGAGGAGTATCGGGTACTGGCGCCGTCCTACCCCGGAGCCGAAGCCTCGGTGCGCTTCGCGCAGCTGCTGCTGGCGCAGGGTCAGCGCGCCGAGGCGCAGCAGGTTGCGCGCGAGCTGCTCGAGCAGGCGCGCCTCGCCCCCGGACACTATCGCAAGGCGCAGCGCCCGTGGCTGGAAGCTGCGCAACGACTGCTATGACGACTCGCACGGCTTAAGGCACGAGCACAGCGATTACCGCGCCTCAGATCGCAGCAGCCGGCCGGGTCCGCGTTCTGACCGGAATCTGCTGAGTGATGCAGTGGATGTTGCCGCCGCCCAGGAGGATCTCGCGCGCCGGAACGCCGACCACGCGGCGCCCGGGAAACACTCGCGCCAGGGTGCGGGCCGCGAGCCGATCGGTGCGCGCATCGAGCTGTGGCATCACGATGCCCCCGTTGGCGATGTAGAAGTTCACGTAGCTCGCCGCAAGCCGCTCGCCGGGATTGCGCGCCTTCGTGCCCTCGCGCGCGACAATGCCCGCCGCTTCACGCCCTCGCAGCGTGAGCGGTCCGGGCATTGGCAGGCGGAAGACCTTCAGGGGCCTGCCGCGCGCATCGCGCGCATCGCGCAGCCGCTCGAAAGCATCGCGCGAGATCGCGTACTGCGGATCGCGCCGGCGCTCTGTCCAGGTGAGACAGACCTCTCCGGGGCGCACGAAGCAAGCGAGATTGTCGATGTGCCCGCCGGTCTCGTCATTGCACACACCCTGCTTGAGCCAGATGACGCAACTGACACCGAGGTACTCATGCAGCCCGCGCTCAACGTCGGCGCGCTCAAAGCCGGGGTTGCGGTTGGCACTGAGCAGGCACTCCTCGGTAACGAGCGCCGTGCCCGCCCCGTCCACGTGTATGGCGCCGCCCTCGTTCACCATCGGTGCGCGATAGCGCGCCAGTCCCTCGATCTCGAGCACCTTGCGCGCCACGAGGTCGTCCTGGTCCCACGGAAAATACAGACCCGCTGCAAGGCCGCCCCAGGCGTTGAAATGCCAGTCAACCCCACGCACGACGCCGCGCCGGTTGATCACGCAGCTCGGTCCGACGTCGCGCATCCAGGCGTCATCGTGCGCCATCTCCACTAACCGCACGCGCGGATCGAGCAGGGTGCGCGCCGCGCAGTAGTGGGCGGTCGAGACCCCGACGGTCACCGGCTCGAACTGCACGATCGCAGCGGCTACGCTGGCAAAGGCGAGCTGGGCCGGTCGCGCCGCCTCGCGCCAGTTGTCCGGGCGCTCCGGCCAGAGCATCCAGCACCCCGCGTGCGGCTCGAATTCAGCCGGCATGCGAAACCCATCGGCCGCGGGCGTACTCGCAAGCGTGCGCGTCATTTGCGCAGGCGGCTGTTGCGAAAGCCGTAAAAGGCGTAGATGGACATACCGATGATCGTCCACACCAAGAGGCGTATCCATGTGCCGTTGGACAGCGTGAGCGTGAGGCCGAGGCACACCACCGCCCCGAGTGTGCAGGTCACAGGGGCCCACGGGACGCGGAACGGGCGGTGCGCGTCCGGGCGCGTATAGCGCAGCACCAGCACTCCCACGCACACCACGGCGAACGCCAGCAGGATGCCGATCGAGACAAGATCGGCAAGTATGTCGAGCGGGAATGCACCGGCGATGAGTGCCGCGCCGACGCCGGTGATCACGGTCGAGACGTGCGGGGTCTTGAAGCGGGGGTGGCATCGGCCCATCGACAAGGGCAGCAGACCATCATCTGCCATCGACAGCAGAATGCGCGGCTGCCCCAAAAGCGAGGTAAGGATCACAGAGGTCATGCCGGCAATGACCCCGAGCTTCACCGGCCAGGACAGCCACGCGAGCTGCGGGTGGGCATCGAGCGCCACGGCCACGGGCGCGGCGACGTTGAGTTTCTGGAACGGCACCATGCCGATCAGGACGCTGGCCATCGCCACGTACAGCAGCGTCGAGATCAACAGGGCGCTGAGGATCCCGATTGGCAGATCGCGCTGCGGATTGCGCGCCTCCAGCGCCATGGTCGAAGCGGTGTCGAAGCCGACGTAGGAAAAGAAAATGATTCCGGCTCCCTGCAGCACTCCGCTCAGCCCGAAATGACCGAACGTCCCGGTGTTTGGCGGAACGAAGGGTCTGAAGTTGGCAGGGTCGACGAACTTAAGGCCGGCAATCACGACGATCACGATGATGGCGACCTTCAGGGTCACCATCAGCGTATTGGCGCCGGCGGACTGGCGCACACCGATGTAGAGCACGACGGTCATCGCCAGCACGATGAGCATGGCCGGAATATTGATGATCGCGCCGCTCCTGATGACGTGATCGTGCACGTCCAGACCGAGCGGCGCGTTCACCAGCGCGGCTGGCAGCTGGATGTGGGCGTCGTTGAGCAGACTCACGACGTACGCCGACCAGCTCACCGCCACAGTGGATGCGGAAATCGCATACTCCAGCAGCAGATTCCAGCCGATGAACCATGCGAGCGCTTCGCCCAAAGTGGCGTAGGTGTAGCGGTAGGCACTGCCCGGCACCGGCAGGAAGGCGGCGAACTCGGAATAGCACAACGCGGCGAGCATGCTGCCGAAGGCTGCGATCAGCAGTGACAGCGAGATCGCAGGCCCGCTCTGGTTGGCAGCCACCTGCCCGGTCAGCACGAAGATGCCGGTGCCGATGGTGGCCCCCAGTCCGATGCTTGTCAGCGCCCACGGCCCGAGCACCTGTTTCAGGCGCTCCTTACCGGTCGGGACGGGATCGATCGGCCGCACCGCGCACATCTGGCGCAGGATCGACTGCTTCGCCCGTGGGGGAGCGCTCTTATTAGTATCGACGGCGTCGGACATTCGCTGATTGCTTACCTATGACCCCGGGCGCAAGCCGCGCGCCAGTCTCTCATACGTGACAGCGCTGCGGTACGCGACCGGCGGCTTGCGGCGGCCCTGTGCTAGCATTTGCGCGCTCGGCGATGCCCGTGCGCACCGCGATTTTCCCAGGAGACTTCTCATGTCCACCGCCGCCACCCCCCGGGTCGCGCCGCCTCCCCAGGGGGCAAAAATCACGGTTCACGATGGCAAGCTCACCGTCCCGGACAACCCGATCATCCCGTTCATCGAGGGCGATGGCACCGGTGCGGACATCTGGCGTGCGAGTGTGCGCGTCATGGACGCGGCGGTGGCCAAGGCCTACGGCGGCAGCCGGCGCATCTACTGGACGGAGGTGTTCGCCGGAGAGAAGTCCAACAAACTGTTCAACACATGGCTACCCGAAGAAACCGTGGCGGCATGCCGCGAATATCTCGTCTCCATCAAAGGCCCGCTTACCACTCCGATAGGCGGCGGCATCCGCTCGCTGAACGTCGCCCTGCGACAGATGCTCGACCTGTACGTATGCCTGCGGCCGGTGCGCTGGTTCAAAGGGGTTCCCTCCCCGGTCAAGCATCCCGAGAAGGTCGACATGGTGATATTCCGTGAGAACACCGAGGACATCTACGCGGGCATCGAGTTCGAGGCCGGCAGCCCCGACAACAAGAAGTTCCTGGAACTGTTCCGCCAGGCTTTTCCAAAGGCCTACGCCAAGATCCGCTTTCCGGAAAGCAGCGGGATCGGCATCAAGCCGGTCTCGAAGGACGGCTCCGAGCGGCTGATCCGCGCCGCGCTCAACTATGCCGTGACCAACAAGCGCAGGAGCCTGACCCTGGTTCACAAGGGGAACATCCAGAAGTTCACCGAAGGGGCCTTCCGAAACTGGGGGTATCAGCTCGCCGAGCGCGAGTTCGCCGCGCAGAGCTACTCCTGGGAACAGTGGGAGCGCACCAAGGCGGCCAAAGGAGAAAAGGCGGCGAACGCCGAGATGGATGCGGCGAAGAAGGCCGGACGCGTCATCATCAAGGACGCGATAGCCGACATCACGCTGCAGCAGGTGCTGACGCGCCCCGATGAGTTCGACGTCATCGCGACGCTCAACCTCAACGGCGACTATCTGTCCGATGCGCTCGCCGCACAGGTGGGCGGCATCGGCATCGCTCCCGGAGGCAACATCAACTATCTCACCGGGCACGCGGTGTTCGAGGCGACGCATGGTACCGCCCCCAAGTACGCCAACCTCGACAAGGTCAATCCGGGGTCGTTGATACTTTCCGGCGAGATGATGTTCCGCTACCTCGGCTGGGTGGAGGCCGCGGATGCGATCATCAGCGCCATGGACAAGACCATAGCGCAGAAGATCGTGACCTACGATTTCGCGCGCCTCATGGAGGGGGCCCAGGAAGTGTCGACCAGCGCCTTTGGCGATGCACTGATACGCAACCTGTAATACGCACATGAGCGGCTACTCGGGCACGCCGCTGGCGAAGAAACTTGGCCTGCGTGCGGGGACGCGGCTGTTCCTGCACGCACCGCCGGAGAACTACCAGCAGCTGGTGGCGCCGCTGCCCGAGGGCGTGCGGATAGTGCACCGCATGGACGCCGGCACCGACATCGCGCACCTGTTCGCGAGCCAGCGCGCGAAGCTGCGCGCGGCGCTCGAGCGCGCACGCCGCGCCATGCGCGAGGATGCGGTGATCTGGGTAAGCTGGCCGAAGAAGGCCTCGGCAGTAGCGACCGATATCTCCGAGAACGTGGTACGCGAGCTGGCACTGCCCAGCGGTCTGGTCGACATAAAGGTGTGTGCGGTGGATGAGACCTGGTCGGGCCTGAAGCTCATGCTGCGGCGAAGCGCACGCTCCGCGCACCGGCCGCACCCATGAGCCCTGCCCCGCCCGGCAACCTGCTCGAGTGGGTGCGCAAGGTGCAAGCGATCGCACAGAACGGGCTGGCATTCTCCAAGGATCCGTTCGACCGCGAGCGCTACACGGAGCTTGCTGAACTGGTCTCGGTCATCCTGTCGCAGCAGCTGCAGATCCCGCTCACCACCACGCGCGCCTTCTGGGAGGGTGAGTACGGTTATGCCACGCCCAAGGTCGATGTGCGTGGCGGGGTGTTCGAGGGCGAGCGCGTGCTGCTGGTGCGCGAGCGCTCCGACGGCCGCTGGACGCTGCCGGGAGGCTGGGTGGACGTCAACGATGCGCCATCGGAGGCGGTGCAACGCGAGATTAAGGAGGAATCCGGCTACACCGCGCGTGCGCTGAAACTCGCCGCGCTGGTGGACAAGAATCGCCATCCGCATCCCCCGGGCCTACACCACATCTACAAGCTGTTCTTTGTGTGCGAGCTGACCGGTGGCAGTCCCGCTGCGAGTGCCGAGACCGACGCGGTGGAGTTCTTTCCGGTGCACGCCCTGCCGGAACTCTCCAGCGGGCGCGTGCTCGCGCCGCAGATCGAGCGACTGTACGAGCATCGGCTCGATCCGAGCCTGCCGACGGACTTCGACTGATCGCACCCACGGTAGCCAGGGAATGTCTGCTGCCAGCGATCAGCCCGGACCCCACGCGTGCGCGCGCCAGATCGCCGATGCCTTCGCGCGCTACAACGCCGAGTTCCGCACCATCACCCGCCGCGCGCCGCTGCGCTTCGAGGAGCGCGACTGGAAGGGTGGCCAGCGCGACGCCGTCCAGCGCATTGAGCTCTACGAGCAATTCGTCAACCAGACCGTCGCGGAGCTGCGCCTTTCGCTCGGTGAACAGGCCCAGCACCGCCCATTGTGGCGCCAGATTCGCGGTGAGTTCGCCGCGCTGATCAGCGCCTTCCCCGACACCGAATTCACCAAGACCTTCTTCAGCTCCATCAGTCGCAGGCTGTTCGGCACAGTGGGCGTCGCGCCGGACATCGAGTTCGTGGCCACCGACCTCGATCCGCTCGCCGACATCCATTCGGCCGTGGATACCAACACCTACGTCAATCACGGCTCGCTGTCGCTGTTGTTCGAGGATCTGCTGGGTGATGTGCGCTTCCGCTCGCCGTGGCGCGACCTGGACAAGAGCATCGGCCATGTGACCGCCGAGGTGCAGGCGCACCTGGATGCGCGCGGCGAGCGCCGCGAGGTCGAGAAAGTCGAGGTCATCCGCCCGGTGTTCTATCAGATCTCGCGCGCCTACATGGTGGGCCGCATCGTCGGGCGCGAGTTCGTGCTGCCGCTGGTGATCGCTCTGAAGAACAGCGACGGCGGCGTGCTGGTGGATGCCGTGATGCTCTCCGAGGACGACGTGAGCATTGTTTTCAGCTTCACGCGCTCGTATTTCCACGTCGATCTGGAACGGGTCGCGGAAGCGGTGCTGTTCCTGCGTTCGATCATGCCGCGCAAGGCGGTGAGCGAGCTGTTCACCGTGCTGGGGCGTGCTCGGCAAGGCAAGACCGAGCGTTACCGCGAGCTGATGCGCAGCCTCGAGCACACCCGCGACCGGTTCGTGCATGCTGCCGGAGAGCGTGGGCTGGTGATGGTGTGTTTCACGCTCCCCTCCTTTGATGTCGTATTCAAAGTGATCCGCGACCGCTTCGCGTACCCAAAGACCGTGCTGCGCGAGGAGGTCATGGCCAAGTACCGCATGGTGTTCATCCACGATCGCGCCGGGCGCCTGGTGGACGCGCAGGAGTTCCGCCGCCTGCGCTTTGCACGCGAGCGCTTCGCTCCCGAGCTGCTCGAGGAACTCGCGCGCGAAGCGGCCGGCACGGTTCACCAGGAGGGCCCAGACCTGGTCTTCGATCATATGTACATCGAGCGGCGCATGACCCCGCTGAACCTCTATCTGCGCAGCGTACCGGCGGGGGATGCCGAGCGCGCGGTGCTCGACTACGGTCAATGCATCCGCGACCTCGCCTGTACCAACATCTTCCCCGGTGACCTGCTGCTTAAGAACTTCGGCGTCACGCGCCATGGCCGCGTGATCTTCTACGACTACGACGAGCTGTGCAGCGTGACCGACTGCAACTTCCGTGACGTGCCCCCGGCCACCGACCCTGATGACGAGATGCGTGGCGAGGCCTGGTTCTACGTCGGGGAGAACGACGTATTTCCGGAGACATTCCTCAACTTCCTGGGATTCACCGACGAGCAGCGCGCAGCGTTGCTGCGCATGCACGCGGATATCCTGACGGCTGCATTCTGGCGTGGCATGCAGCAGCGCCTGATCGAGGGGGAAGTCCTGGAGGTGCTGCCCTACCAGCCGCACCGGGTGCGCGTGGCCGGCAGCCTATAAAGGCGGCGCTCTGCCGCCCGGCGCGCAGCCGGTTTCAACGCGCGTGCAAGATGCCCCCGGGGACAGGCTCCGTCGCGGCAGGACGCCGCCGCGCGGGGACTCGCGGCTTCAGCTCCGCGAGCACGCTGTTGGCACAGTCCCAGTTCACCAGCTCCTCGAGAAACGCGCCGACGTAGGCGCTGCGTCGGTTCTGGTGATCGAGATAGTAAGCGTGCTCCCACAGATCGAGCGCCAGCAGTGCCGTGTCACCGCGCACCAGAGGCGTGCCCGCGTTGCTGCTGGTGGCGATCTCGACCGCACCGGCGCGCCATACCAAAAACAGCCAGCCGCTGCCGAAGTGCCCGTTTGCTGCGTCCTTGAATTCGCGCGCAAAGCGATCGTAGGAACCGAAGCGCGCCCGCAGATGCTCGCCGATCGGCCCGCTGGCCGCGCCGCCGCCCTTGGGGCGCATCGAGCGCCAGTACAGATTGTGGTTCCATACCTCGGCAGCTGCGCGGTACACGGCGTGCTGCGCCGGACTGCGCTCGGTCACGCGGATCAGCTCGTCGAGAGTGAGCGACTCGAACTCCGTATCGGCCACCAGCGTGCGCATGCGATCGAAGCACAGACGCTGATGTCGCAGGAAATGGAAGACCAGCGTGTCGCGTGATATCGCCGGCTCAAGATCGCAGAAATCGTAGGGGAGCGCGGGAGGCTCAATGTTCATCAGGGGTCCTTCCTAATGCGAAAGCGAGTCCGTTACATTGATTCAGACGGGGAAAATACATGCCCGGTTCCGTGAGCGCGACATAATGTCTCGTGGTGCCGCATGAGTGCCGTTCGAGCATGACGACGCTTTCCCTGCAGGCTTGAGTTTAGCGCGGATACCGTGTTGGCACAGTATCCAAATAGTGAAGAAATGCTTAGCTGCGTGTGGCGCGCCGTGCCTGCAGCTGGAACTTGTCCGTATGGCAGCCGGGTGCGGCGCCTCAGGAACCGGCCGTATCGAGCGCGGACGCAAGGTCCGCGAGCAGATCGTCGGCGTCCTCAAGTCCGATCGACAGACGCACGGTGCCCTCGGTGATCGCCGAGATGCGCTGCTGCTCGGCGGTAAGCTCGCCGCGGCCGAGAGTCTGCGCAGTCATCACCAGCGAGTCCGTGGAACCGAGGCTCGCGGCCAGCGCAAACAGCTGCAGGCTGTCGGCGCAGCGCCGCGCCGCGGACGCCCCGCCCTTGAGGTCAAAGCTGACGATGCTGCCGAAGTCCTGCATCTGACGCGCGGCGAGCGCGTGCTGCGGGTGCGTCGGCAGCCCAGGGTAATGCACCCGGGCCACGGCCGCGTGCCCGGCGAGGTACTGCGCGATGCGTGCCGCGCTTGCACACTGCGCCTGGTAGCGCACGAAATAGGTCTTCAGTCCACGCAGGATGAGGAACGCGGCGTGCGGATCGAGCGTGCCGCCGAGCATGGCGAAATCCGAGCGCATGGCGCGGATCAGCTCCCCGCGCGCGATCACCGCGCCTCCCATGACGTCGCCGGCGCCGGAGGCGTACTTCGTGAGGCTGTGAACGAACACGTCCACCTCGAAATCGCCGTGCTGGTGAAAGCCCGCGAAGGTGTTGTCCATGACCGTGAGCGCGCCCGCCGCGCGAGCGAGGGTCGTAAGTGCGGCGATATCGGCGATCCGGGTAACCGGATTGGTCGGGCTCTCGAAGAACACCAGGCGCGTGCGTCGTTCGGCGAGCACGCGTTGCACGCCCGCGAGGTCCTCGATGCCGAGCAGGGTGTGCGTGACCGCGAACCGGGCCAGCAGTCGGCGGATCAGATAGCGCGTCGGGTTGTAGGTCTCCACGAAGCAGATGATGTGATCATTCTGATTAGCGAGTGCGAGCAGTGTCTGGGCGATGGCACCGACGCCCGAGGCGGTCACGAGGCAATCGTCGCGCCCCTGCAGCTCCGCCAGCAGCAGCTCGAGCTGGCGGGTCGTCGGGTTCGAGGCGCGTGTGTAGTAGAAGCCTGCGCGCCCCCCGCGCAGGTAGGTTTCCGTCTCCGCAACCGTGTCGAACTCGAACTTGACCGACTGATAGATGGGCGCAACCACCGCGCGGTTACCGGCGGGTAACTCGACCGGAGGCGGGTGATTGACGCGAGTCGTCTTTCTCATGGGCAGCGCCTGCTAGGACTCGAGCGTAAACCGGTCCGCGTCCAGGTGCGCGGGAAATCTCTCGCGATACGCGGCGAGCGGCTGCGGGGCAAGCTCGACCGAAAGCACGCAGGCAGCATCGGCGCCATCGCTCAGCGTGCGGCCAAGGAAATCGATCGCCGCGCTGTCGCCGCAGTGGTCCACACCAAGCCCGTCCGCGCCGACGCGGTTGACGCCGACCACGTAGGCCTGGTTCTCGATGGCGCGCGCCCGCAGCAGCTGCCGCCACGCATCGGCACGCGCCGCCGGCCAGTTCGCCACATACAGCAGGAGGTCGTAATCAAGCTCCGGGCGGCGGCGACTGAACACCGGGAACCTCAGGTCATAGCACACCAGGGGGCAGATCCTGAAGCCGCGCCACGTGACGCTCCACGCGGCAAGTCCCGCCGTGAAGTGCTCGTGCTCGCGGCCCATGCGGAACAGGTGCCGCTTGTCGTATTGCCGCAGAGGCTCGCCGGGGGCTGCCCACAGCAGGCGGTTGTAGTAGCGCCCGCCCTCCACGGTGATGAGGCTGCCGGTAATGACGGCATCGAGTTCGACGGCGAGGCGCGCGAGCCATTGGGCGGTCGGTCCGCCGGGCGGCTCGGCGATCTCCCTCACCTGCATGCTGAAGCCGGTCGTGAAGGTCTCGGGCAGCACCACCAGGTCGCTCCTGCCCGCCAGCGGCCGCAGCAGCCCCTCGAAGTGCGCACGATTCCCCGCCGCATCGCGCCAGGCAAGGGGTTGCTGAAGCAGCGAAACCCGCAACGCGCTCATGAGGCTCACGCCCGCGGCGCGCGCGCGGCGAATGCATTGAGTCGCTCGGCGGCCGCATCTAGCGTGCTGTCACGCTTGGCTACGCACAGCCGTACAAACGGTAACTGCTCCGGAACGGCGTAGAAGGGCGACAGCGGGATCGTGGCGACCCGTGCCTGCGTCAGCAGCCGCTCGGCGAATGCGAGGTCATCGCCGTGCGCAAAGGCACTGAAGTCCAGAAGCTGGAAGTAGGTCCCCTGTGCCGGTGGCAGGGCGAAGCCGGAAGAAGCGAGCGCGCTGCGCAGCCGCTCGCGCTTGGCCTGAAAGAAAGGTGCGAGCTGCGCTCCGCAGTCGGGCCGTTCCTCCAGATATGCGGCGATCGCGTGCTGCAGCGGATGGGAGATGCTGAAAGTGTTGAACTGATGCACCTTACGCAGCTCGGACGTGAGCTGCGCGCGCGCGACGCAGTAGCCGACACGCAGGCCCGTCGCGTGCAGCGCCTTGCCGAAAGAGAACACCGCAACGCTGCGCCCTGCAAGCGCGGGGTGCGCGATCACCGAATGGTGGCGCGCTCCGTCGAACACCACGTGCTCGTAGACCTCATCGGAGAGCACCAAGATGTCATGGCCGCAGATCGCCTCCGCGAGCGCATCGAGGTCCGCGGCGCTCGCCGTCGTGCAGGCCGGATTGTGCGGGCTGTTGAACAGCACCAGGCGCGTACGTGCGTTGATGGCGCAGCGAAAGCGCTCCCAGTCATAGCGGAAGCCCGGCTGGGTGAGCGGCAGCCTGACGCAGCGTGCGCCGGCCAGTCGCACTGCCGGCTCATAGGAATCATAGGCGGGATCAAAGGCGATGGCCTCCTCGCCCGGTCCGACCATGGCCTGGATCGCCGAATAAATGCCCTCGGTCGCCCCGAGCGTGATGGTGATCTCGGTCACCGGATCGATCTCGCGCCCGTAGGAGGAGCGCAGCTTGGTTGCGATGCGCTCACGCAGTATCGGCAGCCCCTCCATCGGTGCGTACTGGTTGTGGCCGGCACGCATGGCCGCGGCGACGAGCTCCGTGAGTCTGGGATCGATGTCGTAGTCGGGGAAGCCCTGCCCCAGGTTCAAGGCATCGAGCTCGCGCGCGCGGCGCGACATGACCGTGAAAACCGTCGTGCCGACGTCCGGGAGCTTGCTGTCCACGGGCAGCTGCGCGGCGCTCTCAGCGGGAGGATTCGGCCGCAGCCATCGCCGCCCCGACCACGCCCGCCTGGCCGGCAAAGTGCGCCGGCCGCAGCACCGCTGGCGAGCGCAGCAACTGGGCGAACTCCGCGAAGCGCTCGCTGACCGCACCCCCCAGGATGAACACGTCGGGCCAGAAGAGGTCGTGCAGGCGCTGCAGGTACTCGTTGACACGCGCGATCCACGCCGGGAAATCCAGGCGCTCGACCGTTCTGACCTGCGCGGAAGCCCACTTCTCCGCGTCCATGCCGCGCAGCTCCAGGTGTCCGAGCTCGGTGTTGGGCAAGAGTCGTCCGTCGCAGAACAATGCCGTACCGATCCCGGTGCCGAGCGTCACCATGATGACGACGCCGTTGCTGCCGCGGCCCGCGCCCCAGCGCATCTCGGCGATCCCGGCGGCATCCGCATCGTTAAGGAGCAGCGCCGGCCGGCCGAGCGTGCGCGCGGCGAGCGCCGCGCCGTCGGTGCCGAGCCAGGACGAATCGATATTGGCAGCTGTGCGCACGATGCCGTGCTTGATGACGCTCGGGAAAGCGATACCCACCGTCCCGGTGGGCCCGGGAAGCCGTGCCGCCAGTCCGGCGACCGCCTGCATCACAGCCGGCGGCGTCGAGGGCCGTGGTGTCGGCGCCGAGATCAGCTCCCCGTTCACCCGTCCGGCCTCGATGTCGACCAGACCGGCCTTCACCGAGGATCCACCGACATCGATTCCCAAAACCTCGCTTGTCATTGATTTAACCTCACAGGTTCGCGGCGGCGGCGAGCTGCAGATCGCGCTCGCGCCGCTTCTGCCGGTAACGCATCCACGCGGTGGAGATCGCAATGCCGGTCGCGACCAGCAGCACCATGATGGTCGCGAGCGCGTTCACGTCCGGCGTCACCCCGAAACGCACCTTCGAGAAGATAACCATGGGCAGCGTGCTCGATCCGGGACCTGCCACGAACTGCGTGATCACCAGATCATCCCACGACAGGGTGAACGCCAACAGCCACCCCGAGGCGATCGCCGGCAGGATGAGCGGCAGGGTAATGCGCAGGAACACCCGCACGGGGCGCGCGCCCAGGTCCATTGCCGCCTCTTCCAGGGACTGATCGAATCCCGTCAGGCGCGACTGCACCACCACGGTGACGTACGCCATGCAGAAGGTGATATGCGCAAGCGTGATGGTGACCGCCCCTACGCTCCGGGGCCAGCCGATCAGCTGCTGCAGGGCGACGAACAGCAGCAGCAGCGACAGACCCGTGATCACCTCCGGCATAACGATCGGCGCGGTAGTCATGCCGGCGAGCAGCATGCGGGCGCGGAAGGCGCCGAAGCGCGCAAGTGCCATTCCGGCGAAGGTGCCGAGCACCACGGCGGCACTGGCAGAGACCAGCGCGATGCGGATCGAGAGCCACGCTGCGCCCAGGATCTGCTCGTTGCCGGCGAGCGCCACGTACCACTTGAGCGTGGGCGAGTGCGCTGCATCCCATACCGTCACCAGGCGCGAATTATTGAAGGAGAACACCATCATCGACAGGATCGGCAGGTACAGGAACACAAGTCCCAGAACGAGCATGGTGCGTGCGAACAGGCCGCGCGATCTCACTTGGCACCCTCGAGCTCGCGCCGCTCGAGGCGCTGGAACAGCATGATCGGAATCACCAGCAGCAACAGGATCAGGGTCGCAACGGCGCTCGCCACCGGCCAGTCTCGGTTCTCGAAGAACTCATCCGACAACACCCGCCCGATCATCAGCTGGTCGGTGCGACCGAGGAGCGTCGGGATCACGTACTCACCGACTGCCGGAATGAACACCAGCAGCGAACCTGCGACGATGCCGGCGAAGGACTGCGGCAGCGTGATGCGCAGGAACGCCCGCAGTGGCCGTGCGCCCAGATCCGCCGCCGCCTCGAGCAGCGTCTGGTCATGCTTCTCGAGGTTGGCGTACAGCGGCAGGATCATGAACGGCAGGTAGGAATACACGATACCGATATACACCGCGAAGTCAGTCTGCAGGAGCGCCAGCGGATGGTGAATGATGCCGAGGTATAAAAGCACGTTGTTGATGACACCGTTGTTCTTGAGCAGACCGATCCAGGCATAGACCCGCAGCAGAAACGAGGTCCAGAACGGCAGGACGATCAGCATCAGAAGCAGCGAGCGCCAAGCGGAGCCGGAGCGTGCGATGGCGTATGCCATCGGATAACCGATGAGCAGGCAGAACAGCGTCGAGACCGCGGCGACCTTGAGCGAGTAGAGATATGAGCTGACATACAAGGGATCGGTGAACAGGAACGAGTAGGCCGAAGCGTGCAGCTCCAGTGAGGGTGAGCCGTGGTGCCAGGAGATAAGCGGCGTGTAGGGGGGAATCGCCAGGCGTACCTCGGAGAAGGAGATGCGGAAGACGATGATGAACGGGATGAGAAACAGCACCAGCAGCCAGAGGATCGGTACCCCTGCGACCAGTCGCCTGCCAGCACTCTGAGTGAGTCGCACTTGCAGGCCCCTACTCGGTCAGTACCACCGGACTTGAGCCATGCCACGAGAGCCAGACGCTCTCCTCGCGCGCGATCGGGCGTTCACCACCGCGCATGATGTTGGGAAGCGTCACGCGCACCATCTTGCCGGAGGCGAGCTGCACCAGGTAAATGGACATGTCCCCCATGTAGGCAATCTCGCGCACCGTACCGGGCACGGCGTTGTCGCCCGCGCCAGCCGCCGGTGGCTGACGGCTGATGTTGATCTTCTCCGGGCGGATTGCGGTCCATACCGTGGCGCCCTGCGATCGGTTGACGGCACGCTCAGCGCGCACCACGCAGCCGAGCTCGTCGCATTCGATGCGCACGAAATCACTGCCTTCGTCGCTTACCCGCCCCTCGAACATGTTGACCGAGCCGATGAAGTCGGCGACAAACCGTGTGGCCGGAGACTCATAGATGTCCGCAGGACTGCCGACCTGGGTGATGCGCCCATGGTTCATGACGCCGAGGCGCTGCCCGAGGGTCATGGCCTCCTCCTGGTCGTGCGTCACCACGATGAACGTGACACCGAGGCGCTGCTGGATGTTCAGCAGCTCGAACTGCGTGTGCTCGCGCAGCTTTTTGTCGAGGGCTGCGAGCGGCTCATCGAGCAGCAGCAGCTTCGGCCGCTTGACCAGCGCGCGCGCCAGCGCCACGCGCTGGCGCTGCCCGCCGGAGAGCTGGTGTGGCTTGCGCGCGCCGAAGCCGCCCATTTTCACGATATCGAGGATCTCCCCGACCTGGCGGCGGATGGCATCGCGTCCCAAGCGTTCATTTTCCAGCCCGAAGGCGACGTTCTTCTCGACGCTCATGTGCGGGAACAGGGCGTACGACTGGAACATCATGTTGACGGGCCGCTCGTAGGGCGGAATGGCGCTCATATCGGCGCCGTCGATGTAGATGGTGCCGGCGCTCGGAGACTCGAAGCCTGCCAGCATGCGCAGCAGCGTGGTCTTGCCCGATCCTGAACCGCCGAGCAGGCAGAAGATCTCCCCGCGCCGGATGTCGAGCGAGACGTCGTCGACGGCGGTGAAGGTGCCGAATTTCTTGGTCACGTTCGCAATGCGCACGTAGGCGGATGCGGGATCGGCGCTGGCTGACATGGTCGGTGCACTCATCTTCTTGTGCTCTTATGCATCTTATTCGCAGTGCGCTCTCATCTGCCGGTCTTGAAGCGTGTCCACATGCGCGTCAGCAGGCGCTGAAAAGCCGCCGGCCGCGGCCGCTCAGGGGTGAGACGTACGCGCACGTCGGCAGGCGGATAGATGCCCGGGTCGTTGCGTACCGAAGGATTGAGCGGCTGGATGTCGGGCCTCAGGGCATTGGCGTACTTGATGAGATCGGAGTTTCTGGCGGCGACATCCGGGCGCAACAGGTAATCGATGAACAGGTGCGCATTCTTCACGTGCGGCGCGTCCGCGGGGATCGCCAGCACGTCGTAGTTGCTGATCGCGCCCTCCTTGGGGATGCTGTAAGCGATATCGACCCCCTTGGCGGCCTCCTTGGCGCGATCGTGCGCCTGCTTGATGTCGCCCGACCACCCCATCACCAGGCAGATGTCGCCGTTGGCCATGTTGTCGATGTAGCGTGAGGAGTCCACGTAACGTACATAGGGCCGAATTGCATGCAGCACCTGCTCGGCGGCCTTGAGGTCCTCGAGCGAGTTGCTGTTCGGGTTCCTGCCGAGGTAGAGCAGCACGGTAGCGACGACTTCGGAGGGCGCATCCAGGATGGAGACCCCGCAGTCCTGGAATTTCGCGACGATCGAAGGATCGAACAGCATGCGCCAGCTGTCGACGGGTGCCTGCGGGAGCCGGCGCAGGATCTCCGGCTCGTTGTAGCCCACACCCGAGGTGATCCACATGTAATCGACGTTGTACTGGTTGCCGGGATCGTACAGTGCCGTAGCGCGTGCCACGTCGGGGTCGATGTTCTTCAGATTCGGCAGCAGCGACTTGTCGAGCTTGCGATAGATGTCGGCCTGTATCTGCCGCTCCAGGAAGGCAGCCGAGGGCACCACGATGTCGTAGTTGGTGTGTCCGGTGAGGAGTTTCGTCTCGAGGATCTCGTTGGAATCGAACACGTCGTAGTTGACGTGGATACCGTATTCCTTCTCGAACGCGGCGACCACGTCCGGCTGAATATAATCGGACCAGTTATCGACGTTGAGCACCTTCTCCGTGGAGGCGGCGCCGTTTGCGTGCGTGTCCGGACCCGAACACCCGGCGGCCGTGCACAGCAGCACCGCCAGGGCTGCGCCAATGGCACTCGGAGGTCGGGGCGCGCAGGTCAAGGCCACTTCTTATCGTTGGGTGAACTTGCGATCACTCGGACACACGGATCCGGCCCGGATGCTTGCTAGTGTATAGCAGTGAACCGCGGCGGGCGTGCCGCGCGATGTGCCATCGGCATGCGGGGCCCTTCAGACGTTGAGCAGAAGGTGCTCGCGCTCCCAGGAGCTGATGACCTGCAGGAACACCTCGTACTCGGCCTGCTTCACGATGGTGAAGGCCTCGACGAACGGCTCCCCGAGCAGTTTCACCAGCGGCTCGCAGTCGCGCAGCTCGCGCAGCGCCTCATCGAGTGAGCGCGGCAGGCCGAACGGCAGGTCGTGCGCACTGCCGACGATCGGGTCGCTAGGCTGCGCACCCTCCACCATGCCCAAATAGCCGCACGCGAGCGAGGCAGCGATGGCGATGTACGGGTTGGCGTCCGCGCCGCCAACGCGGTTCTCGACGCGGCGTGCCTGCGCATCGGACATGGGCACGCGCAAGCCGGCGGTGCGGTTGTCGTAGCCCCAGTGCACGTTGATGGGCGCAGACAGATAGCGAGTAAGGCGTCGGTAGGAGTTGACGTTGGCGCAAAACAGCGCCATGGCCGCGGGCAGGTATTTCTGCAGGCCGCCGATGTGCGAGAAAAACAGCGCCGAGGGCGTGCCGTCGGGGTTGCTGAAGATGTTCTTGCGTGTCTTCACATCGACCACGCTTTGGTGAATGTGCATGGCGCTGCCGGGCTCCTTGGCGTGCGGCTTCGCCATGAAAGTGGCGTACATCTTGTGGCGCAGCGCCGCCTCGCGCGCGGTGCGCTTGAAGAGGAACGCCTGGTCGGCCAGATCCAGCGGCTGGCCGTGGATCAGGTTGATCTCCATCTGCGCTGGACCGTCCTCGTGAATCAGGGTGTCGATCTCGATATCCTGGTCCTCGCAGAACTGGTAGATATCGTCGAACAGCGGATCAAACTCGTTCACCGCGGCGATGCTATAGGACTGGCGCCCGGGCTCGGCGCGCCCCGAACGTCCGACCGGGGGCTTGAGCGGATAGTCCGCATCCTTGTTCTGCTCAACCAGATAGAACTCCAGCTCCGGCGCCACCACCGGATCCCAGCCGCGTTGCGCGTACAGCTCCAGGATGTTGCGCAGCACGTGCCGCGGCGCCATCGATACGCGCCGCCCATCGGCGTAGAAGCAGTCGTGTATCACCTGCGCGGTCGGCTCCGCCGCCCATGGCACGCGCCGCACGGTCTTCGGATCGGCCTTGAGAACGATATCGATTTCCGCCGGGCTCATCGCACTACCGGTTTCGGGCGGATAGTCGCCGGTCACCGTCTGCAGGAACACGCTCTCGGGCAGGCGCATGCCGCCGTCCTCGGCGAACTTCTCCGCAGGCATGATCTTGCCGCGCGCGATGCCGGCCATGTCGGGGATGATGGCCTCCACCTCGGAGATGCCATGATCGCGAAAGAATTGCCGGATCTCACTGACCATGGGGATGCCTTTCACTTGGAGTGCGCGCGCTCGAGGCAGCTGTCACCGAAGGCGGCAAACAGCGCGCGCGAGAACGGATTGCTCATCACCTGCCACTCGGGGTGCCACTGCACGGCAAGCGCGAAGCGCCGTGCGTCGCCTACCCGGAAGGCCTCGATCACACCGTCTGGTGCGCGCGCTTCCACGAGCAGCTCGCCCCCCAGCCGGTCAATGCCCTGGTTGTGCAGCGAGTTGACGCGGATGCAATCGCCGCAGGCGAGCGATCGGAGCACTCCGCCAGGCTCGAGCCTCACCTCGTGCGCCGGCCCGTACTGCACCTCGAGCGGCTGCGTCTCGTCGTCGCGGTGATCGAGCTTGCCGGGCAGCTCGTGCAGTTTCTGATGCAGCGTGCCGCCAAAGGCAACATTCATCTCCTGGAAGCCGCGGCAGATGCCGAATACCGGCACACCGGCCTGCACCGCCTTGCGGATGAGTGGCAGCGTGGTCGCATCGCGCGCCGGATCGTGCAGCGTCCCCGGCTCGCTCGGCGACCCCTGATAACGGTACGGCTCGACGTTCGAGGCGCTGCCGGTGAATAGCAGCCCGTCGAGGCGTTCCAGCAGTTCCTCGAAGCTCAACTCCTCCGCCAGGGACGGAATGAGCACCGGCACCGCCTGCCCGGCCTCCATCACCGCGCGGGCGTACTTCTCCCCCACCATGTGATAGGCGTGATGGCCGACGATGCGGCGGTCGGCAGGAATACCAATGAGTGGACGGGCGCGCGCCATAACGGCTCGGTGGCTTGACGGCGTTTAATATCTTAAACAGGCCGTCTCGGCAAAATCTCCAAGGTGCGTTCGTATTACACCACAGGTCGCAGGCGGAAGCCTCAGCTTGCGTGCCACCCGGAACTGCGATAAGCGCCTGACTGGGGCCTACCGGGGGTATGAGCGAGGCACGCCGCAGACCCCGGAATTTGCGGTGCAACCCTCGGGATCGCTATCCTCGCCCCCTGCCGGGGTGGGACAGCCTATGAATATCCTAAACACCCCGGGGACCCCAAGCGAGAGTCCGATGTCCGAATATGTCACCTCCTACTACGCGGCCTCCGCGCATGCGGCGCCGCAATGGCCGGCGCTCGAGGAGGCGCTCGAGTGCGATGTGTGCGTGGTCGGAGGGGGGATCGCCGGCTGCTCGACCGCGCTGCACCTGGCCGAGCGAGGTCTCTCGGTCGTGCTGCTCGAAGAGCACCGCGTGGGATGGGGCGCCTCCGGACGCAGCGGCGCGCAAGCCATTCAGGGGGTCGCCTGCGGTCAGCTCAAGCTCGAGCGGCTGATCGGCGCGCGCGATGCGCGGCTGGTGTGGGACGTGTCCACCGAGGGGCTCGCGCTCATGCGCGAGCTGATCGCGCGTTGCGGTATCGACTGCGACTGGTCGGACGGGCATCTTCAAGTAGCCGTCAGGCAGCGTCACGTGCGCGAGCTCGAGGAGGAGCTCACCGAGCTGCATGAGCGCTACCAGTACGCAAGCGTGCGTTACGTTGCGCGCGAGGAGCTGCGCGCCCTCGTTGCCAGCGATCGTTATCTCGGCGGCCTGTACGATTCCAACAGCGGTCACCTGCATCCACTCAACTACACCCTGGGACTGGCGCGCGCGGCGCACGCCCGCGGCGCGCGCATCTTCGAGGGCACGCGCGCTCTCGCCTATAGCCCGGGTGCATCGCGGGTTCGCGTGCAGACCCCGCGTGGCGAGGTGCGCGCGCGTTTCCTGGCCTTCTGCGGCAACGTGTACCTCGGCGCCACCGTTCCGCAGCTCGCTTCCAAGATCATGGCGGTCGCCACCTACATCGTCGCCACCGAGCCACTCGGGGCCGAGCGTGCGCGGGCATTGATCGCCAACAATGCCGCGGTCAGTGATCTCAACTGGGTGCTGGACTATTTCCGGCGCTCTGCCGATCACCGCCTGCTGTTCGGCGGCCGCGTCAACTACTCGGGGCTGCGCTCCTTCGATGCACCGGGCGCAACACGCGCGCGCATGCTGGCCGTGTTCCCGCAGCTTAAGGACGTGCGCATCGAGTACGCATGGGGGGGCGAGGTCGATATCACCCTAAATCGCGCCCCGCATTTCGGCCGCCTGGCACCAAACGTGTACTTCCTGCAGGGCTTCTCCGGTCACGGCATTGCGCTCACCGGCATTGCCGGCAAGCTGGTCGCCGAAACCATCACCGGCACCGCTGCGCGTTTTGACGTGTTCGCCAGAATCCCGCACGGCAGCTTCCCGGGCGGGGCGGCACTGCGTCGGCCCGCCCTGGTGCTGGCGATGCTCTGGTACCGCATCAAGGACCTGCTGTAGGTGCGCGGCAGCTGCCGCGCCTACGGGCTACCATCGCGCCATGCATCACGCCCCGCCGATCTATCGGAACATCATTACGGCTTTGTGGCTGGCGTGGGGGCTGTTCTGGCTCCTCGCAGCGCTCAGCAACAAGACGACGCAGCGGCGCGAGTCCCCGGGCTCGCGTCTGGCGCACGTGCTTCCGCTGCTGGCCGGCGCGGTTCTGATCGCATGGCGCACGCTCCCGTGGCCGTGGCTCGCACTGCGTCTGTGGCCAGTCTCATTCAGCACCTACTGCATCGGCGTGGCGCTGCTGGTCGCCGGACTTGCCTTCTCGGTCTGGGCGCGCGTGCACCTGGGAAGAAACTGGAGCGGCTCAGTGACCGTCAAGCAGGGCCACGAGCTGATCCGCTCAGGTCCCTATGCCTGGGTGCGCCATCCGATTTACACCGGCCTCCTCAGCGCGCTCTTGGGCACGGTGATCGTGTCGGGCACCGTGCGCGCGGTCATCGGCTTTGCGATCATCGCCGCAGCGCTGCTGCGCAAGCTGCGCATCGAGGAGGGGTTCATGCGCGAGACCTTTCCCGGCGTGTACGAGCGCTACTGCGCGGAAGTGCCCGCGCTGATTCCGTTCACAAAGCCTCGGCGATCTGCACCGCATTGAGCGCCGCACCCTTCAGCAGCTGATCACCCGAAACGAAAAGCGCGATCGAGTGTCCGCTCGGGTCGCTCACGTCCTGGCGTATGCGCCCCACGAGAATCTCGTCCTGGCCGGAAGCATCCCTGGGCATGGGGAAGTAGTTGCGCTCGGCATCGTCGACGAGCTTCAGGCCCGGGGCACCGTGCAGGAGCCGGCGCACCTCGAGCGGCGTGATCGGCCGCTCACATTCGAAGGTGATCGCCACCGAATGCGCGCGCAGTACCGGCACCCGCACGCAGGTCGCCGACACGCGGATGTCGGGGTCCGCGAAGATCTTGCGCGTCTCGTTGATGACCTTGGTCTCCTCGTCGTTGTAGCCGGTCACCGGGTCGATGCGCGTGTTGTGGCTGAAGAGATTGAACGCGTACGGATGCGGCAACACCTTCGGCTCGTACGCGCGCCCCTCGAGGTAGGCGCGCGTCGACTCTGAGAGCTCCGCCATCGCAGCAGCCCCCGCGCCCGATGCCGCCTGGTAGGTGGCCAGCTGCAGCCGCACGATGCGGTTCACGCGATGCACGGGCCACAGCGGGGTGATCGAGATGATGGCGCAGCAGTTGGGATTGGCGATGATGCCGTGATGGCCGCGCAGGGCTTGGGCATTGATCTCCGGCACTACCAGCGGCACCTGCGGGTCCATGCGAAACGCCGAGGAATTGTCGATCACCGTGGCCCCGGCGCGCACCGCAAGCGGCGCGAAGCGCTTGGAGGTGGATGCGCCCGCCGAGAACAGCGCGATGTGCACGCCACCGAAGCTGTCCTCGTTCAGTTCGCGCACCGGCAGCGACTGACCGCGGAACTTGAGCGTCTTGCCGGCGGAGCGCGCGGAGGCCAGCAGCCGCAGCTCCGACACGGGGAAGTGCCGCTGCTCGAGGCAGCGGATCAGTTCGGCGCCTACCGCGCCTGTGGCGCCGACGATCGCGACCACGTGCGCGGTGCGGGAGGATGGCTCGACCATGATGATGAACTCTTACCTGAGCCGCGCGGGGGTGTAAAGCAACCCGCCCGCAGCTCTTGAGCAACCCGCAGGTTGCATATTTCCCAAGGCCTGCTAATATGCAACTTGGAGGTTGCCAATATGCAGGACCGGATCGAGAAGCGCATTGAACTCACGGCCCCCGTTTCCCGGGTATGGCGTGCACTCACCGACTATCGCGAGTTTGGCACGTGGTTTAAGGTAAACATCGAAGGTCCGTTCGTGCCGGGAAAACCGGCACGGGGCCAGATAACCTGGCCCGGCTACGAGCACCTGCGCTGGGAGGCGGTCATTCAAAAGATGGAGCCGGAGCGGCTCTTCAGCTTCACCTGGCATCCATACGCGGTCGATCCGAACAAGGACTACTCGCAGGAACCGCCGACGCTGGTGGAGTTCCGCCTGGAGAAGACCGCCACCGGAACACGGCTCACGGTCACCGAGTCGGGCTTCGACAAGCTCCCCGCTGATCGCATCGCAGACGCACTGCGCATGAACGACAGCGGCTGGAGTGAGCAGCTCAAGAACATAGAGCGTCATGTCGCGCGCGGGCAGTGATGCGGGCAGCGCGAAGCGTCGCCAGCACGCCGCCGTGTTCGCAGCCCTGGGGGATGAGACGCGGCTGTCGCTGATCGCAGCGCTCGCGGCGGGCGAGCCGCGCTCGATCGCCCATCTCACCGGCGGCTCCAGGATGAGCCGACAGGCGATCACGAAGCACCTGCGGGTCCTGGAAGGCGCCGGCGTCGTGCGCAGCATGCGCACCGGGCGCGAGAGTCTGTTCGAATTCGATCCGGCGCCGGTAAGCGAGTTGCAGCAGTACCTGAGCCGGCTGTCCGAGCAGTGGGACCAGGCGCTGGCGCGACTTAAGTCGCTCGTCGAGGGTTAGATCAGAGTAGTTCGAGGTCTACGCACGCACAGGGGCTGGCGGGTCCGCCACTTTCTGTGACGCGAGTCACCCGTGAGCGCGAGGCGCTGGACGTATCCTCCCGCTCGGGAGGTCCGGTGCGGTATCTATCTCCAGGGTTCAACTCTGTCCGAGGCGGCGCCCTTGCCGTGGCGCTGGTCGCGCTGTGCTGCCCGCACCGCCCGCCCGTCGCCCAGGAAGTCTACAAGTCGGTCGACGCCCAAGGCCATGTGGTCTACTCGGATCGCGGCACGACCAAGAACGCACCCAAGACCTCCCTGCATGTCGAAGAAGGCGATGCGACCGAGGCCGCCCGTCTCGCCAAGGACCAGCAGCGTCTGAGCGCCGATGAGGCGCTGCGCCGCAAGCAGCAGGCCACCGACGATAAAGCCAAGACGGCTGCGGATCACAAGCGCGAAGAGGCGTGCAAGAGCGCGCGCACGGATTATTACCGCATGATGGATGCGCGGCGTCTCTATCAGCGTGACGCCGCCGACGGCAGCCGCGTGTACTACTCGGACGATGAGGCCGACGCCATGCGCGACAAGGCCAAGAAGGCGATGGACGCGGCCTGCGCGAGCTGAGCTTAGGCCCGCAGACGCACCTCGTAGCAGCGGTGAATCCGCGGATTCCTCTCGAAATCCTTCGGTAACGTCAGCCCCGACACGTCGCGCACATCGCAGCGGCTGCTGAGCTGCTCATCGAGGCGGAAGCGCTGCGCATTGGTCGAGAAGACGATGAGCCCGTCGTGGGTGAGCAGCTTCGTGCAGGCATCGATCAGGGCGGGATGGTCACGCTGCACATCCAGCACTCCTTCCATGCGCCGGGAGTTCGAGAACGTCGGCGGGTCGAGGAAGATCAGATCGAAGCGCTGCGGCGAACGTTGCGCCTCGGTGAGCCATGCACGGCAGTCCGCTTGTACGAACGCGTGCGCCTCACCGGCAAGTCCATTGAGCGCCAGGTTGCGCTGTGCCCACTCGAGATAGGTGCGTGACATGTCGACGGAGGTCGTGGCGAGGGCGCCGCCCGCTGCCGCGTAGACCGTAGCCGTGCCGGTGTAGGCGAACAGATTGAGGAAGCGCTTACCGCGGGCGCACTCGCGCAACCGCGCACGCGTGCTGCGGTGATCCAGAAACAGCCCGGTGTCCAGGTAGTCATCGAAGTTCACCCGGAATCTGAGCCCGCCCTCCCTCACCGTGTGGAAGTGCTGCTGCTCGTTCAGCTTCTCGTACTGCGTGCCGTGGCGGGTGCGCCGACGGGTACGCACGCGGATACGCTCAGCTGGCACGCCGGCGGCTTGCGGCAGCGTCGCGAGCACTTCGCCGCGGCGTCTGCGCGCGGCCTCAGGCTCGATCTCCGCGGGCGGTGCGTACTCCTGCACATAGAGCCATAGCTCATCGGGCTCGATCACACCGTACAGGTCGATGGCGAACGCATACTCCGGCATGTCCGCGTCGTAGACACGCCAGCAGGACACGTCCGCACGCTGCGCCCAGCTGCGCAGCCGCTTGAAGTTCTTCGACCAGCGGTTGCCGAACATGCGCGCGCCCGGGGTGTCCTTGAGATGATCCGTGCCCCTGCCGAGCCTGCCGGGCTCGCGCGCACTACCCTCTTCCACCTTGATACGCAGCAGACGGCACTCGATGCCGCCGTTCCAGACGGTATGCACGCGGTACGCCCGCAGCCCGAGCTCCTTGCCGAGCTCCGGTGCCCCCGTCAGCACCGCGGCATCCCATCCCTGGAAGCGCTCGCGCAGTACGACCCCGAGCTCGCGATGCACCAGCCGCGCTCCCTCACGCTCTTCGAGCCGAATGCCGTACGGAGGATTGGTGCACAGCAGCCCCGGCACTGAGCCGTCGCCGGCGGCGGCCGCCACATCCGTCGCGGGTGCTGCCAGCGCGAGTGCTCGAACCTCAAAGCGCACGCTGCGCTCGAGGCCCGCGCGCCGTGCGTTGTCAGTTGCCGCGCGCACGGCAGCCGCATCGCGATCCGAGCCGCGCACCAGCGCCCGCAACGCATCGTCACCGGCATGTGCGCGCACCGTCGCCTCCTCGCGCAGGCGTGCCCACAGGGGTGCATCGTGGCCGCGCCATTTCAGGAACCCGAAATAATCGCGCGTCATGCCCGGTGCACGGTCGGCCGCGATCAGCCCCGCCTCGATGCAGAAGGTGCCCGAGCCGCATAGCGGATCCAGCAGCTGCGCCCCCTGGGCGGCGAGCTGCGCCCATCCCGCGCGCAGCAGCACGCCGGCGGCGACGTTCTCCTTCAGCGGCGCCTCGCCCGCGCTGCCACGGTATCCGCGGCGGTGCAGGCTGTCGCCGGACAGATCGATTGAGAGCGTGATGCGAGTGTCGTGCGCATGGGCGTGCACGCGCACATCTGCACGCTCGCGGGCGATGTCCGGCCGTGTGCCGCTCGCCGCACGCAGGGCGTCGACTATGCCGTCCTTGAGCTTCAGGGCCCCGAAGTGCGTGTGCGTGATCGTGGGGTGGCGGCCGCTGAACTCACACGCGAGGGTGGCAGAGGGCCCGAGGTGCAAGCTCCAGTCGATCTCGCGCACCGCAGCGTAGAACTCCTGGGCGTCGCGCGCCGTGAATTGGGCGAGCTCGAGGAACACGCGATTCGCGATGCGCGACCACAGGCAGGCGCGGTAGGCGCACTCCAGCGTGCCGCAGAAGGCCACGCCACCGGCGCGCTCGCGCAGCTGCAAGGCGCCCAGGGCGCCGAGCTCACCGGCCAGCAGGTCGGCAAAACCACGCGGTGCGCTGGCAAGGAGACTTAGCGTGGCGGGGCTCACCTCGCCGCACCGTGCAGCGTCATCATCGGCGCCCGTCGGGCCGCAGGCGCGGCGCCTTACGACAGGTCGATCCACGTCGTCTTGAGCTCGGTGTACTTCTCCAGTGCATGCAGCGACTTGTCGCGCCCGATGCCGGATTGCTTGAAACCGCCGAACGGCACGGTGAGGTCGTCCGCGTCATAACAGTTCACGTACACCGTGCCGGCACGCAGTGCCCGCGCCACGCGATGCGCGGTCGTCAGATCGCGCGTCCACACCGCAGATGCCAGCCCGTAGATGACGTCGTTGGCGATCTCGATCGCCTCGTCCACGGTCTTGAACGTGATCGCCGCCAGCACCGGACCGAAGATCTCCTCGCGCGCGATCGCCATCGCCGGTTTGACGCCCTCGAAGACCGTCGGCTCGACGAAATAGCCGCCGCTGTCTTCGCGCACGCGCCGGCCGCCGAGACGGATGCTGGCACCGTCCTCACGCCCGGAGTCGATGTAGCCGAGCACGCGCTTCATCTGCGTTTCGTCCACGAT
>Ga0302325_10005245_pt1 | contig 29591 bp, 30 predicted proteins | sample Palsa_T0_2_FD_201948 | JGI IMG/M metagenome (GOLD analysis project Ga0302325, IMG submission 201948) | Peat permafrost microbial communities from Stordalen Mire near Abisko, Sweden - Palsa_T0_2 | ecosystem: Environmental > Terrestrial > Soil > Palsa > Peat permafrost | place: Sweden: Abisko...
GCTTTCTCGGCCTTCTCCATCTCGAGATCATCCAGGAACGGCTGCACCGCGAATTCAATCTCGATCTGATCGCGACCGCCCCGTCGGTGATCTACAAGATCAAACTGCGTAACGGCCAGGAGCTGGAGATCCACAATCCGGTCGACATGCCGGATCCGAACCACATCGAGGAGATGCGCGAGCCGTGGATCGAGGCGACGATCCTGACGCCCGACGAATATCTCGGCGCGGTACTCAAATTGTGCCAGGACCGGCGCGGCGAGCAGAAGGAGCTGACCTATGTCGGCAACCGCGCGCTTTTAAAATACAATTTGCCGCTTAACGAGGTGGTGTTCGATTTCTACGATCGGCTCAAATCGGTATCGCGCGGCTACGCCTCGTTCGACTATCACCTCACCGATTATCGGCCGGCCGACTTGGTCAAGCTGCAAATGCTGGTCAACGCCGAGCCAGTCGACGCGCTCGCCATGCTGGTGCACAGAACGCGCGCCGAGCAGCGCGGCCGTGCCATGGCGGAAAAGCTGAAGGAGCTCATTCCACCGCACATGTTCCAGGTGCCGATCCAAGCAGCGATCGGCGGCAAGATCATCGCCCGCGAAACAGTGCGCGCCTTCCGCAAGGATGTCACCGCCAAATGCTACGGCGGCGACGTGACACGCAAGCGCAAGCTCCTGGAGAAACAAAAAGAGGGCAAGAAGCGCATGCGCCAGTTCGGCAAAGTCGACATCCCGCAAGAGGCCTTCATCGCCGCGCTGAAAGTGGATGTGTAAAGGGCGCGATCGGCGCACCCGCGATGTCATTTGACGTCTTCACCATCGGCCATTCCAACGTTCCGATCGACCGCTTCGTTGCCCTACTCCGGCAAGCCGGAGTAACCGCCGTCGCCGACGTTCGCAGCGTCCCAACGGCCTCGCGGCGGTTTCCGTGGTTCTCGAAAAGCAATCTCGCGAAGCGGCTTGCCGGCGACGGCATCGATTACACGCCAATGGGCGACGTGCTCGGCGGCCGGCCGCGCGACGAGCGCCTCTATTGCGACGGCATTGCCGATTACGAGGCGATGGCGAGAGAGCCGTACTATCTGGACGGGCTTGCCCGGCTGACGGAAGAAGCAGCGCGTTCGTGCATTTGCCTGATGTGCGCGGAACGCGAGCCGCTGGAATGCCATCGTTGCCTTCTGGTCGCACGCAGTCTCGCCGAGCGAGGCCTTGCCGTGGGCCACATCCTGTACGACGGCACCATCGAAGCGCAGGCGGCGACCGAGCGCCGGCTTCTGGCGCTTACCGGCAAGGACTGCGACTTGTTCGCGCCTGGACAGCCTGAACGACTCGCGGCAGCGTACCGCCAGCAAGCCGGCGAGGCCGCCTATCGGCACCCGGCGAATAGCGGCAAGAGAACACTCACAGCAGAGAATAGATGATACTGGTCCACTTTCGCTGGCTCCTTATCGCGCTGCTGATCAGCGGCAGTACGGCGCTGGCCGAGGATGCCAACTCGCCCGATCCGACCCCGCCCGGCACACTCGAAGCGACGCCCCTGCCGCCGCTCGCCAACCCTAATGATCCCTCCCTGCCGGCGCGGGAATTGTTTGGACGAAAGACAAAGCCGTTCGCAGGGCCCGCGCACGCCATCGGCGGCTATGCCGACGGCTGCCTCGAAGGCGGCATCGAGTTGCCGATTACCGGACCGGCGTGGCAGGTCATGCGACTGTCGCGCAACCGCAATTGGGGGCACCCGAAGCTCGTCGCCTTTCTCGAGAGTTTCGCCAGCAGAGCGAAGTCGGTCTGGAGCGGGCTTCTGGTCGGCGACATGGCGCAGCCACGCGGCGGTCCTATGCTGACCGGTCACTCAAGTCATCAAATCGGGCTCGATGTCGATATCTGGTTTAAGCCGATGCCCGATCACGTCCTTTCCCGCGAAGAGCGAGAGTTCGATTCGGCCGTCAATATGGTCGCCCCCGACCGCCTCGGCGTCGACACCGCGGTATGGACGCCCGCGCGCACCGCGCTCCTGCACGTCGCGGCGGAAGATCCGGCGGTCTCGCGCATTTTCGTCAACGCCGCGATCAAGAAGCAAATGTGCAAAGAGGCCGGACTGGACCATGCCTGGCTCGCCAAGGTCCGGCCCTGGTTCGGCCACGCTGAGCATTTTCACGTACGCCTCAACTGCCCGCCCGACAGCCCGGAGTGCAAACCGCAGCCGCCGGTCGAGCCGGGCGATGGTTGCGGCCACGAGCTTGATTACTGGTTTTCAGGAAGCGTGTTGCATCACGAACCGCCGCCCGAGGAACCGGGTAAACCCAAACCGGGTTTGACGCTGGCTAAGCTTCCGCATTCTTGCCGCCGCGTCGTCATGGCGCCGTAACAAGCGGAGGCATTATCACCCTGCCCAGCCGAAGAGCGTGTGTTGCAAGGCGCGGATGATGAAGGTGAATACGCAGGCGCCGACGACGAGGATCGCGGTAAAAGCCGGGATTTTTTGTACAGGCACCTTCGTCAAAGGCGATGTTCCCGTCCAAAGGATATACGCGCTGTAGAAGCCGGTAAGCTCGAGGAACCGCAGTCCCGGCGCCAGGAGGAAAACCCCGGTAAGCCAGATCGGCGTGTACGAGTAGGCCGCCAGTTTGAACGCGGTGTTGAAATCCCGCTGCCCTCCGAACGTAGGCGCCAACAGGCGGATCAGCACTCCGAGACCAACGACGGTGGCGCACGACATGACGTAGCCGAATACGGCCCCAACCAGACCGGCCGCGAGCGGCGCGCGCACCAGTCCCGCGCCCGGCATAACGGTGCCGACGACGCACGCACCGACAAGGCCGAACGCGGCCGGAATAAGCGCCAACGGGGCAACGTAGCGGCTCAACAGATAAGCTGCGTCGCCCGGCTCCTTTTCGATCACCGCCCATTCCGCGGCAGGATCGGCAAGGAACGCGATAATCCGCCGCGGCGCGTTCATGCCCGCTGCGTCTTTGCCGCGGCGCGGATTGCGGCGGCACCCTTTTCCGCAATCATCATGGTCGGTGCGTTGGTGTTGCCGGACGTAATCGTCGGCATCACGGAGGCATCGACGACGCGCAGCCGCTCGACCCCGGCCACCCGCAGGTCGCCGTCAACGACCATGAAGGGATCGCTGGCGAGGCCCATTTTCGCGGTTCCCACCGGGTGAAAGATGGTCGTGCCAATATCGCCGGCCGCTTTCACCAGCGCCGCTTCGTCTTCATTGCCCACCAAATCTCCCGGCAGATATTCGGACGGTGTGAACGGCGCCAACGCCGGCTGCGCGACAATATGGCGCGTCAGCTGGATGGCTTTAGCGGCGATGCGGCGATCCTCGTCGGTCGACAAATAGTTCGGCTTGATCATCGGCGCGGCGGCGGGATCGCGCGAGCGCAGCCGCACATGGCCGCGGCTGGTCGGCTGCAGATTGGCAACGCTCGCGGTGAACGCCGGGAATTTGTGCAGCGGCTCGCCGAAGCGGTCGAGCGACAGCGGCTGGACGTGATATTGCAAATTGGCGCGGACCTGGTCGCGACCGGAGCGGGTGAACAGGCCGAGCTGGGACGGCGCCATGGTCAGCGGGCCACGGCGAAACAGCGCGTATTCAAGGAGCATGGACGCAGGCCCGAGCAGCGAATGGTAGCGCTCGTTGAGGGTTTTGATGCCCGTCACCTTGTAGATGAGGCGAAGCTGCAGATGATCCTGGAGATTGGCGCCGACGCCGGGCCGATCCGCCACGACGGGAATGTCATGCCGTTGCAGTTCGGCTCCCGGTCCCACTCCCGACAACATCAAAATCTGCGCTGAGCCGATTGAGCCGGCCGACAGCACGACTTCGCCGCCGCACCGCGCGCTATGGCTTTGGCCGTTTTGCCGCCAGCGCACGCCCGCGGCCCGCTTGCCTTCGAACAACACGCCTTCCACGAGACAACCTGTCTCCAGACGCAAATTAGCTCGGCCTAGAACCGGCTTGAGAAAGGCCGCGGCCGCCGACCAGCGCCGGCCGCGTTTCTGATTGACGTGAAAAGCGCAGCAGCCTTCGTTGTCGCCGGTGTTGAAATCGGGCACCGATTTGATGTCCGCCTGTTCAGCGGCTGCCCGAAAGGCCTCGAGCAGATCCCATTGCACGCGCGGTTCCTCGATGCGCAATTCGCCGCCGACGCCGTGCAGATCGCTTTCGCCAAGGAAATGATTCTCGTGCTTTTTGAAATAAGGCAGCACATCGTCCCAGCCCCAGCCGGTGAGCCCGAGTTGGCGCCAATGGTCGTAATCGGCGGATTGGCCGCGCATGTAGACCATGGCGTTGATCGCCGAAGAACCACCGATCACCTTGCCGCGCGGGTAACTTAAGCTGCGGCCATTAAGGCCCTCCTCAGCTTCGGTCTTAAAGCACCAGTCCGAACGCGGATTGCCGATAGCAAACAAATAACCGACGGGGATGTGAAACCAGATCCAATTGTCGCGCCCGCCGGCTTCGAGAAGGAGCACGCGCTTGTCGGCATCGGCCGAAAGACGATTGGCCAACAGGCAGCCGGCCGAGCCGGCGCCGACAATGATGTAATCGTACTCGCCTTCACCGGTTGTCGTTTCGCTCATCGCCGCTCCATAGCCGTCGCATATTCTGCACCTTGATGAAGAGAATGGAGCCGCACTGAAATACCGACAATACATTCACCAGAATAACCGCGGGCGCGTCGATCAGGCTCCCGTAAGCGATCCACACAGCCATGGCGACGAGCGCCACCAGGAGCCACGCCGCAGAAATGTCGTCGGTCGAGCGCGTTCGCCAGGTGCGGATGACTTGGGGCATGAGCGAAACGGTCGACAGGATGGTGCCGACCGTTCCTAAAACGGAGATGGCAACATGATCCATCATGGCCTCCTCATTCCGTCGAAATCATAGCACAGCACGCGCAGGCCCAACGAGGCTCCGCGCAACCGCAACTCGTACCAGCCGGTCGAGGACGATGTTGTCGCCCCGCCGACGACCGCGTATGGTCGCCTCTCTAATGCGGCGCGCTGGGCGCGCGGCGCATAAGCCTGGAACGACGGTTCCCTGAGGCGTCGATATTGGTGGTAGCCGGTCCCCGCGGGCCGCGCCGACGATTGCTCGTTGGGAGAACTCCGTCGTGCTTGAAGTCAAGCGCATCTCTGCAGCCTTCGCCGCTGCCGTCTTGGTTATTACTGTTGCGGCACAATCCGCGGCAGCGCAGCAACAATCGATCCTGATCTTCGCGGCCGCGTCGATGAAAAATGCGCTCGACGATGTCAATGCCGCCTTTACCAAGGGCGGAGGAGACAAGGTCGTCGCCAGCTACGCCGCGAGTTCGGCGCTGATGAAGCAGATCGAGCAGGGCGCGCCGGCGGATGTCTTTTTATCGGCCGACATCGACTGGATGGACTACGGCGCCAAACACGGCCTCATCAAAGGCGATACGCGGTTTGATCTGCTCGGTAACCGGCTGGTGCTCATTGCGCCGAAGGATTCCGCTATCGGCAACATCAATATCGGGCCGGGCTTCGATCTCGCCGCTCTCGCCGGAAGCGGGCGTATCGCCGTCGGCGACGTGCGCGCGGTTCCCGCTGGCCTCTATGCCAAGGCCGCGCTGGAGAAGCTCGGTTCCTGGGCCGCGGTTGAGCCGAAACTGGCGATGGCCGAAAGCGTGCGCGGCGCGCTCGTCCTCGTCACCCGCGGCGAGGCGCCGCTTGGGATTGTCTACGAGACCGATGCCAAGATCGAGCCGGCCGTCAAAATTGTCGGCATGTTTCCCGAAAATTCTCATCCGCCGATCGTCTATCCGGTAGCGCTGACGATAAACGCAAAACCGGAGGCGGTGCCCTATCTGGGGTTTCTGCGCACGCAGCAGGCAAAAATGATTTTCGAGCGCTACGGCTTTATCGTTCTGACAAAGCCGGCGAACTAAAAATCGATTGCGATGTTTGGGCTCTCCCCCGCCGAATGGACTGCCGTCGAGCTGTCGCTTCGCATCGCGATGGTCGCCACCGCCGTGGCGCTGCCGTTCGGTGTGGCCGTCGGGTGGGTTCTTGCGCGCAAGGAGTTTTGGGGCAAGGCGTTGCTCGACGGCATTGTCTACTTGCCGCTGGTGCTGCCGCCGGTCGTGACCGGATACCTGTTGCTGATATCTTTCGGCCGCCGGGGTCCGATTGGCGCTTTCCTGGCCGATTATTTCGGTATCGTCCTGTCCTTTCGCTGGACTGGCGCCGCACTGTCGTGCGGCGTCATGGGCTTTCCGCTCATGGTGCGCCCGATCAGGCTCGCGCTTGAAGCGATCGATCGGCGGCTCGAAGAAGCCGGCGGCACGCTCGGCGCCAGTCCAGCGCTGGTGTTCCTCACAATTACCTTCCCGCTCGCTTTGCCCGGCATCATCGCCGGCGCGGTGTTGTGCTTCGCCCGGGCGCTCGGTGAGTTCGGCGCCACCATCACATTCGTGTCCAACATTCCAGGCGAAACGCAGACCATCTCGGCCGCGATCTATTCTCTTCTACAAGTGCCCGACGGCGACGCCGCGGCGGGACGGCTGGTCATCATCGCGATCATCATCGCGCTGGCAGCGCTGATTGCCTCGGAGTGGTTTGCCCGGCGCGCCGGCATGCGTTTTCAGGGGGAATGATCGTGCTCGACGTGGACGTCGAGAAAAAGCTCGGCACTTTTTCGGTCGCCGCACGCTTTCAGGCCTCGGCTGGCGTGACCGCGCTGTTCGGGCCGTCGGGCGCCGGGAAGACGACCATCGTCAACATGATCGCAGGCTTGGTCACGCCCGACACGGGCGCGATCGCGCTCGACAAAACGGTGATGTTCGATGCCGCCGCAAAAATAAACCTACCGCCGTATCGCCGCGGGATCGGATACGTCTTTCAGGAAGGCCGGCTGTTCCCGCACTTGAGCGTGCGTCAAAACCTCGATTATGGCCGCCGGATGAGCGGTCGTCCGCGCGACGCGGATGAATTCGCCCGCATTGTCACGCTCCTCGACATCGGCCAACTGCTTGATCGACGGCCGCGGCTTTTATCCGGTGGCGAGCGCCAACGCATCGCTATTGGCCGCGCGCTGCTCATGCGCCCGCGGCTCCTGCTGCTCGACGAGCCGCTGGCCTCGCTCGACGCCGGACACAAGCGTGAAATCCTTCCTCACCTCATCCGCCTGCGCGACGATTCGAATGTGCCCATGGTCTATGTAAGTCACACCGCCGCGGAGTTGCGCCAAATCGCCACGAAAGTCGTGCGGCTCGAGGCTGGGCGAGTAACGGCGGTCGGAGACCTTGATCTCCTCAAGAGCGCTGACGCGTATTGGCCTGAATAACAAAGCTCCGCTTTTGGCGAAGCCTCGCCCGTCTATTCGCGCATTGTAGCCTGCCATTTCGCCCGTCTATGTTGCCAGTACAATGGATCAAGCTCAGCAATCGCCGTCGGTCAAACACACGACAGCGCTAGGCGTATCGTGCGGCGCCGGCGCAGCATTATGCTGGGCGCTTGGTTTTGTCGCGGCGCGCCATGGTATCGACGTCGGCGTCTCGCCCCTTGTATTGGCGCTGCACCGCTATGTGTGGCCGGGATTGCTGGCACTGCCGTTTCTCGCCAAAAGCGGCTTTGCCGAAATTCGCAGCTTAGGCTGGGGCCGCGCTTTCACGCTGGCGATATTTGGCGGGCTGCCGCTCGCGCTATCGAGCTACGTTGGTTACGTGTTCGTTCCGCTCGGCCATGGCGGCATCATTCAGCCGTCCTGCGCGGCACTTGGCGGATTGTTGCTGGCGCGCTTCGTGTTGAAGGAGCCGCTGCCGGCGCGTCGCTTGGCCGGCGCGCTCGTTATTGTTGTTGGCTTGGCCGTGATCGGAGCCGAAGCGCTCCACACCATCGGCGTCCACGGCGTCGGCGGTGATCTCTTATTTGTCGCCGCCGGGTGCCTCTTTGCAACGTTCGGTATGCTGGTGCGCCGATGGCGCATCGCGGCGATGCAGGCCGTGGCTATTACGAGCGTGCTGTCGCTTGTTTGTTTACCGTTCCTCGCCTTCAGCTACGACAATCTGATCGCCGCCGGCTTCTGGGAAAATCTCCTGCAGGCGATCGTACAAGGCACACTCGCCGGAGCAGGCGCCACCTACCTTTTCACCCGCGCCGTCGTTCTGCTTGGCGTCTCGCGCGCCGCACTGTTTCCTTCGCTGGTTTCGCCATTCGTGCTGCTGATCGGATTTCTTGCCCTTGGGGTCGTGCCGACCGTTTCGCAGCTTGTCGGTCTGGTGATCGTGCTCGTCGGCTTTCGGCTGACGCAGCAGGGATGACCGCAAAGGCCGTCACGCCGCCTTTCGGGTCGCCAAGAACTCGCCGATGCGATTGAGCGCGCGCAGAATATTTTCGGTCGAATTGGCGTACGACACGCGCATGTAGCCTTCTCCGAGCACCCCGAAATCCGGGCCGCCGATCAGCGCGACGCCTGAGTCTTCGAGCAGCGCCGAGGCGAGCGGCTTTGCTTTCCAGCCAGTGCGCTTGACGTTCGGGAAGGCGTAGAACGCGCCTTTGGGTATCGCGCACGAAATGCCCGGCAGCCGATTGAGCCCGTCAACGACGACCCGCCGGCGCCTATCAAATTCCGCGACCATTTCGCTGACCGCATCCTGCGGCCCGGTCAGCGCCGCAAGTCCGGCATATTGCGCGGCGGCATTGACGCACGAATGCAAATTCACCGCGAGTTTGCGTGCCTGATCGTAAAGCTTTCCGGGCCACACGGCATAGCCAAGCCGCCAGCCGGTCATAGCGTAGGTTTTAGACCAGCCGTTGAGCAAAATCAGCCGATCGCGGATCGAGGGATATTGTAACAAGCAAACGTGCGTTTCCCCGTCGTAGAGCATGTGGTCGTAGATCTCGTCCGACATGATCGCAAGATCCGGATAGCGCTCCAGACCGGCGATAAGCTTGTCGACTTCCCGTTTCGGCGTGACGCCGCCGGTCGGGTTCGCCGGAGAGTTGACGATAATGAGCCGCGTCTGCGGGGTAATCAGTGACAGCGTTTCTTCGGCTGAGAACGCGAAATTATTCTCCTCGCGAATTGGAACAGGCACTGGGCGCGCGCCGGTGAATTCGATCATTGAGCGGTAAATGGGGAAACCCGGATCGGGGTAAAGAATATCGGCGCCGGGCTCGCCGAACATCAGGATCGACATGAACATGGTCGGCTTGCCGCCGGGAAAGATCATCACCGAGTCAGGCGACACGCTGACTTTGAATCGCTTGTGGAGGTCGGCGGCGACTGCTTCGCGCAGCGCCAGAATGCCGACAGCCGGCGTATAGCCGTGATGGCCGTCGCGCAAAGCCTTGATCGCCGCCTCGACAATGAAATCCGGCGTGCGGAAATCCGGTTGGCCAATCCCGAGATTGATGACGTCGCGGCCTTGCGCGGCGAGTTCGGTCGCGCGTGCCAGCACGGCAAAAGCGTTCTCTTCGCCAATACGGTCGAAAGCGGAAATGGTCTTGAGCATCGCGGATAATTGAACCTAATTGCCGGGCGAAGGCAAACCCAGCGCCGAGCTTTGATGCTGTGCTGCGACGGGCTGATGGACCGTTGAATACGTTTATTGTAAGTGCCGAAAAGAATTCCATCCGGACGGAAGCTTTTCATGATTCACGAAGCGTCTCATCAAAGGATTACGCCATGTCGAAAAAGCTCGTGCGATACCGCGTCAAACCGGAAAAAATCGAGGAAAATCAGCAACTCATCGAGCGGGTGTTTCGCGAGCTGCACGCGAAGTCGCCCTCTGACGTGCGATATTTGGTGATCAAACTGAGCGACGGGACCTTTTTCCATCTGTTTGAGGATGGATCGAGGACGATTCCTACTCTCGATGCCTTCGCCGCATTTCGCGACGGCGGCGAACAGCGACGGCTTGACGAACCTCAGCAGCTCGAAGCTACCGTCGTCGGCAATTATCGTACGCTGGTTGAAACTTAAGTCCGACGGAAATCGACTATCCCGCGGCCATCACGACCACGGCGCCAGAGGCCGGCCGCATGTTCCCTTTAAGGAACAAAAGCGACATTGGGCCGGATTTTTGATTACACGTCGAACGCGCGGGTCGCGCCACGGGTAAATCGACCTATCTACCGGTAATGACAGAGACTGCGGAGTAAGCCATGGCTCAGGGGAACGGCTCGCAGCATTCGCGGCGGCTGCGCTCGCAATTATGGTTCGACAATCCCGACAATCCGGGGATGACGGCGCTTTACCTCGAGCGCTACCTCAATTACGGGCTGACCCGCGCCGAATTGACCAGCGGCAAGCCGATCATCGGCATCGCCCAAACCGGCTCCGACTTGAGCCCCTGCAATCGCCACCATCTGGAATTGGCCAAGCGGGTGCGCGAAGGCATTCGCGATGCCGGCGGGATCGCGTTTGAGTTTCCGGTCCATCCGCTTCAGGAAACCGGGAAACGCCCGACCGCGGCGCTTGATCGCAACCTCGCCTATCTCGGATTGGTCGAAGTCCTCTATGGCTATCCGCTCGACGGCGTGGTGCTGACGACCGGCTGTGACAAGACCGTGCCGGCCTGCATCATGGCCGCCGCAACCGTCAACACGCCGGCCATTGTTCTCTCCGGCGGGCCGATGCTTGACGGCCATAGCGACGACGGCCGCCTTTTAGGATCGGGTACCGCAATCTGGCAGGCCCGCCAGGATATTGCCGTCGGCAAGATCGATTACGAGGAGTTTCTCGACATCGCGGCAGCGTCCGCGCCCTCGGTCGGCCACTGCAACACCATGGGCACCGCCTCAACCATGAACGCCCTCGCCGAGGCGCTCGGCCTGTCGCTGCCCGGTTGCGCGGCGATACCGGCGCCCTATCGCGCGCGCGGACAGATCGCTTACGAAACCGGCGTGCGGGCGGTCGAGGTTGTGCGCGAGGATCTAAAGCCTTCGGATATTCTCACGCGCGCCGCGTTTGAGAACGCGATCGTTGCTTGTTCGGCCATCGGCGGTTCAACCAACGCCCCCATCCACCTCAATGCCATCGCCCGCCACATCGGCGTCGAACTGTCGATCGAAGACTGGGAACGGATCGGCCACGACGTGCCGCTTCTCGTCAACATGCAGCCGGCGGGAGAATATTTGGGCGAAGACTATTATCGCGCCGGCGGCCTACCCGCGGTGATGCACGAACTTCTGGCGGCAAAGCAGCTCCACGGCGACGCACTGACCATCAACGGCAAGACTATCGCTGACAACGCTGCGGATGCCCAAGCCACCAATCGCGCCGTCATTCGCTCCTACAACGATCCGCTGAAAGCGCAGGCGGGATTTAAGGTGCTGCGCGGCAATCTGTTCGACTCGGCGATTATGAAGACGAGCGTGATTTCCGAGGACTTCCGCGGCCGTTACCTGAGCCGTCCCAACGACCTCAATGCCTTCGAAGGACGCGCCGTGGTTTTTGACGGGCCCGAAGACTATCATCACCGCATCGACGATGCTTCGCTCGAGATCGGCGAAAACACGATATTGTTCATGCGCGGCGTGGGGCCGGTCGGCTTTCCGGGCTCGGCCGAGGTGGTGAACATGCAACCGCCGGCGGCGCTCATCAAACGGGGAATTACTTCGCTGCCCTGTATCGGCGACGGCCGCCAATCGGGAACGTCGGGCTCGCCGTCGATCCTTAATGCTTCGCCCGAGGCGGCCGATGGCGGCGGGCTTGCTGTTCTGCAAACTGGGGACCGGGTGCGCATCGACCTCAACAAAGGCTCGGCCGACGTGCTGATCTCGCCCGCGGAGCTGGCCGAACGCTTCGCGGCGTTGAAGCAAAGCGGCGGCTTCCATTATCCGGCGAGCCAGACGCCGTGGCAGGAAATTCAGCGCGCACTAGTGGACCAGCTGGCAAACGGCATGGTGCTGGAGCCGGCGGTCAAATATCAGCGGGTGGCGCAAAAATTCGTGCCGCGCGACAATCACTGACTTTGTTTTTGTCTGGTAGACCCAATCGAGGCGCAACATGCCAGCACGTCCGACCGTTGCCGATAAGCGCAAGACCTTCCGTAAGCTGCATGAGACCGGCTGCTTCGTCATTCCGAATCCGTGGAATGTGGGGACCGCGCGCTTTCTCCAGGGCTTGGGATTTAAGGCACTGGCAACGACAAGCGCCGGCCACGCGCATGCACTCGGTTATCCCGACGGCGCGCAGAGCCTTGACGTCGTACTGGCCCATTACTGGGAACTGGTCGAGGCGACTGAGGTGCCGCTCAACGCCGATTTCGAGAACGCATTCGCCGACGATCCCGACGGCGTAGCCGTGAACGTGACGCGCTGTATCGCGTCCGGCGTCGCCGGCCTTTCGGTGGAAGATTCGCCTAAGTCCGACACGCCACTTTACGATTTCGATTTATCGGTCGCACGGGTCGAAGCCGCGCGCGCAGCGATCGATCGCGCCGGCGGCGATGTCGTGTTCACCGCCCGCGCCGAAAATTTCATCCGCGGCGTACCCGACCTCGAAGACGTCATCCGCAGGCTCAAAGCTTACGCCGCGGCCGGCGCCGACTGCCTCTATGCGCCGGGCATCAAGACCCGAGATCAAATCGAGGCTGTGGTAAAGGCGGTGGCGCCGAAGCCGGTAAATTTCCTCGGCAGCGGCGACTTCGGCTTCACGGTCGGCGATCTCGCCGCCATGGGGGTGCGCCGGATCAGCGTCGGCGGCTCGCTCGCGCGCGTCGCCATGCAGGCCTTCATTAAAACTGCGACGGAGATCGCGAAAGAAGGCAAATTCACCGGCTTCGCCGGTCTGATGACTAACCAGGAGCTGAATAAGTTCTTCGTCGAAGATCGCGAGAAAATATCGTCGTGACGGCTTCCGAACCGCATCCGCAGACCGATCAGCCCGTCGGCTTGCCGGTCGAGCGGACGGCGCCGGCAGCGCGGCCCGGTCCGGTGACCTTGAAGGGCCGCTACGGCCGCATCGAGAAGCTCCGCCCCGAGCACGCTGCCGACTTGTGGCGGGCTTTTTCCGGCCACGATCAGCTCTGGACTTACATCGCGACGAACGGGCCATTCGCGAACGCCGCGGACTTTGCGTCATATATTGCGATGCGCGCGGCGGGCGAAGATCCCTATGCCTACGCGATCGTTGATCTGGCGGATCGCCCCATCGGCCTTTTCACGCTGCTGCGCATCGTGCCGGACATGCGAGTGATCGAGGTCGGCCACGTTCTCTATTCGCCTGCGCTCCAGCGCACCCCGCTCGGCAGCGAAGCTCAATACCTTTTGGCGCGCTACGTTTTCGAAGACCTCGGCTACCGCCGCTTCGAATGGAAATGCGATGCACTGAATGCGGCCTCGCGCCGCGCGGCTTTGCGCTACGGATTTGTCTACGAGGGAACCTTTCGGCAATACATGATCGCGAAGGGGCGTAACCGCGACAACGCCTGGTATTCGATCATCGACAGCGAATGGCCGGTGCGGAAGCGAAGCTTCGAGCGCTGGCTTGAGCCGGAGAATTTTGACAAGGACGGCCGGCAGAAGGTCAGCCTTGCCGGGTTGAACGCGCACGGAGCGCTGGAAGAAACGTGAGGCCAATATGACCGACCGACTTAAGGGCAAAGTCGCCCTCGTAACTGCCGCGGCCCAGGGAATCGGCCGCGCCATTGCCGAGAAGTTCGCCGTCGAGGGCGCGAAATTGATTGCGACCGATCTCGATCCGAGCAAGCTGCAAGGATTGCGCGGCAGTCTGCACAAACTCGACGTGCGCGCCGAAAGCGACATCGAGGCGTTCGGCCGCGAGGTTGCGCGCGAATTCGGCCCGCTCGACATTCTGGTCAATTGCGCCGGCTACGTGCACCAGGGCACCGTGTTCGACTGCTCCGACCGCGATTGGGATTTTTCCTTCGATCTCAACGTCAAATCCATGCACCGCACCATCAAGACATTCCTGCCACCGATGCTGGAGAAAAGAGCGGGCGCGATTGTCAACATCGCGTCGGCCGTCTCATCGATCCGCGGCGTACCAAACCGCTACGTCTATGGCGCCACCAAAGCAGCCGTGATCGGGCTGACCAAGGCCGTCGCCGCCGACTTCATCAAACAAGGTGTCCGCTGCAACGCCATCTGCCCCGGCACGATCGAATCGCCGTCGCTTGAGGAACGTATCGCGGCGGTCTCGCGCGACACCAAACGTTCGGTTGAAGCGGTGTGGCAGGATTTTGTCGGCCGCCAACCTATGGGGCGGCTAGGCACGCCCGAGGAAGTCGCATACCTCGCGCTCTTTCTCGCCAGCGACGAAGCCAGTTACATCACCGGGCAGGCTCATCTCGTTGATGGCGGCATGGCGCTATAAACCAAGCTGCGCGGAAAAAGACGCACCGCGCATAAAGTCCTTTTCCGAATCCCGCCGCTCGTTTAACTGCGGCTATGCGTTTTGCATCGACTCTCATTCCGGGAACGCTTGCCCGCCGCTACAAGCGCTTCCTTGCCGACGTGGTGCTTGAAACCGGCGACGTGACCACGGTTCACGTCGCCAATCCGGGCGCCATGACCGGCCTTGACCGCCCCTTTTCACGGATATGGCTTTCCGATTCCGCCAATCCGCTGCGCAAGCTTCGTTACACCTGGGAGCTGGTCGAGGCCGATCTCGGCAGCGGCCCGGAGCTCGTCGGCGTAAATACCGGCCTGCCGCATCAACTGGTCGCCGAAGCCCTCGAGCAGCAACTGATCCCGGAGCTGCGGGATTATTCGTCGGTGCGCCGTGAGGTGAGATACGGGGTTTCGTCGCGGATCGATTTTCTCCTGACCGCGCCGCAACGGCCGCCATGCTATCTGGAAATCAAAAACGTGCACCTCATGCGCCGGCCGCGTCTCGCCGAATTTCCCGACTGCGTGACGGAGCGCGGCGCCAAGCATCTGCGCGAACTCGTGGCCATGCGCATCACCGGCGCGCGCACGGTCCTTCTGTTCGTCATCCAGATCGGCTCAGCCGACAGCTTCGCGGTCGCCCGCGACATCGACCGGGTTTACGGTGAAGGATTTAGGCAGGCGCGTGAGCAAGGCGTGGAAATGCTGGCTTGGCGCTGTAACGTCGAAGTCGACGGCGTCACCGTCGCAGCCCGGGTTCCTATTGTGCTCAGCTAATCGCTCCCGGCACCGCCGCATCGCTTGCGCCCGGCGCGGCTATGCTTACATTCTACGCGGCGAGCGGCCGGTGGCCGCGTTGAATGCGGCTAATACTCCACGCCATGACCTATGTTGACGCGGCCGTCGCGCCGCTGCGTAAAACCGGACAGATCAAGATCCACGGCCCCGCGGCCTTCGAGGGCATGCGCAAGGCCGGCCGGCTGGCCGCGACCTGCCTGGACATGCTCGCGAGCGAGATCAATCCCGGCGTGACCACCGACCACATCGACCGGCTGGTGTACGAATTTGGCCACGATCACGCCGCCACTCCGGCAACCCTGATGTATCGGGGTTACCGCAAAGCCACCTGCACCTCGGTCAATCACGTAGTCTGTCATGGCATTCCGTCGGAAAAGCCGCTGCGCGAAGGCGATATCGTCAACGTTGACGTCACGCTGATCCTAGATGGCTGGCACGGCGATTCCAGCCGCATGTATGCGGTCGGCGAGCTTCCCCGGCGCGCCGAGCGGCTTATCGAAGTCACCTACGAAGCGATGATGCGCGGCATCGCCGTGATCCGCCCCGGCGCCGCGACCGGCGACATTGGACATGCGATCCAAACCTATGTCGAGGCGCAGCACATGAGCGTGGTGCGCGACTTCTGCGGCCATGGTCTCGGTCGCCTGTTCCACGACGAGCCGAACGTCGTCCACGTCGGCCGGCCCGGCGAGGGCCTCGTGCTCAAGCCCGGCATGTTCTTCACCGTCGAGCCGATGATCAATCTCGGCCGTCCGCATGTGAAGGTCTTGTCCGACGGCTGGACAGCGGTGACCCGCGATCGCTCATTGTCGGCGCAATTCGAGCACTCGGTCGGCGTTACCGACACCGGCGTCGAAGTCTTTACGCTCTCACCGAAGGGCTACACCAAGCCGCCCTATCGGGCGTAAGCTGCGGCCTCCGCGCGCAGCGCCTGGTTTTCCGTCTCGAGCTGCGCAACGCGCGCCTGTAATGGCGCCACCGCCGCCTGGACCTCGTCAATGGCATAACGCGGCGTGATGTGCTGCGGGCAATTCCAATCGAACGTTTCCAGGGTGAGCAGACAAGCGCGTTCGAGCTTGGCCTTGTAGCCTGGCACGGCGAGGCGGCCAGCCAGTTCGGAATCAGCTGCGATATTGCGCATTTCGACGTGCGCAAGAACTTTAAGCCGCGCCCGGTTGGGATAGTCCATCAGGATCAGCGCCGCGCGATCGTTGGCAGCAACATTGCCGACGCTGATGTATTGCAGATTGCCGCGAAAATCGGCAAAGCCGAGCGTCTTCTCATCGAGCACCTTGAGGAAGCCGGGCGGGCCGCCGCGATGCTGCACATAGGGCCAGCCGGTTTCCGAAACTGTCGCCATATAGAAACTGTCGCGAGCCGATATGAACGCCGCCTCATCATCAGTGAAGCGATCGAAGGTGCGATGACCCTTGAACTTCTCCCACATTTCACGGCTTCCGTTCGCGGCCTGCGCGGCGCGCACGCTCGGCGTCGAGGCAATATCGAGAAATTTGTAGCTCACACTGAAGCTCCTCCCATCAGTTCCAACGTATTGGCTCATCGCTCGGTCGATAATCGATGCAGTTGACAAGTCATTATTGCTGTTTCAGCAATAGTGCATGGACCGCCTCGAGGCGATGCGCGCATTCGCCGCCGTTGCCAAGCTCGGGAGCTTTGCCGAAGCCGCCCGCCGATTACGGCGTTCGCCTTCGGTGGTGACCCGCGCGATCGCTCAGCTTGAAGATGAGCTTGGCCTTACGTTGCTGTTGCGAACCACCCGCTCGCTCCGCCTGACGGAGGGCGGCGAAGTCTATCTGGAAAACTGCGAGCAGATTTTGGCGGATGTCGACAGCGCCGAACGCCGGGCGCGCGGCGAAGACGCCGAACCGCGCGGCCGTTTAAAGGTCGCGGCTCCGATCGTGTTCGGCCGTCTGCACGTCTTGCCTGTGATCCGATCCCTATTGCGGACGTATCGCACCCTATCGATCCAGTTGAGCCTGTCAGACCGCAACGTCCATCTCGTAGATGAAGGCATTGATGTCGCCGTCCGCATCGGCGTCCTGTCGGATTCAAGCTTGATTGCCGTGAAGTTGGCGGAGGTCAACCGCGTCGTGGTGGCAAGTCCTGCTTATTTAAAAATGCGCGGTATTCCGAAATCTCCCGATGAACTTGCGGGTCACGATGTCATCGCATTTGAGGGTGTCGGCCTCATTGACGACTGGCGCTTCGATCCTCATCGCAAGCCGGTGCAGTTAGAGCCGCGCCTGACCGTCAACAGCGCCGACACGGCAATTGCGGCGGCCGAAGCCGGCGTCGGGATAGCGCGCCCGCTATCCTATCAGGTCGAAGCCGCCGTGCGCGCCGGCCGCCTGATACCCATCCTGCAACAATTTGCGCCGTCGCCATCGCCGGTCAACGCGATTTATCCGTCGCGGCGGATCCCGTCGGCCAATGTCGCCGTTTTCGTCAAAACCGCGCGCGATTACTTCAAAAACGAGCCGCTGTTGCCGGTTACCGCGTGGAAGAAAAAGTAGCCCGGACGTCGAAGCATCGCCTACCACGCGGCCTCAAGGATTTTCATCACATCATCGGGCGACCGGATCGGCTCAGGGTTTGTCCTCACCCAGATATTGCGCATCGCCGCTTCGGCGATTTTAGCAAGCTGCTCGCGCTTGACGCCGACATCGCGCAGCGTCCTCGGCAGCTTCAGCCCGGCAACAAGCTCCGCTACCGCATCGGAAGCCGGGATGCCCGGGCGGCCGAGCGCTTGCGCGATCAGCCGCTGCTTTTCGGCCGTGGCGCGCTCGTTGAATCGCAGCACATGCGGCAGCATCACGCACGAGGTGTAGCCGTGCGGGACGTCGGCGAAGGCACCGAGCACGTGTCCGATGCCGTGGCTTGCTCCGTAATTGACCCGCGCAATCGAAGATGCGGCAAGCCAGGACGCTTGCTGACACTGCAAGCGCGCAGCCAGCTCATCCGGCCGCGGCAGCGCTTGCGCGAATAGCCGCAGCGCATGCAGCGCAAGACCGTCGCAATAGGGATGCGCCTCGATCGAGCAAAGCGCTTCCACCGCATGATCGACGCCGCGCACTCCGGTCGAGAGCCATAGCCATTGCGGCGTATAGAGCGTTGCTGCCGGGTCGAGAATGACGGCCCGCGCGCCAATGTCCGGACCGATAAACGAGTGCTTCTGGCGGATGCGCTCGTCGGTAATGCCGGCAAGGTTGGAAAATTCAGCTCCGGACAGAGTGGTCGGCACGACAATTTGGCGAACCGGCGACGGCCGAATATCAGGGACGTGGCGTTTGCCATCAGCAGAGACGGTGGCATGCAAGCCGTCGAGCGCCTCTGCGGAATCGATATCATGCGCGAGACAAATTTGCAGGACCTTGACGGTGTCAATGGCGGTTCCGCCGCCGACCGTCAATATCAGGTCCGGCACTGCCGCACGGACTGCGCGAGCCGCAGCGATGACGCTTTCCCGCGGCGAATGCTGGACGCAGCCGTCGAACAGCCCGGCGTAGTGCTGGAAGCCGAGCGCTTGCGCGATCGCGGACACGACCGGCGTGTTCCGCGCCACGCTCTTGGCCGCGACAATGAAGACTTTTGTCGCCCCAACGCGAGCCATTTCCTCGACCGCAGCGTCTGCGGCCGGACGGCCAAAAACAACGCGCTCCAGCGGAAGATAGGCGTAGCTGCCCGCCTCAGACACTTGCATTCCTCCCTGGTCGCGTACCTGGCCGTACCCGGCACAACGGGAATTATCTCTCACCCGATTGCAAAATACCGCAATCAGGTCATCTTGGAGCTACCAAACCGCGGGCGGGGGTGCACCGTCGGCTTGGATGTGCTTTGGACCTCCCATGGAGAAAAAGCGCGAGCGCGACGGCGAGTTGGCCGAGAGCTCGCCGCATTATTACGGCCATCGGGCCCGCTTGCGCGAGCGCTTTCGCGAGGCCGGACCTGACGCGCTGTCGGATTACGAACTTCTCGAGGCGGTCTTGTTCCGCGCCCTGCCGCGGCGCGACGTAAAACCGCTCGCCAAGACCCTGATCGCGACGTTCGGCTCTTTCGCCGAAGTCATTTCGGCGCCGGTGCCTCGTCTTCGTCAGGTCAAGGGACTTGGCGACGCCACCATCACCGAGTTGAAACTTGTGCAGGCGGCGGCGAGCCGGCTGCTGCGCGGCGAAGTGAAAAAGCGGACGGTGCTGTCATCCTGGTCGGCCGTACTCGACTACTGCCGCACTGCGCAAGCCTTTGCCGCCCGCGAGGAGTTCCGCGTTATCTTTCTCGATAAGCGCAATCAGCTCATCGCCGACGAGACGCAGCAAATCGGTACGGTGGATCACACGCCGGTTTATCCGCGCGAAGTGGTCAAACGAGCACTCGAACTGTCGGCGACTGCGATCATCCTGGTGCACAACCACCCTTCCGGCGATCCGACGCCGTCGCGCGCCGACATTCAGATGACGCAGCAAATTATCGCGGTGGCCAATCCGCTCGGCATTTCGGTGCACGACCACATCATCGTCGGCAAGGAAGGCCACGCGAGCTTGAAGGGGCTTAAGTTGATCTAAGTCGGTCGCGACTTCGTGAGTTTCACTGTCGCTTTTCGCTCATTTTGTTCAAGTAGCGCCCCTTGAAGTATCTGGCAGCCAACGGCGGCGTTCTTTATATTGACCGCTGGCTATCCGATGAAGGCCGTTCAATAATCGTCGTTATCAGCATGCCAGAGAGCGAACGTGCAGGTTAAAGACTTCATGACGCGCGGCGTGGTTACAATCGCGCCTGACACCACCTTACTCGCCGCGGCCAAGCTGATGCTTGAACATCGCGTCGGCGGCTTGCCGGTGCTCGATGCGGCAGGCCGCATCATCGGCGTTTTCAGCGAGAGCGACCTGTTGCGCGAGGAGGGCGAAGACGGCTCGCCGTGGCTGGATATTATGGTCGCTCAGGACGAGAAACCTGCGGCGTCGCTTCGGCTCGACACGCGTGAGGTCGCTGACATTATGACACGGCAACCCATCACCATCGCTCCGGATGCATCGATCGCCGAAGCCTGCCGCCTTTTGCATGACCATCGCCTGCGGCGATTGCCGGTGGTGGCGAGCGACACGCTCGTCGGCGTGATCGCGCGCGTCGATCTGGTGCGCGCTATGGCCACGTCGGCCGAAAAAGCTTCCTCGGCACCGCCGCGGGACGTCTGCATTGAGGAGCGAGCGGCCGAATTGGAACGGCAGATCTGGCGCAACCGCGCGCGGGGCGGCGTACGGCCGTTTTAGTTATTTAATAATTTCCGTCGCTGCGGCGTCCGCCGCATTTCGACACACTTCATTGATCAGGTCGCACCATGAATGCCGGCTCCGCTTCCGCCAAAGCTCCACCCGGCTTCCTGTGGGGCGTCTCAACTTCAAGCTATCAGATCGAAGGCGCCGCCCATGAGGACGGACGCGGGCTGAGCATCTGGGATACCTATTCGCGGATCCCCGGGAAGATCAAAAACAACGATACCGGCGACGTCGCCTGCGACCATTATCATCGCTACCGCGAGGACGTCGCGCTGATGCAGGAATTCGGAGTCCAGGCCTACCGCTTTTCAGTCGCGTGGCCGCGGATCATGCCCGAGGGCCGCGGCGCGATCAACAAAGCCGGGCTTGCCTTTTACGATCGCCTTATCGATGCGATCATCGCCGCCGGCATCGAGCCGTGGCTTTGCCTTTATCATTGGGATCTGCCGCAGGCGCTGCAAGACAACGGCGGCTGGACTAATCGCGATTGCGCGCAATGGTTCGCCGACTACACCGATGTGGTCGCGCACCACTTTGGCGACCGGGTGAAGCGCTTTGCGACCGTCAACGAACCGAGCGTGTTCACGCTGTTCGGCTTCGCCCTCGGCGGCCAAGCGCCGGGCATTACCGACCGCAGCATGCTCTTGCGCGCCATCCATCACGTGAATCTCGGTCATGGCGCCGCCATCGACCGCCTGCGCGCAAGCGTGAAGAATGCATCGCTCGGCGCCGTTCACAATTGTCAGCCGTGCCGGCCGGCGACCGACACGCCGGAAAATCGGGTCGCGGCCGAAACCCTCGACGCTTACTGGAATCTCGCTTTTCCCGACCCGCAATTGCGCGGCGTTTATCCGCCGCCGATTGCGGAGTTGATGACGCCTTACCTGAAGCCCGACGACCTCAAGCGCATCAACCGGCCGGTCGATTGGTTCGGCTTGAACCACTATTCGCCGAATTACGTGGTCGCAAGCGACAACACTCCGCTCGGATTGTGGTTCGGCGATGCGCCGGCGAACGTGCCGCGGTCCACCATGGGCTGGCCGGTTGAACCGGCGGGGTTCCGTGAAATGTTGACGAGAATGCACAAGCGCTATGGCTTGCCGATTTACGTGACCGAGAATGGCACCGCTTATGCCGACCAGCCCACGCCGGACGGCAAGGTGCACGACGAGCCGCGCATCTCGTATCTCAAGGCCTATACGGCGGCGATGTTCGAGGCGATGGCGGCCGGTGTTGACGTGCGCGGCTATTTCGTCTGGGCGCTGTTGGATAACTTCGAATGGAGTTCGGGCTATAGCGAGCGCTTCGGGCTTGTCTACGTTGACTATCCCACCCAGCGCCGGCTGCCGAAGGACTCGTTCCGCTGGTTCGCGGATCAGATCAAGGCGAGTCGGGCTTCTTCGGTTCCGGCTGTCTGACCTGATCGAGCGCGAATAGCAGCACCGCAACACGAGCGGTGGCGGAGCGCCACTCCGATAAGCGCTGGTAGTTGTCGACCAGCCAGTTGAAGGCCACCTGAACCGTGACGAAGGCGGCGGAAGCTTGTGTCAACTCGCCAAGCGTCATAGTCCCGGCGAGATATTTTGGCACGCATAGAAACCAGCCGAAGACCGGCGCAAACAAAACGTCCGTCTGCGAGACGAACGTCGTGCCCATCAACTGCCGGAGCAGTTGTCGCCAGCGCAGCAGCACCTCCGCCAGCGCGCCCCAAACAGTGCTCTCCTGCTTTGAATGTTGGCCGTCCGCAGGATGATTTGCGGATTCACGGATATCGTTGGCTGCCGCCAGAAATTCCGCTTCGGCCTGGCTCTGCATCTGAATAACCGAGGGCAGGTGATGCCCGATCGCCAGCATGCCGCCCGTGCAAGTCAGCGCATAGATGATCGCGCCGATAACGAGATAGCCTGGAATGGTCACGATCAGGCCGCCGGCGGTAAATGTCAGCCCGCCGCCGACCGACCAGAGCACGCTGGTAAAGACGCCGGCCGTCATCACCGAATTGACCAAACCCAGCGTCAAATCGACCGGCGAGTCGGTCGCCGATTTAACGTCGTATGAGATGCGGTATTCGGCGTTCTTATATTCGCCGCCCACCGCTTCGATCTTGCGATAACGGTCACCGGTAAGCCAGTCGGTGAGAATGTAGGTGGTCAACCATTGACGCCATTTGCGCTGTGTGGTCATGCGCCCCCAGACCGAGACGACAGCTAAGCCGACACTCATGATCGCGAGCGGCGCGAACACCCCGACCTGATGCCACAGGGTTTCGCCATCGCGGCGGGCGAGCGCGTTAAAGAAATCGCGATTCCAGTAATTGAGGCGGTACTGCACCGCGAGCTGCAACACCGCGATGACCACGAGGCCAACGGTCAAAGGCCACGCAATCATGGCGGACTTGCCGCGCCAAAATCCGCGCGCGCTCGCCCAGAACCGAACTAGCTTCGCACGATCCGAATGTTCGGGGTCCGCCATCGCCTCCCCTGCAGCGGCCGTCAATGTTAGGCGGGCTGCACCACCGCTGCCGTTTGCTGGATCATTTCACGGTGACACGGCCCCTGTCGAGCGAGCTACCGCTGGTTGATGTAAGTGAAGCGCAGCCGCTGATAGCGCGCGCGTCGATCACCGCCAGCCGAGATCGGGGGCAACGTTTTTGAGGATCGCCTCGATGACGTGGGCGTTGTAGTCGACGCCCAGCTGATTGGGGACGGTCAGCAACAGCGTGTCGGCCTCGGCGACGGCTTCGTCCTTCTTGAGTTGTTCAATCAGCACATCTGGCTCGGCCGCATAGCTGCGGCCGAAAATGGCGCGTTCGTTGCTGCCCAGATAGCCGATGGTATCGCTCTCCTCGTCGCCGCGTCCGAAATAGGCGCGGTCGCGATCGTCGACAAGCGCGAAGATGCTGCGGCTCACCGAGACCCGCGGCGTGCGCGCGTGACCCGCGGCTTTCCACGCCTCGCGATATTTCCGGACCTGCTCGGCCTGCTGGACGTGGAACGGCCGTCCGCTCTCGTCGATTTTAAGCGTCGAACTCTGGAGGTTCATGCCGAGCTTGGCGGCCCACTCAGCCGTGGCATCGGTTGCAGCCCCCCACCAGATGCGATCGCGCAGGCCCTCCGAGTACGGCTCGAGCCGCAAAAGACCCGGAGGATTCGGAAACATCGGCTGCGGGTTCGGCTGAGCAAAGCCGTTGCCGCGGAGCGCTTCGAGGAAAACCTCGGTATGGTGCCGCGCCATATCGGCGTCGCTCATTCCTTCGGGCGGGGCATAACCGAAATGGCGCCAGCCATCGAGCACCTGCTCAGGCGAACCGCGGCTGATGCCGAGCTGGAGGCGTCCACCGGCGATGACATCGGCGGCGCCGGCGTCTTCCACCATGTAAAGCGGGTTCTCGTAGCGCATGTCGATGACAGCGGTGCCGATCTCGATCCGCTTGGTCTTCGCGCCGGCCGCCGCCAATAGCGGGAACGGCGAGCCGAGTTGGCGGGCGAAGTGATGGACACGAAAATAGGCGCCATCCGCGCCGAGTTCTTCGGCGGCGACCGCCAAGTCGATCGATTGCAACAACGCGTCGGACGCCGATCGCGTCTGCGATTGCCGCGAAGGCGTCCAGTGGCCGAAAGACAGAAATCCGATCTTTTTCATGGGCATGTGCGGTTGGGAGGTGTGCCGTTTCGCGCTGTCCTGGCGTCGGCGAGAATCGGCATGGCAATATCACGAGATAGAAACCGGTGCGAAAGGAAGTTAGTTATGGCGCAAGAAATTGCGAGGCGGCGGGAAGCTCCTCCGGCCGCGAGGCTTCTGGCGTTGGCCATAGGCGCGGCTGCGGTCGGAGCGGTCGCCATCGGCGCGCTGGCAGTCGGTCGCATGGCCATTGGGCGTCTGGCTATCCGGCGGGCCCGGTTCGGCTCGCTAGAGGTCGACGAATTGACCGTCGGCAAACTTCGAGTCCTCGAGCGTGAGGACCGGTGAGGGCCGCTGTTACTGCGCGCCGCGCGGCTTGGAAAGAAGCATCTGGGTGCATCGAAACAGCGCGATGGTTTTGCCGGACGCTTCGCTCTTGACCTCCGCGTCCCAGACTTGGGTCGTCCCTCCACCATGCAACATGCGCGCTTCGCAGCTCACACCGCCGGAAAGTGCGGTGCCGAGAAAGTTGGCCTTCAGCTCGATCGTGGTGAAACCTGCGGCCCCCTCCGGCAACGACATGATGCAGCCGTAGCCGCATGCGGTATCGGCCAGAGCCACGATCGTCGCCGCATGCAGATATCCATTCGGCGCCAGATGTTGTTTGCCGACCTCGAAGCGGCCGCGTGCGAAACCGTGCCGGAGCTCCGTCCAATCAAGACCGAGAATGTCGGGCAGAAATCCGCTTTGCTTTGCGCGAAAAACCGCCGGTGCATCGTCCATGGTGCGCCCCGAATCCTAAACGCCGTCATTGTTGCCGCACTAGCAGCATCGGATCCGTACCCTCCGGAACGCGCTGCCAGGTGTTGGCATCGTTCTCTTCGAAGCGCCAATTCTGGCCGCGGGACGAAAGCACGATCAGTTCGCCTTGGTCCATACGCCACGCCGTGGGAGCGAAGCGGATCACGCCGGCGTCGCAGCCGGGCTTGATCTTAACCGCCATGGCATCGGTGCCGGCGGGCGTCAGCGCCAAAGTGAGCGTGCAGATCGGCTTGCCTGTTCCGCGCGCAATCCCCCAATCGCCAATCATGTCTTCCGCCGAGCGTACCGGCGCAGCGGCCGCGCTCTGCAGCACGTAACGGCCTTGCACCGGATCGAAGCCGTCATAAATGCCGGCCTCCGCCTCGGTAAGTTCAATCGCCGCCTTGCCACCGCCATCGAGCAGCCGCAAACCGCCGTAATTATCGACTGTCCAGGCGACGAGATCACGGGTCGCCGGAAAAACCGCCGGGCAGTTTTTGTCGATATCGAGCTTGTAGCCGTTGGCGACTTGATCAGATCGGAAAACGAAGCGGCAGATTTTGTCGTGATCAGCGTTGGAGAATTCCCAGGTGCCAACCATGGCGCTCGCGGCGTCGCTGAGCGGCGCGGTGTCCTCGGCAAAAGCTCCATCGCAAATGCCGAAGAGAACACTCATTCCGACGAAGAGGCTTAATGTAGCGCAGTGTCTGATGCTCGATACGCGTCCCCTCATCATGCGACGCTAGCATGCCGATATCGCGTCGTCATGATACCGCGGCGACGACTAGTCGCGGCGAGCCCGCTTGTGAACACACTCCGAGTCTACATATCTTGAGCATTACAATTCGGGTGATTGCAGCATGAGCGACGATATTGATCGGCCACGGCGACCGGCGGTAGAGCCCGAGATCATTCCGCCCGGACGAGCTTGGTCCTTCGACTGGCAGCACGACCGGGTTTATCCGACGCACCGCATCTATGTCAGCCCGCTTGGACCCGGCGGCATAGCGCTCATCCTTCTTATGCTGGGCGTGCTCGCCGCCATCCTCCTGCTCGTATTGGTGGGTGCGGTGCTGATCTGGATACCGCTATTGGCCGGGGCGGTGCTCGCCGGCGCTATCGTGCGGATATTGCGCCGCTAAGCGCGGGTTTCCGCCGCCGCCTTCTGGGGAAGCGGCGTATACCGGGCGTTAACCCTAGCTCTTTATGAATTTTTAACCATGGCGCGCCGTTTGCGGCCTGCGGATTGGCGGCTCGTGCGCGCGCGTAACTTGGGGCTTGGGCGCCTGAAAAAGACGCTGTTCGAAACCATCAGCACGGCCGGCACCGGGGCTGACAACGATATCGGCAATGTTTGAAGCGCCGCGCCAAATTCAACCCGCATACGCCGGCAGGCGAAGCCCCTCATTTGTCTCCGCGCCCGCGCCCGGATTCGATCTGCAACAGGCGATGCGCCAGATCTGGCGCGGCAAGACCACCATCGTGATAACGACGGCGGCAGCTCTGCTGCTTGCCGTGCTTTTCATCGTACTGGCGCCGCACAAATATACCGCGGTCACCCAGATCCTCATCGATCCCACCGATTTGCACGGGGTGGGAAGCGACCTTACTCCCGCCAATCCGGCAAATGACGCCGCGGCGCTGCAGGTGGAGAGCCAAGTCCGCGTGCTCACATCCGACACCGTACTGCGCCGCGTCGTCAGCGCCGAAGGTCTCGACCGCGATTCGGAATTTATCGGCTCTCCGTCGTGGTTCGGGCGAAGCAGCGCTCACGTCGACAACGCGATCACCGCCTTGAACGCGCTCAAGCGCGACGTTCAGGCCAAACGTGCCGAGCGCACCTACGTCGTCGACGTCAGCGTTACCAGTCGCGATCCGGCAAAGGCGGCGCGCCTCGCCAACGCGGTAACGAGCGCCTACCTCTCCGAGCAGACGTATGTGAGATCGGAAGCAGCACGCCAGGTGTCTCAGTCGCTATCCTCGCATCTCAACGAGCTTAAGGAGCGGGTGCACGAAGCCGAAAACCGGGTCGAGACCTTCAAGGTCAACAACAATATCTTCAGCGCCGGCGGCCAGCTGATCACCGAGCAGCAACTCGCCGAACTGAACAATCAGCTTGGAACGGCGCGGGCCCGGACGGCCGCGGCGAAGGCGCGGCTTGACCAGGTCGAGCGGCTGCAGGCGTCCGGGGTCGAAACCGGTGCCTTCCCCGAGGCCGTGCAATCGCAGACCATCGCCATGCTGCGAACCCAATATGCCGAGGTAATGCGCCGCCAGGCCGAACAAATGACCACACTCGGATCGCGGCATCCGGCGGTCATCGAAATCAAGGCCGAAGCGGACCGGCTGCGGCGGAATATCGACGACGAAATCCGCCGCATCGCGCTGTCGGCGCGGACCGACTACGACGGCTCGCGCGCCAATGAGGAAACGCTGGCGGCCAATCTGGAAACGCTGAAACGTAATGCAGTTGCGACCAATGAAGCCATGGTATCGCTGCGCGAACTGGAGCGCGACGTGCTGGCAAGCCGGGCGGTCTATGAGGCGTTTCTGGTACGCGCCCGGGAGACCGGCGAACAGGAGCGGATCGACACCAAAAACATTCGTGTCATTTCCCCCGCTGATACGCCGTTGCGCCGCAGCTTCCCGCCGTCGAATTTCTTGATCGCCGTCGGCGCCCTTCTCATCGGCGCCGCTACGGGTGTCGGCATTGTACTGAGGGGCTCGGGATTGCCTCCCGCTGAAACGAAGCCGCGCCGGAATGGCGGACTACGCTCATGGTTGGGTGCGCTCACCTCGGCAACGAACAAGCTGCGGCCGGCCGCACGCGACACAAGCGCACTGCCGATTCTCGCCGTGTTGCCCAACGTGGACGTCAGTTACGGGTTAAGCGCAGCGGAAGATCCAAAATCGCGATTTGCCTCGGAGATCCAAAAAGTCCATGACGCCGTGCGCGAAGGTCATAAGGGACGCGGCAATCCAAGCGTCCTGGTGATCACTTCCACCGATGAAGACGACACCGTGGCGGTTGCGCTTATGCTCGCCGCCGCGGCGACCGTAAAGCACAGCGTTTTGCTGATCGACGCAGATGTGGAACGGCGGACACTTTCAGCGCTCGACGCCGACCATACCAATGCCGGTTTGGTCGACGTGGCCTCCGGCCGCCGCAAGCTTGCTGACGTCGTCGTCCGGGATGCCGACACGAACATTAATCTGTTGCCGTTCGTCGCCCCCGGCAGCCGCCGGAATGGTTCGCTGCGCGAAGCGGACGTCAAAAAGGCGTTCGAACAGACCAAAAGCTTCGACATGGTGATAGTCGCCGCCATTCGGCTGAACGGCGAGCCGTGCACGCGCCTGTTCGCTAGTCTGGTCGACCATATCATCCTGGTCGCCAGAGCCGATGAGCAAAACACCGAGGCGATCGAACGGCTGATGGCGGACCTCGGCCGCGATGCGCGCAAAGTGCGCGGCGCGGTGCTAACCGGGGTCGGGACGGCGTGAGTTCGCGCCGCGACCGCGGCCCGGTACGCAGGCCGCAAGAGACGGCGCAAGAGAGAGTAGCAGTGATCCCGCTCGGGCGCTTCCGCACCGAAAACTCGCAAGCTGCCGCCACCGGCGGCAATGACACGTTGCTGCGCAGCATTTTGCTCGCGGCAGTCTTTCTGCTGCTGTGGATATCGCTTCATCCTTTCGTCAGTCTCGGCGATCCCGATGAGCTTACCGAAACCGGAAGCACCGCCAATCAAATCGCCTATTCGCTGCTGCTGGTTTTACTTGCGGCATGGTGCTTTGCGCATGACCCAAGCCGGTTGCTTGTTCTGCTGCGGCCGGTTTTTGTCGCGATGTTGCTCTGGTTCGTTCTGACGGTTGCGACTTCCTGGGAGCCCGCCCTCTCCGCTCGCCGCCTGATATTCACGCTTATCAGCATGAGCATCGCGGCCATGGTGTTGTTGCTGCCCACGAACCAGCGGCATTTTGCCGGCGTGATGGCCACGGTGGTGCTGGCCGTCCTTGCCGCCTGTTACCTCGGCGTGCTTTTGGCCCCGGCCCTTACCGTTCATCAAACCAGCGATCTCGCCGAGCCGGAACTCGCGGGCGATTGGCGCGGCGTTTTCTCGCACAAGAACGAAGCCAGCGTGGCAATGGTCCTATTTTTCTTCATCGGCATGTTCGTGGCGCGCGTCCGCAGTTTGATTCTCGGCGGCCTGATCGTTGTATCGGCCCTGGTGTTTCTTCTCTTCACCCAGTCGAAGACCGCGATCGCCATGCTCCCGATAACGCTGCTCGTGACCGCCCTGATCAACCGCATCCGCAGGCCGGCCATCGGCATTGGTCTCGGCCTGCTTGTTGTCGGGGCCTTCGTCATTCTGTCGATCGGCTCGCTTTATTCGGAGCAAGTTCGCGACCTGCTCGATATGATTTTGCCGGATGCGTCTTTCACGGGGCGAACGGACATTTGGCAATTCGCGCTCGATCACATCGCGCAACGTCCGATCACCGGTTACGGTTTCGCAGCATTTTGGGGAACGCATGAGGTGGTCTATGGGATGAGCGGCAATTCGGTTTGGGCCAATGCCGTGGCTCACGCCCACAATGCCTACCTCAATCTGGCTCTCACCGTCGGGATTCCTGGGTCGCTGCTCGTCACCGCGTGGCTGGTTGTGCTTCCGCTGATCGATTTTTACCGTGGGCCGGCCGATCCCGCGGCCTTACCGCTCAAGCTCTTGTTCTTACGCACCTGTATGTATGCGGC
>Ga0302325_10005246_pt1 | contig 29584 bp, 24 predicted proteins | sample Palsa_T0_2_FD_201948 | JGI IMG/M metagenome (GOLD analysis project Ga0302325, IMG submission 201948) | Peat permafrost microbial communities from Stordalen Mire near Abisko, Sweden - Palsa_T0_2 | ecosystem: Environmental > Terrestrial > Soil > Palsa > Peat permafrost | place: Sweden: Abisko...
TCGTGTCGTACATCGAGTAGCCCAAGATCGTCAACAGCGCAGCCACGGTCGCCGTCGTCACCTCCCGGCCGGTGAGCGCGTACACGCCCGCGGTGATCAACAGGTCGTGCATCAACGCGATCAGCACGGGGACCGCGAACTTCCACTCAAACCGCAGCGCCACGTAGGCCGAGATCACCAGCAGCGAGGCGATGATCGCCACCACGGCGCTATTGGCGACCGAGCGCCCAAACGTCGGACCGACCGACGTGCTGTCGAACGATCGCACGCCGAACTTCGTCTGGAGCGCGCTACGCAAGTTGGCCACCCCCGCCGGCTGCAACTCCTTGGACGAGATCTGGAAGACGCTGTTGCCCAGCGACTTGTTGGTGACTTTCTGCACGGTGGGGCTGACGGCGCCGGCGGCGGTGACCGCTGAGCTGACCTGGGCCGCGCTGGCGGGCCGGGACAGGCTGGCCGTGATCCGCGTGCCCGAGGTGAAGTCGATCCCCAGGTTGAGCCCCCGGCCCCCGATCGCCAGCGCGCCGATCAGCAGGATCACGCCCGACATCGAGAAGAAGTACCGCGACGCGCCCATGAAGTCGAACCGCCAGGTGCGCTTCTTGCCGCCCGCGCCGAGCGCCGACGGACGCGAGATCGCCCGCGAGTCCCCCATCGTCATCAGGATCGCCTGGGTGGCCAGCACGGCGGTGAACAGGGACACGATCACCCCGATCCCGAGCGTGAACGCGAACCCCTTGACCTCGGCGGTGGCGAGCACGAACAGGATGAACGCGGTCATGATCGTGACCACGTTCGCGTCGATGATGGCGGTCAGGCCCTTGCGATAGCCGGTCGCGATCCCCTGCTTGATCGAGCGGCCGGCTCGGATCTCCTCCTTGACCCGCTCGAAGATCACGATGTTGGCGTCCGCCGCGACGCCGATCGTGAGGATCAGTCCCGCGATTCCCGGCAGCGTGAGCGTGATCGGGATCAACTTGATCAGCGCGTAGAAGTAGACCGCGTAGACGATCAGGGCGACCGTCGCGATCACGCCGAGCACGCGGTAGTAGAGGAGCAGGAACAGGGCCACGATCAGCAACCCGGCGGCGCCGGCGATCAGCCCCTGATGCAACGCCTGCTTGCCGAGCGTGGCCGAGACCTGGGACTCGGAGATCAGCTTCAGCTTGATCGGCAAGGCGCCGAGGCGCAGCTGGGTGGCGAGGTCCTGCGCGGACTGGATCGTAAAGCCGCCGGTGATGTCGGCCCCGCCGCCGCCGGTGATCCCGTCGGGATAGGTCTTGAAGTCGATCGACGGGACCGTGATGAGCTGGTTATCGAGCGCGACCGCGAAGTGCTGGTCCAGCGTCTGGCCGAGCCCGCTGACCAGATCGCCGCGGTGGGCGATCTCGTCGGTCACTTTCGTGAACGCGCTCTGGCCCTTGCTGTTGAAGCCGAACTGGACGTCGGGGTTGCCGGAGGAGTCGGTGCTCTGCTCCGGGTTCGTGATGTCGTTGCCGAACAGCGAGACGTTGTCCTTGAGCACGTAGAACTGAGCCGTGGGGTCGTCGAAGCTCACCTGATCGGCGGCGCTCGGGTTGGCGGCCTGAAGCACGACCGTGCCCTGGGGCACGACGAGCTGTTCGCCCTCTGAGGCGCTCACCCCCGTCGGGAGGCCCTCGATCAGCTCCTGCTGGGCCTGATCGCCGCTCTCGGGCCCGGACAGCAGACAGTGAACGCCGGGCGTCGGCGTCTTCCCCTGGTCCTTGGCCGCCGTCGCACACGCGGCGCTGCCGGGGGCTCCGAAGATGTAGTACTCGGGCCCGGCGCGGGCGTTGTTGGCACTGGAGCTGGCGGGCTGCTGCGACGCCAGCTTGACCGCGTCGTAGAGCAGCATGCTGCCCGCCCCCGGGTCACCCGGGGCCAGCGAGCCGGTTCCCTGGCTGATCTCGAGCGCCGTCGGATCCTGCGTCTGGAGCTGGCTGGCGACGGTCTTGCCGTTCGGCGTCAGCGCGTTCGCCTCCCAGTCATAGAACTCCAGCCGCGCGGTGGTGCCGACCTCCTTGACGGCGCGCGCGGTGTCCTGGACATCCGGGAGGCCGACGGAGATCTGGTTGCCGCCCGAGGTCTGGATCTCAGGCTCGGACACGCCGAGCTGGTCGACGCGCTCGCGCATGATGTCGACCGCCCGGTTGAGGGCGTCCTGGGTCACCACCGGGGTCTGCGGTGTCGGCTCGCCCTGGTAGACGAGCTGGATCCCGCCCTTCAGGTCCAGCCCGAGCAGCGTCTTGTTGCCGAGAATCACGAATGTCGAGGCGGCGAGCAGCCCCAACACGAACAGCAGGACGAAGCCGTGACGCTGGCGATCTGACATCAGTCGTTTGGGATGCTAGTGATCGGCGAGGCAGGCCTAGTGGTGATTGGTGGGCGTCAACACGACGAGCAGGCCGCCCTCTTCGTCGTCGTACGCGGGGAAAATGTCGGCCACTGCCTGGGCCGGTGGCTCGCCCTGTGCATTGACCTGTACGGGCTTCTGCTGCACCCGGACCTCCCACTCCAGTGCGGTACTGACGTGATCGGATCCGTCCTCGAACCGGAGCCCGAGCGCGTCGCTCACCCGCTGGCCGATCGCGTGCTCGGTCTTCAGCCCGGTCAACTCGAAGGAGCCCCGGCCGCAGTCCACGATCCGTCCGTCGGAGTCACAGGCAAAGAAGGCCGCGTTCGGCGCCGGGTAGTAGTCGTCGAGCAGTTCAAACAGGTACGCGAACCCGCATTGCTCGCACCCTCGCGCTTCCCGGCGGAAGCCCGCGTTGCGATCGGTGCCCATCGAACGGTGGCCACAGTGAGGGCAGATGAAATAGTGCTCGTGACTCATCCCGCCGCCTGAGGATAGAGGGCGCGCGCCCTAGAGCAGCGTAGGTTGCCCGGGCGGCTCCAGTCCCAGGTGCTCGAACGCGCGCCTGGTCGCCGCCCGGCCCCGAGCGGTTCGCTCGATCAGCCCGCGTTGGAGCAGGTAGGGCTCGTACACGTCCTCGATCGTGTCCTGTTCCTCCCCCACCGCGACCGCGAGCGTCGACAGGCCGACCGGGCCGCCGGCGAATTTCTCGCAGATCGCCGACAGGATCTCGCGGTCCAGCCGGTCGAGTCCCTGCTCGTCGACCTCGAGCAGATCGAGCGCCGCCGCCGCAATGAGACCGGTCACGACGCCGCCGTGGCGCACCTCGGCGTAGTCGCGCACGCGCTTGAGCAGCCGGTTGGCCACCCGCGGCGTGCCCCGGCTGCGCTGTGCGATCGCGACCGCGCCGCCGTCCTCGATCTCCACCCCGAGTAGGCGCGCCGAGCGCCTGACGATTCTCGCCAGGTCCTCGGGGCCGTAGTGGGCCAGCCGGTGCTGGATCCCGAAGCGGTCCCGCAGAGGCGTGGTCAAGAGCCCGGTCCGGGTCGTCGCCCCGATCAGCGTGAACGCCGGCAGGTCGAGCGTCACGATCCGGGCACCCGCGCCCTGACCGACGGTGATCGGCAGACACCCATCCTCCATGGCGGGATAGAAGGTCTCCTCGAGCGCGCGCGGCAGGCGGTGGATCTCATCGACGAAGAACACCGACCGTGGCTCGAGCGCGGTCAGATAGGAGGCGATATCCCCCTTTCGCTCCAGCGCCGGGCCGGCGGTCTGCACGAACGGTACGCCCAGTTCAGCGGCGACGATCTGGGCGAGTGAGGTCTTGCCGAGCCCGGGCGGCCCGGCCAGGAGCACATGGTCCAGTGCCTCCCCGCGCGACGCGGCAGCGGCAATCGAGACCGTCAGCTGCTCCTTGAGCGCTTCCTGGCCGACGAAGTCCTGGAGCCGGCGCGGACGCAGCAGCGAGCGATCGAGCTCGAGCTCGTCCTCGGGCAGCGGCACCGGAGCCTGGACCCGCGGCGGCATCGAGCTCATCCGCGGGCGCTCCGGAGCGCATGGGCGATCAGATCTTCGGGGCGCTCACCGTCGGCGCCGTCGAGCAGGTCGTCGGCCTCCGCCGGCGTGTACCCAAGCCCGAGCAGGGCCTCGCGCGCGAGGGCACGGGGGTCATCGCCTCTGGAGATCGAGATCGCCTGCTCCGGGAGCGTGACTCCGACCTTCTCGCGCAGCTCGACGATGATGCGCTCGGCGGTGCGCTTACCCACGCCGGGGGTCGACTGCAACCGGGCCACGTCACCGGCGGCGAGCACAGACTCCAGTTCGCGCGGCGGCGCGCCTGACAGCACCGCGAGTGCCACCTTCGGCCCGACCGACTGGACCCCGAGCAGCATCAGAAACAGGTCGCGCTCCTCCTCGGTGGCGAACCCGTACAGCGCCAGGGCGTCGTCGCGGACCACCAGGTGGGTGTGCAGGAGCACCTCGCGGCCGACCGCCGGCACGTGCTTGAGCGTCTCGGCGGAGACCGCCAGCCGGTAGCCGACTCCGCCACAGTCGACCACGACGTGGTCGGTGCGGCGCACCGCGACCGCTCCCGAGATCAGAGCGATCATCGGCGGGCCGCCCCCCGTCTGGGCGCGGCTGCCACCGCTCGTGCGAGCGGGGCACGGTTGAGATCACAGATCGCCACCGCGAGCGCATCGGCGGCATGGTCAGGTGTCGGCACCACCGCCAAGCCCAGCAGCCTGGCCACCATCCGCCCCACCTGGTCCTTGCCGGCCCGGCCGTGCCCGCAGACCGCGCCCTTGACCTGTTGCGGCGTGTAGGAACGCGACGGGACTCCGCGTTGGCCCGCGGCCAGCAGCACGACGCCGCGGGCCTGTCCGACGGCGAATGCGGTGCGAGCATTGGCGCCGAAATACAGTTCCTCGATCGCGACCGCGTCGGGCTCGTGAGTGTCCAGCAGGTCCGCTACGCGGGCGTGAATCTCCGCCAGCCGGCGCTCGAGCGGGATCCCTGGCGCGGTCCGGATGACGCCGTCCTGCAGGGCCTGGAGGTGGGAGCCCGCGCTGCGGACCAGGCCGTAGCCAGTGCTCGCCGTACCGGGGTCGATTCCTAATACGAGCATACGAAACAGACATTCTGCGCAGGCGCCCGGACGCCTCCCTGCCCGCGCGGCGGCGTGGGCGAGATCGTTCAGAGTTCTGACTTGACCGCAACCTCGGAGGCGATTTGCTGTTCTAGACGTGTCAGACCTCTGATACCTCAATGCGGGCGCGCCGGAACCGGACGCGGAGCGCTGTCGGCGCTCGGCTCGCTTCTGCTCGTCACGCTCGTATGCATGGCCGCAGTAGCCGGACCGGCGAGCGCACAGCCCGTGCTCGGGCCCAGCAACACGGTCATCGATGGCCCTGGCACCGGCGTCAGCGCTCTGTCGGGGCTGTCGATCGCCCGCGACGGCACCGGCGGACTCGTCTATACGAAGACCGTCCTCGGCGTGTCGCACGTGTTCGTCTCGCGCCTACTGGGTGGTGTGTTCCAGGCTCCCGAGCAGATCGACGCCGGGCTCCCCGGAGCCTCATCCCAACCGGTGATCGCGGCGGGACGCGGCGGGCTGCTGCTGACCGCGTTCATCAACGCAGGCGTGCTGTACGTCGTCGACGCCGCGACTGCCCTGTCGCCCTACAGCGCGCCGATCGCCCTGATCGATGGAGCGAGCAATCCCGCGATCTCGATCAGCGACTTCGGCAAGGCGTATTTGGCCTTTACGGTCCTGGGCGACGGCGGCCACGACGTGCGGTGCGCCTACTACTACGACGGGCAATGGGCAGTTGAGGCCGCCCCTCTGGACGCGGTGCCGGCCGATGACGCCGGCACGGGGACCGGACGCCCGGCAGTCGCGGCGGCCGGCGACGGCGTCGGGATCGTCGCGTGGGGCGAAGCCGGTCACATCGACACCCGCCGCGTCTGGGGCACCGCCCCCAGCGTCGTCTTCGAGCAGGCGGACGTCCCGTCACTCTCAGGCTGGAGCGAGGTGTCGGCCGACGAGCCGGCGATCGCCGCCGGGGGCGACTCCTCCTATGCCGCCGTCGTCTTTCAAGAGGTGCTCACGAACGGCACGGCGGCACAGTCACGCGTGCTGATGAATCAGCTCGTTGCCTCCCAGTACGACGGCGTGACCCAGCCCGACGGCCTCGCCACGCCCGGGCCCGAGGGCGCTGAGTTCCCCGGGGTCGCGGTGACCGAGTACGGCCGTGGCTTCGTGACCTCGGCGCAACAGCCGTCGAACCAGCTGTTCGCCACCGCCCTGGGGACCAACGAGACCAGCGGGGCGCTGACCCGGGTCGACAGCCTGCCGAACTCGGGTCAGCCCTACGCGGTCCCCGCCACGGCCGGCCTGACCTCGACCTTGATCGCCTGGCAACAGAGCCCCGGGGTCGCCGGCCCGGCGGAGATCCGGCTCCGCTACGCCCAGGACGGTTCTGATCTCGGACCCGAGCAGGTCGTGTCCACACCCGGTCTGGGGCCGACCGACGCGGCCAGTGGGCTGGCGGCGGCCGGCGACGTGGACGGCGATGCGGCGATCGCCTGGGCGCAGGGCAGCGGCGGCTCGACGGCGATCGTGGCGGCGCAGCTGTATCAGCCGCCGGGGTCGTTCGCCGCGCTGAGCAAGTTCCGCTACGCGGTCAGCGACCATCCGCTGCTCAGTTGGTCGGCGGCATCAGAGACGTGGGGGCCGGTCCACTACCTCGTGAGCGTCGACGGAGTTCAGGTTGCCCGCACCACGTCCACCCGGATCCCCGTCCCCACTCCCGTACTGGACGGCCCGCACAGCTGGCAGGTGACGGCGGTCAACCAGGCCGGTCTGACCAGCGCCGCCCACCCGGCCAGCATCTGGGTGGACACCGTGGCCCCGCGGGTCTCATTCACCCTGACCGGTCTCCGGCGGGTGGGGTCGTCTCTGCGCCTCACCGTGACCGACACCGACTCGCCACCGCCCGAGCCGCCCGCCGACGCATCGGGCATCGCCGAGGTCGTGGTCAGGTGGGGTGATGGCTCGAGCAACCAGATCAGCCATCGCGCGCTGCACACCTACAAGCGGCCGGGCCGTTACACGGTCACGGTGATCGTCAAGGATCGGGCGGGGAATGCCACGACCGTGACGCGCCACGTCAAGATCGCCCCACGCCCTAAGCCTAAGCCCAAGCCCAAGCCCAAGCGGAAGAACCCCCGGCCCAAGCAGCACGCCGCGCGGGCCACATGACCAACCTCCGAGCCGACCCGCCCGGTCCCGGACGCTTCGTGGTCGCCGCCTCAGCGCCCGACGCACGCATCGAGCGCCGGCACGTGCGGATCGGTCAACCGCACGACGCGCCACGGGCCGACCTGGGCCAGTGGCTGAACCCTGGTCAGGCGGGGGTCGACCGCCGCGGGCGAACCATCGGTCGCGTTGTGGGGGCCGATGAAGTCCACCCCTGGCGCGCTCATCGCGGTTCCCACCCGGTTGAGCGTGACGTGCAGCTTCCACGCCAGCGCGGTCTGGACGCCGTGGTTGACCGCGGCGAAGCTCGATTGGCACGGGAACACGCCGTGATGACCGCCGACGGCAGCGACTGCGGCGCTCAGCTGATCGAGCGTCGTGACCGCCTGCGCCGCCGCGGGCTCGGCAGCCCGGGCCGCGGCCCATCGGCTCGTGGTGAACGGGACCGAGACGAGCACCAGCACCGCCGCGACGGCGACCGCGATCGCGTTTGGCCGCGCAGCGGAGGCCCAGGCGCCGACCAGCAGCGCCAGGCGCGCCATTCCCACCCCCGCGAGCACGCAGGTCAGCGCCGCGGCGGGCAGGAAGAAGCGCTCGAGTCCCGGATAGCCGTCGAGCGTCATCCCGACCACCACCACCCACCAGGCGGCCACCCCGGCGCCGAGGGCCAGCATCACCTTGTCCCGGTCCTTCAGCCAGCCGATCGCCACTGCCACGATCGCGAAGATCAACGCCGGCAGCACCTGCAGATTGACCCCGCGGCCGACCACCGTCCGGAACGGGTCGGAGCCCAGATGGCCGTTGTATTCCGCGGCGTGCGAGGCGGCGAGGAACGGATCTCCCGAACCGATCCAGGCCGGAACGAACCAGAACACCGGGATCGAGATCCAGCCGGCCAGGACCAGGAGCCGCACGCTGGGGACTTTGAACCACAGCCACAGGCCGTAGAGGCCGATGAACGGCCACCATTCCGGGCGGATCAGCGACGCGGCCACGCCGACCACGAACGCTTGCGCGTGACGGCCATCGAGCAGGCTGTAGATCGCCCACAGCGACACGCCGATCAGCATTGGCTCCGAGGTGCCGCGGAACCAGTAGTAGAGCCAGTCCTGGGTCAGGACGACGCCGATGACCGCCAGCACACCAGCGAACGCGCCGGCTCGCCCGCCCCCGGTCAGGCGCGAGGCGAGCTTCCAGGCGAACAGCAGGCCGAGCAAGCCCCCCGCCCGGGCGGTGATCACCCACAGGGTCGGAGCGGCGCCGCCGAACAGCCCGAACACGGTCGTAAAGATCAGCGGCAGCGGCTTCCACGACGGCCCGCCGCCGACTACGAAGCTCAGATGCGGATCGGACACCTCCCGGCCCCACACGATCCACGACCACGGGTCGTAGCTGGGCACCGTGGGCAGGACCGCCGCCGACAGCGCGGCCAGCGCGACACACGCCCCGACCGCGATCAGGGTCGGCGAGTGCAGCGGGCGCAAGGCACGCACCGAGCGAGCCAATGAGGCGCCCCGCGGCTCATGACCATCGGGGCGCTGCTGGGGCGAATCGACGACGACCTGCGCGCGAGTCAGCCAACCGCTTGACGTCCAACCCCGCAGCCCCGGGCCGCGCTCGCGCCTCCCGGCTGCTTGACCGCGAGCTGGCATCGGCGGGCGATTCTAGCGGCGGGCCGATAAGCCTCGCCTCAAGCGCGAGGGCCCGGGCGCGCCTGACTGTGCGGATGATGGGCATCGGCTCGTTGGTGGGGTGGATCGTGCTCGCGTTGGCCCTCAGCAGTGTCGCGCGCGCGCAGGCCGGGCCGCCATACGTGGCGCAGCCCCCCACCAAGGGCGCGCTGTACCGGGATGGCCAGACCGACCGCTACCTGCTCGGGGGCACCTGGCTCTACCGCGCCGACCCCGCCGACATCGGCAACGTCCAGGGCTGGTGGCGCAACGTTGCCGCCACCGCCGGCTGGTCGCCGGTCAGCGTCCCCAACGCGTACAACGCCGGGGACTTTACGGCCGCCAGCATGGCGGGATCCGTCGGCTGGTACCGGCGGGACTTCACGCTGCCAACCTCGTCGTTCGCGCGCTACGTGCCCGTGGCCGACCGGAGCTGGATCATTCGCTTCGAGTCGGTCAACTACCGCGCCACCGTGTGGTTGAACGGACGCGAGATCGGTCGCCACACCGGTGCCTACCTGCCGTTCGAGTTCGACCTCAAGGGCGTCCACGCGGGGGTCAACCGGCTGATCGTGCGCGTCGACGACCGCCGGACGGCGTCGGACCTGCCGCCCGGACCAGGCGGTGGATGGTGGAATGACGGGGGGCTGCTGCGCGAGGTGTACCTCCGCTCGGTCCAGCGCGCCGACCTCGCCCAGGCGATCGTGCGGCCCCTGCTGCCCTGCCCCACCTGCGCGGCCACGGTGCAGGAGCAGGTGCTCGTGCGCAACGTCACCGGTGCCCCGCAGACCGTCATGTTGCGAGGCTCCTACGGCAGCGCGCGGCTGAACTTCGGCGCGCGGACGATCGCCCCGCACGCGACCTGGACCGCCGAGGCGGACGTGGGGATCGCTCACCCGCGCCTGTGGTCGCCCACGAGCCCGTTCCTGTACCGGGCGAGCCTGACGCTGTCTGACGCCAAGGGCCGGTTGCTCGGCGGCTACGTCACCTACAGCGGCATCCGGAGCATCACCGTCACCGCGGGCGGCCGGCTCGAGCTCAACGGGCGACTACTGGACCTACGCGGTGTGGACATCCATGAGCAGAGCCTGCTCACCGGCGCCGCACTGGACCCCGCCCAGCTCAGCCAGCTGGTCGCCTGGACGCGAGAGCTTGGAGCGACGGTGATCCGGGCGCACTACCCGCTCAACCCGGAGATCGAAGCGCTGGCCGACCGCGACGGGATCCTGATCTGGTCGGAAATCCCCGTGTACCAGGTCAAGGGTCAGTACCTGGACCAACCGGGATGGCTGGCCCAGGCCCACGCAGTGCTGAAGGAGAACATCCTCGCCAACGAGAACCATCCCTCGGTGCTGCTGTGGAGCATCGGCAACGAGCTGCCCACTCCGCCGACCAGCGCCGAGGCCAGCTACATCGCCGGAGCGGCCGCGCTGGCCCGCCAGCTCGACCCGACGCGTCCGGTCGGGATGGCGATCAGTGACTGGCCGGGAGTCGGCTGCCAGTCGGCCTACGCGCCGCTCGACGTGATCGGCTTCAACGACTACTTCGGCTGGTTCGACGCCGGCGCGGGCGCGACCGACGACCGCGACGCGCTGGGGCCGTTCCTGGACAGCTTCCGCGCCTGCTATCCGACCAAGGCGCTGTTCGTGACCGAGTTCGGGTTCGATGCCAACCGGGATGGGCCCGTCGAGGAGCGAGGCACGTACGCGTTCCAGTCCAATTCGGCCGCCTACCACCTGGACGTGTTCGCGACGAAGCCGTGGCTGTCGGGAGCGATGTACTTCACGCTGCAGGAGTACGCCGCCTTCCCGGGGTACTCCGGCGGCAATCCGTTACCCGATCCGCCGTTCAACCAGAAGGGGCTGGTCGACCTGGCCGGCAACTTCAAGCCCGCGTTCGCGGTCGTCCAGGGGATCTATCAGGCAACCGTCCAGATCGCACCGGTGCCGGCGGCCCCCGCCGTCCGCGACCACGCACCGCGTCGCGCGACCCGCCGGCGGCAGCTGTGAACCAAGGATGACACCCGTCCAGGAAGCGGTGAACCACCCATATCCTCGGACGCCCCTCCTCCTTCTGGCTGCGTTCGGGCGCGGCTGTGTGGTGTCGATCGTGCTGTCGGTGGTGCTGCTGCTGGCGGTTGTGGTAAGTGGTGCCGCCGATGCTCAGGCGCCCGCGCCCGCGCCGGTGCCCTATGTGGCGCAGCCGCCGACGCAGGGTGCGCTGGATCGGGATGGGCAGACTGATCGCTTTCTGCTTGGCGGGACCTGGTTGTACCGCGCCGACCCCGGCGATGTGGGTAATGCGCAGGGCTGGTGGCGCAACATCGCGGCCACCGCGGGTTGGTCGCCGGTCACGGTTCCCAACGCGTATAACGCGGGAGATTTCTCCGCGGCGAGTATGACGGGCTCGGTGGGCTGGTACCGCCGGGATTTCACGCTCCCGCGTTCGGCCTTCGCGCGGTATGTGCCGGTGGCCTTCCGGAGCTGGATCATCCGTTTCGAATCGGTCAACTACCGGGCCACGGTGTGGTTGAACGGACGCCGGATCGGAAGTCATGCCGGCGCCTATCTTCCGTTCGAGTTCGACCTCAAGGGCGTTCGCGCCGGGGTCAATCGCCTGATCGTGCGGGTTGACGACCGCCGTTCGGCGGCCGATCTGCCCCCCGGACCCGGCGGCGGATGGTGGAACTTCGGGGGGCTCCTGAGCGAGGTCTATCTGCGCTCGGTGCAGCGAGCCGACCTGTCGCAGGTGGTCGTGCGGCCACGGCTTCCGTGCCCCACCTGTGCGGCCACGGTGCAGGAGCAGGTGGTGGTGCGCAACCTCACCCGAGCGCCGCAGACCGTGTCGCTGCGGGGTTCCTACGGCAGCGCGCGGCTGCACTTCGGCGGTCGGACGATCGCCGCGCACTCGACCTGGACCGCCGCGGCGCAGGTCACCATCCCCCATCCTCACCTGTGGTCGCCGGACGACCCGTTTCTGTATCGGGCGAGCCTGACGCTGTCGGACGCGGACGGGCGATCGCTCGGGGGCTATGTGACCTACAGCGGTGTGCGCAGCATCACGGTCACGGCGGGCGGCCGGCTCGAGCTCAACGGGCGGCTGCTGAACTTGCGGGGCGTGGACATCCACGAGCAGAGCCTGCAGACGGGCGCGGCGCTGGACCCAGCCCAGCTCAGCCAGCTGGTCGCCTGGACGCGAGAGCTGGGGGCAACGGTGATCCGCGCGCACTACCCGCTCGATCCCGTGATCGAGGAGCTGGCGGACCGCGAGGGCCTGCTGATCTGGTCGGAGATCCCGGTCTACCAGGTTCAGAGCCAGTACCAGAGCCAGCCCGGTTGGCTCGCCAACGCGTACGCGGTGCTGAAGCAGAACATCCTCGCCAACCAGAACCACCCCTCGGTGATGCTGTGGAGCATCGGCAACGAGCTGGGCACTCCGCCCAGCGCCGCGGAAGCCCATTACATCGCCGGCGCGGCCGCGCTGGCCCGCCAGCTCGACCCGACCCGTCCCGTCGGGATGGCGATCAGCGACTGGCCGGGAGTGCCCTGCCAGACGGCGTACGCGCCGCTCGACGTGATCGGCATCAACGACTACTTCGGGTGGTACGACGCCGGCGGAGGGACGACCGACGACCGCGACGCGTTGGGCCCGTTCCTGGACAGCCTCCGCGCCTGCTATCCGACCAAAGCCATGTTCGTGACCGAGTTCGGGTTCGAAGCCAACCGGAACGGGCCCGTCGAAGAGCGAGGCACGTACGCGTTTCAGTCCAATTCGGCCGCCTACCATCTCGGCGTGTTCGCAGCCAGGCCCTGGCTGTCTGGCGCGATGTACTTCGCGCTGGAGGACTTTGCCGTCAGCCCTGGGTGGAGCGGCGGCGACCCCTTTCCGGACCCGCCGTTCAACCAAAAAGGGCTGATCGGCCCGGCCGGTGACTTCAAGCCGGCGTTCGCGGTCGTCCAGGGGATCTACCGGGCGACGATCCAGATCGCGCCGACGCCAGCGCCGGCACCCGCCCCGCTGCGCACACACAAATCGCGGGCGCCGCCGCGGGCTAGGCGGCGGTGAACCGACAGCGCAGGAGGGTGGCCACAACTCGGAAGCCGTCGCGCGCGGTGAGCTTCTTGCCCTCCTCGTTCGAACGCGCCCGGTAGTGCACCGGCACCTCGAAGATGCGCTCGCCCCGCTGGACCAGCCGCGCGGTGATCTCGGGCTCGATCGCGAACCCGGCCGAGTGCAGTGGCAGGCTGCGAAACACATCGGTCCTGATCATCTTGTGGCAGGTCATGATGTCGTGCAGATACACGTTGAAGAGGACGTTGCAGGCCAGGGTGACGCCCTTGTTCCCGAGTACGAACAGGAACGAGTGGCTCGTGTAGCCGTCAAATACGCGCACGCCGAAGCTCGCGTTCGTGCGCCCATCCAGGAGCGGCGGCATCAGCTCGCCGAGGTCCGCCGGGTCGTACTCGAGATCGGCGTCGAAGATGGCTGCGTACTCGCCCCGGGCGTGGCTCAATCCCGTCTGCACCGCCGCCCCCTTGCCCAGGTTGTGCTCGTGCTCGAACAGCCGCACGCGCTCGTCCCAGTGAGTGGTGCGCAGGATCTCCCGGGTCCCGTCGGTCGACCCGTCATCGACGACGATCAGCTCGAACTCGCTCGGCAGCTCTGTCTGCAGCACCTCGAGGATCGCGCGCTCGACGCGCTCGCGCTCGTTGTAGACCGGCATCAGGATCGAAAGCATCGTGGCTGGGACTCCGGGGGGCGGCGGGGCGAAGAGACTACGAAACGGCGTGCAGATCGATCACGAACACGAGCGCAGCGTTGGCCGGGATCGTTGGCGGGCTCCCGGCGGCGCCGTAGCCGAGGCTGGCGGGGATGATCAGCAGCCGGCGGCCGCCGACCCGCATGCCAGGAATGCCCTGCTGCCAGCCTTTGATGACGCCGCTGAGCGGCAGCGCGACCGGTTGGCCGCTGCCGTCGTTCCAGGACGCGTCGAACTGCTTTCCGCCTTTGTAGAGAACGCCCACATACTGGACGGTCACCGTGGACCCGGCGGTGGCGACCGGGCCTGTCCCCTTGATCAGGTCCTTGATCACGAGGTGCGTGGGTGGCGGCCCCTTGGGGACGACAACGGTCGGCTTGGTCTTGAGCGCTGCAGGCAGCGGCGTCGTGCTCGTCGCGGTGGCGGACGTAGAGGTGGTCGAGCTGGCCGTCGCGCTGGCGGTCGAAGTGGTCGCGGCCACCGACGTCGCCGTCGCCCCGCCACTGGGGGCGAGCTGGATCCCCGGGGCTTTCGAGCTCCCGCAGGCGGCCAGGCCGACAGCGAGCGCAGCGACGACGGAGAAGATGGACAGGCGCTTGCTCATGGAGGGCGAGGGTAGCGAGCCCGGTCAGCCGGCGATCCGCTCGAGCACGTCGGCGTCCACGTCGAAGTTGGCGTGGACGGCACCGACATCGTCGGATTCCTCGAGCGCGTCGATCAGTCGGATCAGCTTCGCCGCGTCAGCTTCTCCCACCGGCACGCGCGATTTTGGCCGCTGCGTGACATCGGCGCTCTCGATCTCGACCCCGGCCCGCGTCAGCGCGTCGCGCACCGTGCCGAGGTGGCCCGGTTCGGTCACCACTTCGAACACGTCGTCGTCGAGCGAGATGTCCTCTGCGCCGGCGTCGATCGCGACGATCAGGTCGTCCTCGTCGTACCGCGAGGCGTCGACGACGATCACGCCGCGCTTGTCGAACAGGTACGAGACCGAGCCCGGCTCCCCGAGATTGCCGCCATGCTTGGAGAGCGCGTGGCGAACGTCCGCGCCGGTGCGGTTGCGATTGTCGGTCAGGGCCTCGATCAGCAGTGCCACACCGCCTGGCCCATAACCCTCGTAGAGCACCGTCTCGATCTGGTCTGCGTCGACGCCGTCGCCGGTTCCCTTGCCGATCGCGCGCTCGATGTTGTCCTTGGGCATCGAAGCGTCGCGCGCCTTCTGAATCGCCAGCGCCAGGCCGGGATTGCCGTCGGCGTCACCCCCGCCCTCCCGCGCGGCGACGGTGATCGCGCGCGCCAGCTTGGTGAAGTGCTGGCCGCGCCGAGCGTCGACGACGGCCTTCTTGTGCTTGATCGAATGCCATTTGGAGTGACCGGACATCGCTCAGAGTCTAGATCGGGTGCTCGCGGTACCAGTCGATTGTCCGGCGCAAGCCTTCCTCGAGCGTCACCCGGGGGCGCCAGCCGGTCAGCCTGTGCAGCTTGGCCGCGTCGACCCACTGGCGGTCGATTTCATTCGCGGGGGTCCCTCGGCCGCGGATGTCCGGCTCGATGTCGCGACCGGCCAGGCGGATGATCAGCTCGACCACGTCCAGGACCCGGTGCGGCTGGCCGCCCCCGGCGTTGAACGCTTCGCCGCGCCCCTCCCCCCGGCGCAGCGCGCCCCACAGCGCCAGGTAGGCCGCGACGGCATCCTCGACGTAGAGAAAGTCGCGCTCGGGCGAACCGTCGGAGCGCACGACCGGGGCGGTGCCGGCCAGCGCGGCGCAGACAGCTTCGGGGATCAGACGGGAGCGATTGGTATCCGCGCCGCCGTACAGGTTCGCGCAGCGGGTGACCGCGACCGGCAGGCCGAACGTGTGCCAATACGAGCGCGCGAGCATGTCGGCCGCCGCCTTGGAGACGTCGTAGGGATACCTCGCCGCCAGCGGTTGGTGCTCGCGGTAGGGCAGCTCGGACTGGGTCCCATAGGCCTTGTCCGAGGAGGCCACTATCACGCTCTCCGCACCGTGGCAGCGGCACGCCTCGAGCAGGAGCCAGGTGCCTCGGATGTTCGTCTCGAAGGTGGACAAAGGAGCCCGGCTGGCGGTCCCGACCAGCGTTTGGGCGGCGAGATGAAACACGCTGTCGACGTCGTACTCGTTCAGCGTCCGGGGGATCAGGTCGCGGTCGCAGATGTCGCCGCGGACGACGTCAACCTGGTCGGCCAGCCCGAGCAACGCCAGCCCACAGATCGCGGGCTCGTCACGACGGACGGCCACCACCCGCGCGCCGCCGAGCAGCAGCGCCCGCACGAGCCACGAGCCGAGCAACCCGTGTGCACCGGTCACCAGGACCGAGCGACCGCTCAGCTCCACAGCTTCCATGGCGCGCTGCCCGCCCCCCAGAGGTCGTTGAGCACCACCGCGTCCTTGTAGGTGTCCAGGCAATCCCAGAACCCATCGTGGAAGAACGCCCGGAGCTGCCCGGTGGCGGCCAGTGCCTCCAGCGGCTCGCGCTCGAGCACGCTGTCGGATCCCAGGCGGTCGAGCACGGCGGGTTCGAAGCAGAAGAAACCGCCGTTGATCCACTGTTCACTGCGCGGTTTCTCGATGAAACCCCGGACCACCCCGTCACCCCCACACTGAGCCACGCCGAACGGCAGCTCGGGACGGACGACCGTCATCGTCGCGTGCGCCCCGTGCCCGGCGTGGTAATCGAGCAGTGCGTCGAGGTCGATGTCCGCCACCCCGTCGGCGTAGGTCGCGCAGAAGCGGCGCCGGTCAAGCCATTGGGCGGCCAGGCGCAGACGCCCACCGGTGGGCGTGTCCTCGCCGGTCGCCAGGCACCGGATGTCGGTGCTTTCTGGCCACGCCTGCGCAGCGATGAACTGCTCCACCTGCCTCCCCATATAGCCCGTCAGGAGCAGGAACCGGCGAAACCGCTGGGCCAGGTAGATCTGGATCACATGCCACAGGATCGGGCGCCCGCCGATTTCCACCATCGGCTTGGGGATCGACTGCGTGTGCTCCTGGAGGCGTGTCCCGCGCCCGCCGCAGAGGATCACCACGCTCGGTCTCACGGCGGCGGATTATCCCTCGCGGCGATCCGGACAACCCCCAAGTAGGATCCGACGACGATGCCCGGCGCCGTCAATCCCGAGATCTTCAAGGCCTACGACATTCGTGGGCTCTACGGCGAGGACATCGACGCCGGGACCGCCCGGGCGATCGGTCGGGCGTTCACGCGCGTGATCGCCGAGCTCGAGGGCAAGCCGGCTTCAGAGCTCAGGCTCGGGCTGGGCCACGACATGCGCTTGAGCGCCCCGGAGCTCGCGGCCGCCTATCGAGACGGGATCTGCGCCGAAGGGGCGGCCGTCCTGGATGCCGGTCTCGTCGGCACCGAGGTGCTCTATTACCTGGTCGGATCGCGTGAGCTCGACGGAGGCCTGATGTGCACCGCCTCCCACAACCCGAAGGCCTACACCGGTGCCAAGCTGGTTAAGCGCGGGGCGATCGCGCTGTCCGGCGACGCCGGGATCGGCGACGTCCGCTCGATCATCGAGGCGGGCCTCGGCGACGCTCCGGGCGGCGGATCGGTGCAGGAGGTCTCGATCTACGACGAGTTCCACGAAGCGGCATTGACGTTCATCGACCCGTCGGTGGTGCGGCCGCTCCGAGTGGTGGTCGATGGCGGCAACGGGATGGCCGGGCCGACGGTGGGGCCGCTGCTGGAGCGCCTGGGCCTCGATCTGATCGAGGCCTACTGGAAGCCCGATGGGAACTTCCCCGATCACGAACCGAACCCGATGCTCCCCGAGAACCGGGAGTTCATCATGCGCGAGGTGATCACGCGGGAAGCTGATCTGGGGATCGCGTGGGACGGCGACGGCGACCGCTGCTTCTTCATCGATGAGCAGGGAGCGTTCGTCGACGGCGACTTTCTCACCACCTTGCTGGCCGAGTCGATGCTGCGTAAGGAGCCCGGCGCGACGGTCCTCTATGACGTGCGCGCCAGCCGCGCGGTGGCCGACACCGTTGAGGCGGCAGGTGGACGGGCGCTGATGAACCGGGTTGGACACGCGTTCTTCAAGACCCGGATGCGCTCCGAGCACGCCGCGTTCGGGGGCGAGGTGTCCGGGCACTATTACTTCCGTGACTTCTACTGCGCGGACTCGGGGACGATTCCGGCGCTGCTGATCCTGGAGCTACTGTCGGTGCGCGGCCTCAGTATGTCCGAGTTGCTCGAGCCGTATCGGTCGCGCTACTTCATCTCGGGTGAGATCAATTCTGAGGTCGACGATCCAGCGGCCAAAATGGAATTGCTGGCGGACCGCTACGCGGACGCCAAGCAGAGCCGGCTCGACGGGATCTCCGTGGACTACGAGGACTGGCATTTCAACGTGCGCGCCTCGAACACCGAGCCGCTCCTGCGGCTGTGTCTCGAGTCGCTGCGCTCCGTGCCGGACATGGAGCGCCGCCGCGACGAAGTGCTGAGCGTGATCCGGCAGTGACAGCGGCGGAGCCGCCCGCTGTCTCGACCGCACGGTCGCTGAAGCTGGCCGCGGAGGCTGGAATCCACCGGCTGCAGCTGCCGACGCCGTTTCTGGTCGGGCGGGTCAACTGCTATCTGATCGATGACGAGCCGCTCACGCTGATCGACACCGGGCCCAACTCGGGCACGTCGCTGGACGAGCTCGAGCGCGCGTTGGCGCAGCACGGGCGGTCGGTCGAGGACCTGGGGCTGATCGTGATCACCCACCAGCACATGGATCATCTTGGCCTGCTGGAGATCATCCAGCGCCGCGCCGGCGCTGAGGTCGCCGCGCTGTATCTGCTCGGTCCCTATTTGGAGGACTTCAGCCGCAGCGCGGCGGCTGACGACGAATTCGCCCTGCAGGTGATGCGCCGACACGGCGTTCCCTCCGACTTGGCCACCGCGCTGGCGTCGGTCGGCGCAGCGTTCCGGGCCTTCGGATCGAGCGGCCGGGTCACCCAGCCGCTACACGACGGCGACGAGCTGGTGCTCCGCGACAGGACCCTGCGGGTGTTTCACCGTCCGGGCCACAGTCCGTCGGACTCGATCTTCTGGGACCCCGAACGCCGGATCCTGCTCACGGGTGACCACCTGCTCGGTCATATCTCCTCCAACCCGGTGGTCTCACGGCCGCTCTCGGACACCGGTGGTGGCGACCGCCCGCACGCGTTGATCGACTACATCGACTCGATGCGCGCCACCCGCGAGCTCCCGGCAGAGCTGGTGTTACCCGGGCACGGAGCGCCGATCCACGACCACGTGGGGCTGATCGACGAACGCTTCAGGATGCACGAGCGGCGGGCGCGTAAGCTCCTGCGCACACTGGGCGAGGGTCCGCTGACCGCGTATGAGCTCGCGCTGAACATGTGGGGCAACGTCGCGGTGACCCAGGCCTACCTGACGATCTCCGAGGTCCTCGGTCACGTCGACCTGCTGATCAGAGACGGCCTGGTCCGTGCCCATGACCAGGCCGAGGTGACCCGGTTTGAGGCCACCGGCGGCTAGCGGCGCGAATCCGTAGAAACCCGCAGACGTGTGCGGGAATCCGCGGTGCGACTCGGAGGCGCCCTGCCGATACTGCGTCTCGAGGATGGCTCGCCCGATTGCACGTCGCGCTAGTGCGCTGGCGCCGCCCGGAGGGACGGCGGTCGTCCCCGGACGCAGCGGGCAGGACTACCTCGGGCTGCTTGAGCGAGTGCCCGCCATCCTCTATACGGCCGAACCCGGCGAGGCCGGGCGCTGGCGCTACGTGAGTCCGCAGATCGAGTCGATTCTGGGCTTCTCGCCTGAGGAATGGTGCGCAGATCCGCATCTGTGGGCGGCGCGTCTGCACCCGGCGGACCGCGAGCGCATGATCGCATTCGAGGCCAGCTATCAGTCGACCGCCCCCGCCAAGGGCGCCGCCGAGTACCGGCTGCTGCATCGCGACGGCCATGTGGTGTGGGTCCGCGATGACGCGCTGTTGCTGCGCGGCGAGGACGGTCAGGAGCGCTGGCACGGCGTGCTCTCCGACGTATCCGACCAAAAGCAGGCCGAGCTCGAGCTGGAGCGGCGCGCCGCGCAGCAGGCGGCGGTCGCCCGGCTCGGCGAACACGCGCTCGAGGGGGCGACGACGTCCGAGCTGATGCAGGAGGCGGTGGCCGCGGCCATGGACCTGGTGGGCGTCGAGATCGCCGCGGTTGCCGAGCTGATGCCGGACCAGGGCTCGTTCATGCTGCGGGTTGCCGTCGGACTGCCCGATGCGGCGCTCGTCAGCGAGCCGGTTCGCGCCGGGGCGGCTTCCCAGGCTGGCTTCACGATCCTCACCGGCGGCCCGGTGATCGTCTCTGACTGGTCCGTCGAGGACCGCTTCGACCGGGCGCCGGTCTTGACCCGCCATGGGGCTCGCAGCGGCCTCTCGGTGGTCATCGAGGGCCGCCACAGCCCGTTTGGGGTTCTCGGCGTGCACGCCCGGCAAGCTCGGGACTACGAGGCTGGTGATGTGGCCTTCGTGCAGTCGCTGGCCAATGTCCTCGGCGACGCCTTCGAGCGCCAGCTGGCCGAGGATGACACTCGCCATCGCGCGCTCCACGACCCCCTCACCGGCCTCCCCAACCGGGTGCTGTTTCTCGACCGGCTCCAGCAGGCGCTCGAGCGACTCCGCCGCCGCCGCTCGTTGACCGCGATCCTGTTTCTCGACGTCGACCGATTCAAGCCTGTCAACGACAACTTCGGACGCCAGGCCGGGGACGAGCTGCTCGCGGCGGCGGCCCCGCGGCTCAGGCAGGTGGTGCGCTCGAGCGACACCGTGGCGCGCTTCGGCGGCGACGAGTTCGGCATCCTGCTCGAGGACATCTCCGGCGAAGGCGACGCGATCGACATGGCCGAGCGGATCGCCCAGATGTTCACGCGGCCGTTTGAACTCGGCGGGCGCGAGCACGTCGTCACCACCAGCATGGGAATCGCGCTCGCCCGTGGCGGTGAGCTGGCTGAGGATCTGATCCGCGACGCTGACGCGGCCATGTACCGGGCCAAAGATCGCGGGCGCGCACGCTACGAGATGTTCGACGCGGGGATGCGCGGGCGCGCGATCTCACGGCGGCGGGTGGAGAACGACCTTCGTCGCGCGCTGGAACGTGACGAGCTGCGGCTCGACTACCAGCCGCTCGTGTCGCTCCGGGACCAGTCGGTCGTCGGCGTGGAGGCATTGCTGCGCTGGGAGCATCCCGAGCGGGGCTTGATCGCACCTGACGCCTTCATCCATGTGGCGGAGGAGAACGGGCTGATTGAGCCGATCGGCCGCTGGGTGCTCGAGCGCGCCTCGCGCCAGGCCGCGTATTGGTACAGCGCGCGGCCGGACGCCGCTCCGATCGAGATGTCGGTCAATCTCTCCGCGGTCCAGGTCGCACACCGTGACCCGGCCGAGGTGGTGCGCGCGGTCCTGGGCGCCACCGGACTTGACCCCGGGTGCCTCACGCTCGAGATCACCGAGAGCGTGATGCTGGCCGAGGCCGAGGGCATCACCGAGGCGCTGCGGGCGCTCAAGGCGCTCGGGGTTCGCCTCGTGCTCGACGACTTTGGCACCGGCTACTCCTCGCTCGCGTATCTGACCCGCTTGCCGCTCGATGCCTTGAAGGTTGACCGCTCATTCGTCGACGGGCTGGGCACCGAGGCTCGCGACACGGCGATCACCGAGGCGATCGTCGCGATGTCACATGCCCTCTCCCTGCAGGTGGTCGGCGAAGGGGCCGAGACCGCGCTACAGGTGGCCGAGCTCGCCCGGATGGGCTGCGACTTTGTCCAGGGCTATCACTTCTCGCGCCCGGTTCCCGCCCACGAGATCACTCGGATGCTGCGCGACGGACCCGCCTGGCTGGCGGCCTAGCCGCCGGCAGAGCTCAGGGGTACGCCGACCGGCCGGCGGCCAGCGGCGAGACCGTCGCCGTGCCGCACTCGTAGGCCCCTTGGGGCATCGAGACCCGCAGCGTCGCCGTGTCGTTGGGAGGGATCACCTGCAAACCGTATGCGGTCGTGCAGCCCGCGCTCGAGCTGATGCCGTGGGTCACGCCGAGCCGGAACGAGACGCTGGCTCCCGGTGCGATCACCAGCGGCTTCGCTGGTACCGAGCCGAAGAAGTCGTTCGTGGTCCGGGTCGAGTCCGTCGGCAGCGCTGCGCCTGATCGATCCAGGAACAGCACGCCCGGGAAGCCGTAGGTGCGACAGCTTGTGCTGGTGATGTTGCGCAGCGCGTAGCCGAGCTCACCGTGCCCGGTGGCCCCCTGACCGCCCAGGAACGAGAGCGCGAGGTCTGCCGCCACGCAGGGCCCGGACCCTGATGCGCTCGTCGTGGTCGTGGTTGCGGTGGCCGTCGGGTTGCTCGCGCTGCTGGTGCTCACCGTGGCGGTGACCGTCGCGATGGTCGAGCTGGTGGTCGAGACCGAGGCCGAAGCGGTCGGGCTCGAGACCGTCGGGCTCGATCCTCCGCAACTCGAGAGCACCAGCACCCCACATACCGACAGGACGGCCAGGAGAACCCGCATCGGGACACTTTCGGCAGCTCAGGCCTTAGATCCTTCTCGCCGCCCGGCCGAGGAGCTCGCAAATCTCGGCTTCATCGTCGGCGAGCGCCAGCAGATCGAGTTCAGCGGCCGAGATCTTCCCCGCCGGTAGGGCGAAGTCGCGCAGCCAGCCCAGGAGGGGTTCCCAGTAGGGGCGACGCACCAGCACGACCGGGAGCGAGGAGACCTTCCCGGTCTGCATCAGCGCCGCGAGCTCGAAGACTTCATCGAGCGTCCCGAACCCGCCCGGGAAGACGAGAAAGGCCGACGCGTAGCGGACGAACATGAGCTTGCGGGTGAAGACGTGTTGGAACCGGAGCGGAAGGTCGACGTAGGCGTTCATGCGCTCTCCCAGCGACAGCCCGATCGACACTGACTCGGCATCCCGGGCGCCGCGGTTGGCGGCCTCCATGATTCCCGCACCCCCACCGGTGATGATCGCGAAGCCGTCTGCGCCGAGGCGCCCGGCCACCGCCCGCGCGAGCTCGTAGTCGGGGTCGTCCGGCCGTGTGCGGGCGGATCCGAACACCGAGACTCCGCGCTTGACCGCGGCGAGCGCGCTGAACCCCCTCCGCAGCTCATCGCGCACCTCCGCCATGAGCACGGAGTCGCCCGGGGCCATGCCCGGGCCGCCCGGCGACGGCACGGCGAGCGCGAGGTGAGCATCGGTCAGCGGGTTTCGATCAGCCATCGGCGTGCGAGTATCCCAAGGCCGTGGAGTGAAATCTCCACGATCCCATTCCACCGCACAGACCACCGCCCGCTATGGACCCGAAAGCGCATCATCCGCCGACACCCGAGGCCCTGGCCGCGGCGCTCGCCCGGCACGATCCGTTCTGGGCTCCGCAGCTGATCGCCGCTGGGGCCATCCTGCTCGACCTGTCGCTCCCGGATCAGCTCACGGTCGGACCCACGTGGTTGCTGCCGTCGCTGGAGGCGCTGGCCCTGCTGGCGCTGGTGATCGCCTCACCGCATCCGCGCATGAGGCACTCGCCGCTGCGCCGTCACATCGCGATGGCCTTGATCGGCATCGTCAGTGCGGCCAACACCGTCTCGCTCGTGCTGCTCTGCCACTACCTGCTGCGGGGCGGACAATCGAATGGCCGTGAATTGATCGGGTCAGGGATCGTGTTGTGGGTCACCAACGTGCTCCTGTTCGCGCTCTGGTTCTGGGAGCTCGATCGAGGCGGTCCGCTGGTCCGGGCCAGCACATCTGAGACCACGCCCGATTTTCTGTTCGTCCAGATGACCGAGCCCCGCCACGCGCCGCCGGACTGGGCCCCCGGAGTGACCGACTACCTCTACACCTCGTTCACGAACGCGACGGCGTTCAGCCCGACCGACACGATGCCGCTGACCCATCGGGCCAAGTGGCTGATGAGCGGGCAGGCGCTGACGGCTCTGGTCACGATCGGATTGGTCGTAGCCCGAGCGGTCAACATTCTCAGTTGACGTGCGTCTCCCTCCTGGCACCCAGCAACCACGGCGGCGGCGCCAGCTCGATTGGGAGCTGATCACCTGCGGGGTCCGCGGTCACGCGCTGGTCGGCACCGACGCGGTGGAGTTCCGCCCCCAGGACGCAATCGTGGCGCGCGAGCACGACGGGGTGCGCTGGCACCGCTGCCTGCGCTGCGATGCCTGGCTCGCGCTGCCCGCGCCCCCGGCGCCCACTCGCCCGCATCCTCCCGACCGGGCGGAGATTCACGTGCCGTTGCGCGGCCGGCCGCTGCGCGACCGGATCGTGCTGCGGTTGATCGCCATCGACCGAGCCTTCCACTTCCTCATCCTGAGCCTGCTGGGCGTGGGCGCACTCGCGTTCGAGGCTGACCGGGCGGGCCTGCGTGCGCCCTTCTACCGCGTCTTGACCGATATCCAGGGCGGAATGGCGGGGGGACCCGTGCAGAACACCGGTCACGTGGGCATCCTGCGTGACCTCGACAAGCTGTTCTCGCTGCGTTCCGGCACGCTCGAGGAGATCGGAATCGCCCTGCTCTCCTATGGGCTCCTCGAGGCCGTCGAGGCGGTCGGATTGTGGTTCGGCAAGCGCTGGGCGGAGTACCTCACCTTTCTCGCCACCACAATCCTGCTGCCCCTCGAGATCTACGAGCTCATCCACGGGGCCACCGTCTTGAAGGTGGTCGGCTTCATCATCAACCTCGCGGTGGTCATCTACCTGCTGTTCGCGAAGCGATTGTTCGGCCTGCGCGGCGGCGAGGCGGCGGAGAAAGCCAAGCGCAGTCGGGAGCTGGGGTGGGAGGCGGTGCAGCGCGCCACGCCCGCGGGCTCCGGCTCTCCTGGCTCTGCCGGCTCTCCTGGCTCTCCTGGCTCTCCTGGCTCTCCTGGCTCTGCCGGCTCTCCCGGCTCCCCCGGGCCCCCCGGTTCCCCCCGCCCCCCCGGGCCCCCGGGCGAGAGCGTGATGACGCGGTGAACTCAGCCGCCATCGCTCCCGGCTCCCCCGACGAGCTCGTCGAGCGCGAGACCCGTCGGGTCGGTACGGAGCTGGCGGACGCTTTCCCTTCCGTGGCCCGGCACCCAATCCGCGCGCTCGACGCCCGCGCGCTCGAACTGGCCTCGAGCGATCGCGAGCTGCGCGCAGCGCTGTTCCGGTTCGTCGATGTGGTCCCGGCCTGTCGGTCCCTCGACGACCTCGCTCGCCATCTGACCGGGTTACTGGACGAGCTGCCGGACGCTCCGCCGCCGATCGCCGCCGCGCTGCGGATCTCCCATTCCAAGGCCGGACGCGCCGCCCTCGGCGCCGCTGCGGCCGGTGGGGTCAAGCACATGGCGCACCGCTTCATCGTCGGCGAGACCCCGTCGGCAGCACTGGGCGTGCTGCGCCAGCTCTGGGAGCGGGGAGTCGCGAGCTCCGTCGACCTGCTCGGCGAGGCGACCGTCACCGAGGCGGAGGCCGATCGCTACGCCGCCCGCTGCGCGCAAGCGCTCGAGCAGCTCGCGCTCGCCGCCCGCGCGTGGCCGCAGCGGCCAATCCTGGAAATCGACGGCAGCGGGCCGGTGCCCCGGGCGAACGTGTCCGTCAAGGTCTCCGCGCTGACCCCGCTGTTGCGTCCCGACGCGCCCGAGATCGGCCAGCGTGACGCGGCGCGGCGGCTGCGCTCGCTGCTCCGGCAGGCGCGGACGCTCGGCGCGCACGTCCACGTCGACATGGAGTCGCTCGACTCGCGCGAGGCCGTGCTCGAGCTCTTGCTCGCACTGCTGTCCGAGGACGAATTCGCTGATGGCGCGTCCGTGGGGCTGGTCCTGCAGGCCTACCTGCGTGACTCACCCGACCAGCTCACGCGGATCCTCGCCTGGGCAGGCGACTCGCAACGCCGGCCGCCGATCCAGGTCCGACTGGTCAAGGGCGCCTACTGGGATCACGAACTCGTTCAGGCCCGACAGCACGGCTGGCCCGTGCCGGTGTTCGAGGACAAGGCCGACTGCGATCGCAACTTCGAGGCGCTGACTCGCCGACTGCTGCAGGCGCGCCCCGCGGTCCGGGTCGCCATCGCCTCGCACAACCTCCGCTCGGTCGCCCACGCGATCGCCGTCAGCCGCGTCGCCGGCGCCGAGGACCGCGAACTCGAGCTTCAGGTGCTGCGCGGACTCGGCGACGAGCTTCAGGACGCACTCGCCGCCCGCGGCTTCCGGGTCCGCACCTACTGCCCGGTCGGCGACTTGGTCGCCGGCATGGCCTACCTCGTCCGGCGGCTGCTCGAGAACACGAGCAACGAGTCGTTTCTCCACGAGCAGGCCAACGGAACGCCGCTGGATCAGCTCCTCGCGCCGCCGTAGGCGTGCGGGTGCGTGATTGACTTTCTGTGGCCCGCGCGATGCTGTCCCCGTTTGCCAACGAGCCGGTGCTGGAGCTGCGCCGATCCGCTGTCCGTGCGCGGCTCTCCGACGCGCTGGCCCGCGTCGACCGCGAGCTGCCGATCAATGTGCCGGTGAGAATCGGCTCCGACGAGCGAGTCGGCGATCAGCTCGCGTCGACCGATCCGGGAGAGCCGGAGCGGCTGGTCGCCCGGGCCGCCCGAGCCGACGCGTCGGACGTGGCGGCCGCGGTCGCGCACGCGCGGCAGGGCCTGCGGGCCTGGCGTTCGCTGCCCGCCGCCGAGCGCGCCCGCGCCCTGATCGGGGCCGCGGCGTGGCTGCGCGAGCGCCGCTTGGAGCTCGCCGCGCTCGAGGTGCGCGAATGCGCCAAGCCCTGGCCGGAGGCGGACGCGGACGTGTGCGAGGCGATCGACTTCCTGGAGTACTACGCCCGCGGCGCGATCGACCTCGAGCCGGGTCGGGCGCTGCTCCAGATGGCCGGCGAGCGCAACGAGCTGCACTACGTGGCGCGCGGGGTGGTCGCGGTGATCTCCCCGTGGAACTTTCCGCTGGCGATTCCGTGCGGGATGACCGCCGCGGCCCTGGCGACCGGCAACGCGGTGGTGCTCAAGCCGGCCGAGCAATCTCCGGCGCTCGGGCATCGCCTGGTGCAAGCGCTCCGGGCCGGGGGGGTTCCGCCCGGCGCGGTCGCGCTGCTTCCCGGCGAGGGCGACGTCGGCGCTGCGCTCGTGCGCGATCCCGACGTCAACGCCATCGCCTTTACCGGCTCGCTGCCGGTGGGGCTCGAGATCGTTCGCGCGGCGGCCGAGCCGACACCCGCCCAGCGCCACTTCAAACCGGTCATCGCCGAGCTCGGCGGCAAGAACTGCGTCATCGTCGCAGCCGACGCCGACCTCGACGACGCTGTGCCGGCGCTGGTCTCCTCCGCCTTTGCCTACGCTGGCCAGAAGTGCTCGGCCGCCTCGCGGGTGATGGTGCACGAGGCGATCGCCGAGCCACTCCTGCAGCGCCTGGCCGGCGCCGTGCAGGTGCTCGTGGTCGGTCAGGCCGAGCAGCTGGGCACCGAGGTTCCGCCGGTGATCGAACGCTCTGCCCAGGAGCGCGTCAACCGCTACGCCGAGCTGGCGTCCGAGCACGGGCGAATCGTCGCGCGGGGCGCCGCCGTGCCGGATCGAGGCTGGTTCTGCCCACCAACCGTGGTCAGCGAGCTGCCTCCGGGCTCCCCAGTGCTCGAGGAGGAGGTGTTTGGACCGCTGCTGGCGATCGAGCGCGTCCGCGATGTCGCGCACGCGTGCGACCTCGTCGACGGACTTCCGTTCGCGCTCACCGGTGGCTTGTTCGCGCGCGATCCGACGACCGTCCGCTACGTGCGCGAACGGACCCCGGTGGGCAACCTGTACATCAACCGTGGTATCACCGGCGCGATGGTCGCTCGTCAGCCCTTCGGCGGCAACCGGCTGTCGGGGACCGGAACCCAGGCGGGAGGCCCCGATTACCTGCTCCAGTTCGTCGAGCCGCGAGTGGTGACCGAGAACACGATGCGACACGGGCTCGAGGTCTGACGGACCCCTTGATTTCTGCCCGATTCGGGTCGATCATCGGACACCAGAAATGATCTTGTCCGCTGTCGTGACCTGGAAGCTGGCCCTCGCCATCGGGCTCGGCCTGGCAATCCTCCTCAGTGCCTTGCACCCGGCGCCTCACCGCGCCGTGTCAGGCGCCGGGCTGCGACGGCTGCTGCTCTGCGCGCTCGGCTGGTACGTCAGCGGCGGGCTGGCGTGGCTGACCGATCACGCCGGGCTGGCTGGGCCCCTGTGTGCAGCCGGGATCGCCACCTGTTCGCTGGCGGCTTGGCTCTCACGCGGTCGCGACTCCGGGGCACCGCCCCGAGCGGAGACGACGCTCCCCCCGCCCGACTCCGATGGCCCGCCGGAACTCGACTGGGCCGCGTTCGAGCGGGAGTTCCGCGAGTACTCCCAGCCACAGCCCGCGCCCGAGCCCGCGCGGCTCGGCTAACGGCTGGCGGCAGTCCCTCGGAAACCCCCGCTCCGCGAGCGTCGAAAGCGTCGCCGGTGCTCGCCCGGCGCATGACCGTGCTGAATCTTTGCCCACATTGGGCAAAGATTCAGCACGACCCCCTGGAGCCGGCGTCCGCAGTCCGGCGGGCCAGGGTGTCCAGCAGCAGTTTGTGCAACCGCGTCTCCCCGGCCAGCTCGGGATGGAATGCCACCGCGAACACGTTCCCCTGCCTGACCGCGACCGGATGCGCTTGCACCTGCGCGAGCACCTCGACGCCGGCGCCGTGCTCAACCACCCATGGGGCGCGGATGAAGATGGCATGAACGGGGCCGCCGTCGACCCCCACCAACTCCAGATCGGCCTCGAACGACCGCAGCTGCCGCCCGAACGCGTTGCGCTGCACGCGAATGTCCAGTACGCCCAGGTGATCACGATCGAGCACGATCATGCCAGCGCAGGTGCCGAGCACCGGAGTGCCCGACCCCGCCAGTTCCCGCAGGGGGTCACCGAGGCCCTCACGCTCGATCCCGAGCGTGATCACCGTCGACTCGCCACCCGGGATGATCAGCCCGTCGAGACCCGCCAGGTCGGCCGGAACGCGGACCTCGCGCGGCTGCGCGCCGAGCGTCTGCAGGATCTTCGTGTGGGCTTCGAAGTCGCCCTGGAGCGCCAGCACCCCGATGACGTTCGCACCGCGGGGAGTTTCGCCGCCCGGCGAAACATTCCCGGGCGGCCCAGCCGTGCCACGGGACGTTTCGCCGCCAGGCGAAACTCCCCCTGGCCGCGCAGCGGCCACTACCAGCCGCGGGATGCCAGCAGCTGCTCGGACTCCAGCTTCGAGGTCTCAAGGCTGACCATCGGCTGACCGAGACCGGTCGATGCCGCCGCCACGCGGGCGGGATCCTGGTAATGGGTGGTCGCCTCGACGATCGCGCGGGCACGGCGGTCGGGATCCTCGGACTTGAAAATGCCCGAGCCGACGAACACGCCCTCGGCACCGAGCTGCATCACCAGCGCAGCGTCGGCGGGCGTCGCGATCCCACCGGCGCAGAACAGCACCACCGGCAGGCTGGCTTCGGCCGCCACCTGGCGAACCAGGTGCAGCGGAGCGCCGAGCTCCTTGGCGGCGGTGGCCAGCTCCGCGTCGTCGAGCAGCGTCAGGCGACGGAGCTCGCTCCTGATCAACCGCAGATGCCGTACGGCTTCAACGATGTCGCCGGTGCCGGCCTCGCCCTTGCTGCGAATCATGGCCGCGCCCTCACCGATCCGCCTCAGCGCCTCGCCCAGACTGGTGGCGCCACACACGAACGGAACCTTGAACGCCCACTTGTCGATGTGGTTGGCCTCGTCCGCGGGTGTCAGCACCTCGGACTCGTCGACGTAGTCGACCTCGAGCGCCTCGAGCACCTGCGCTTCCGCGAAGTGCCCAATCCGCGCCTTCGCCATCACCGGGATCGTCACCGTCTGCTGGATCGCTTGGATCATCAACGGGTCTGACATCCGCGCCACGCCGCCGTCGCGCCGGATGTCGGCGGGAACGCGCTCGAGCGCCATCACTGCTGCCGCGCCCGCGTCCTCGGCGATCTTGGCCTGCTCAGGCGTGACCACATCCATGATCAC
>Ga0302325_10005247_pt1 | contig 29581 bp, 19 predicted proteins | sample Palsa_T0_2_FD_201948 | JGI IMG/M metagenome (GOLD analysis project Ga0302325, IMG submission 201948) | Peat permafrost microbial communities from Stordalen Mire near Abisko, Sweden - Palsa_T0_2 | ecosystem: Environmental > Terrestrial > Soil > Palsa > Peat permafrost | place: Sweden: Abisko...
GGGAGCGACCGTGGTGGTGGCCGTGGCGATTGCCGGACAAGCGTGCCGAACCTCAGTGACCGGTGAGCCACGCGGGGCCTTATGCGCGATGGGCATTTGCTACGAATGCCGTGTGGCGATCAATGGAAAGCCGCATTGCCGAAGTTGTCAGGTTTTGTGTGAGCCGTTCATGGAAATCAAAACGGATGAGTAGGGATTTACAGCAACGGTTTGATGTCCTCGTCATCGGCGGGGGCCCAGCAGGAATGGCGGCAGCGGTTCGCGCTGCGGAGTGCGGCGTCCGGGTAGGAATTGTGGATGACAACGTGACCTTGGGTGGCCAAATCTGGCGGGGGGAATCCGAAGAAGGACCGATGAAAGGCGCGGCAAAGTGGAACCGCCAGCTGCGAACGGCCGACGTGACGACGCTGTGTGGCATGAGAGTTTTTGATCAGCCCGAACCCGGCATTCTAGTGGCGGAGGGAGCCGACAATTTCATGGAGTTGAGCTACCGGAATCTAGTGTTGGCGACGGGAGCGCGAGAAAGGTTTCTGCCTTTTCCGGGATGGACGCTGCCGAATGTGATGGGTGCTGGGGGATTGCAGGCGATGGTCAAGTCGGGTCTTCCGATTCGCGGCAAGCGTGTGGTCGTGGCCGGGACGGGGCCTCTGCTGCTCGCGGTTGCCGCTTACCTTCGCGAGCACGGCGCCGAGATTCCCGTCATTTGCGAGCAGGCGTCGTGGAGGAGTCTCGCTCGCTTCGGTGTGGTTCTGCTGCGCCAACCGGGAAAGATCGCCCAGGGGCTAAAGTTGAAAAAAAGCATTGCCGGCGTTCCATTCGTGGCAAACTGCTGGCCCGTGGCGGCTCACGGGCGGAACGCTCTCCAAAGTGTAACGATTGCGCGCGGCGGGAAACGGGAAACCATCGCCTGCGATTACCTGGCTTGCGGATTTCATCTTGTACCCAACATCGAGTTGCCGCGCTTACTAGGCTGCAAAAGCCTTGGCGGATATGTACAGGTTGATTGCTTCCAACAAACCACAGTGAGGGGAATTTTCTGTGCCGGCGAACCGACGAGCATTGGAGGGGTTGAGTTGTCGTTGGTCGAGGGACAGATCGCCGGTCTGGCTGCCGCCGGGAACGAGGCAGATGCTCGAACGTTGTTCGATGAGCGCGAGAAATCACGGCGCTTTGCGCGCGTTCTGAGTCGGACGTTCTGTCTGCGCCGCGAACTCAGAAGCCTGTCGTTCCCGGAGACGGTGGTTTGCCGGTGCGAAGACGTTTCGTATTCGCGTCTCGAGGGGCAAATGTCTTGGCGGGCTGCGAAGTTGCAAACACGTTGCGGCATGGGCCCGTGCCAGGGAAGAGTTTGCGGACCGGCAGTCCAATTCCTTTTCAAGTGGAACCCGGACTCGGTCCGACCGCCAGTTTTCCCGGCGCGGGTTGAAAACCTGGCTGCCTTTGCCGGCCGCCCGAACGCGGAGCACAGCGCAATCAGAGGAGGTTCTTGATGAACTGGAAAGGCGTTTTACCTGCAATCACAACCGGCTTTAATAGCGATCTTAGTGTCGATCACGGCTTTATGGAAAAACATTGTCGTTGGTTGCTGGACAACGGTTGCACAGGAATTGTCGCCCTCGGGTCGCTGGGTGAGGGTGCAACCTTATCGTTCGATGAGAAACTGGAGGTTCTACGCACCTGTGTCGACGCGGTTCGCGGGCGTGGACCGGTGGTCGCTTCGATCTCGGCGCTCACCACATCTGAAGCCGTAGCCCAGGCCAAGGCGGCTGCGGACCTGGGATGCGATGGCCTGATGGTGTTGCCTCCGTATGTATATCAGGGCGACTGGCGTGAAATGAAGACGCACGTGGCGGCGGTATTCGGCGCCACGCCGCTTTCCTGCATGCTCTACAACAACCCGGTGGCTTACGGAACCGATTTCCTGCCTGAGCAGATTCAACAATTGGCCGCCGAACACGAGAACTTCGAGGCGGTCAAAGAATCGAGCACCGATGCCAGACGAGTATCGGCCATCCGTGCCTTGCTAGACCGTCGGCTTGAGATATCCGTGGGTGTGGATGACGCTGTCCTGGAAGCCGTGGGAGTGGGAGCAACGGGATGGATCGCCGGCTTGGCGAATGCGCTGCCCCGTGAATCTGTGGATCTTTTCAACCTCGGCGTCAATGGGGAAAGTGACAAGGCGTTTGAGCTGTATCGCTGGTTCTTGCCCTTGCTCCGGATGGACACCGTCACAAACTTCGTTCAACTCATCAAACTGGTGCAGGTGGAAGTTGGAATCGGGAATGCCTGTGTGCGTCCCCCACGTCTGGAACTGATGGGGAATGAACGCGAGCAAACCATAACGATCATCCGTGATGCGTTGCGTTCCCGGCCGCAGTCGGTGAGCGCATATGCGTTGCCGAGTAGGAAGTGAAAAATGTTAGTTTCGATGGCAAAACTCTCGGGCTTGTCTCTGATTGGAGCGCGGGAAGGCGCGCGCGGAGCAGAGCCTATGTATGCCTCCAACCCTACCACCGGACAGCGTCTGCAGCCGGCCTTCATTCCGGCAACCCCAGAGGAGGTGGACCTTTCGGCCCGTCTGGCGGCGGAAGCTTTCGGCGTCTACCGGCGAGTTTCCGGACGCGACCGAGGCGCATTCTTGCGCACGATTGCCGCGAAAATAGAGTCGATTGCCGAGGACGTGATCGAGCGTGCCGGTCAGGAGACCGCCTTGCCGCGAGCGCGCCTGCAGGCTGAAACCGCGAGGACCTGCGGCCAGCTTCGACTGTTTGCGCAAGTCGCGGAGGAGGGATCGTGGGTCAACGCGCGCGTCGACCACGCCGATCCTAATCGCAAACCCGCCCCCAAGCCCGACATTCGCTCCCTGCTGCGCCCACTGGGGCCGGTGGTGGTATTCGGTGCCAGTAACTTCCCCTTGGCATTCTCCGTTGCTGGAGGAGATACCGCTTCAGCGCTCGCCGGAGGCAATCCCGTAATCGTGAAGGCCCACGCGGCGCATCCTGGAACGAGCGAACTGGTAGGTCGCGCCCTGCAAGAAAGCGTTCGCGAATGTGGTCTACCTGAGGGTGTGTTCTCGCTGCTTTTCGGAAGCGGCTCACAGGTTGGGACGGCATTGATGAAGCATCCTTTGGTAAAGGCCGGAGGCTTCACGGGATCACGCACCGCGGGAAGGACCTTGATGGACGTGGCGGCATCGCGCCCGGAGCCGATTCCGTTCTATGCGGAGATGAGCAGCACGAACCCCGTCTTCATCTTGCCCCGCGCTTTGCACGAGCGTGCTGGGGATATTGCGGCTGGACTGCACACGTCGTTCACCATGGGAGCCGGACAATTCTGCACCAAGCCGGGAATGGTATTTCTGCCGCAGGGTTCCGACGCTGCTGCCTTTGCCGGTAGATTACGCCAGTCCGTTGCCGAATCGGCTCCATTCCACCTCCTGACCAAGACGATTCACTCCTCGTATGATTCGGCAATCGCCCAGCGCAAGACGGAAGCGGCCGTCAAACTTATTGCTGAGGGTCCGCAAGCGGGGGCCGACGCGGGTTTTACCGTCAGTTCAGCGCTCTTCGAAACCGATGCGGCGGCGTTTCTCGGATCAGATCTGGAGGCAGAGATTTTTGGTCCGACAACCCTCCTGGTCGAACACTCAGGCCGGGAGCAGGTTCTGGCGATCGCACGGTCCCTCGAAGGCCACCTCACGGCCACAATTCATGGCACAGAACAAGACCTGCAGGAGTTTGCTGATCTGATCGCAATTCTCGAAACCAAAGTCGGCAGACTCGTTTTCAACGGTTTTCCGACTGGCGTCGAAGTGACGCATGCCATGGTGCATGGTGGCCCATATCCGTCGACGTCGGATGGGCGCTCGACGTCGGTGGGAAGCCAGGCCATCTTCCGGTTCACACGCCTGGTCTGCTATCAGGGTTTTCCCGACAGCGCCCTGCCCGACGAGTTGAAGGATGCGAATCCGCTGGGCATTTGGCGAATGATCGATGGAGGGATGTCTCGCGATTCCAGTGCGTCTGGGACGCCAGCTCAGAGGTAGCTGTTTATTTTAGGAACAAAGCGTGGAGGCAGATTGGGAAAGCCCACGTTCGGGGTTGGCTGCAGGCGCGCATTGACTGCGGCTATCGTTCTGCTGTGGGTCGCGGCTTTCATGGCCGCTCAAACTTCTCCTTCGACTCCTCAGCAAGCAGCTACGCCGTCGCGGTCGCGCAACCATGGCGAGCCGACCCGGGCCGACATCCTGCGCGGAGCATACGGGCCATATCGTGCCAACAACGATTTGCTGTTCTACCACCTCGACATCCGCGTTGATCCGGAGAAGAAGTTCATCAGCGGGAAGAACACGATCCGGTTCAAAATGCTCAAGGACGACACCCGGATTCAACTCGACCTAACCGACGCCCTTAACATCGACAAGATTCTCTTCGGCAGCACGCCGCTCAAGTACGAGCGCGATTCGGGGGCAGTCTTCGTCGATTTCCCGGAGACGCTACATGCCGGCCGCGTCTATGCGATCGACTTCTACTACTCCGGATCACCCGTGCAAACCGGCAGGTTCGGAGGCTTCACCTTTGGAAAAGATCCCTCCGGCCATCCTTGGATTTACACGGCGTGCGAAGGCATCGGGGCAAGCATATGGTGGCCGAACAAAGACCAATGGCGCGATGAAGTCGAAAACATGCAGATCAGCGTGTCGATCCCGAACGGCCTCGTCGATGTGTCCAACGGAAGGTTCATGGGCAAGACCGACCTCGGTGACGGGTATACGCGATGGGATTGGTTCGTGCATTACCCCATCAACAACTACGATGTTTCGTTGAATATCGGCAACTATCAGCACTTCTCCGACCGGCTCGGTCATCTCTCCCTGGATTTCTACGCCCTGCCGGAAGACCTGGACAAGGCCAAGACGCAATTCACCCAAGCGAAGGGAATGCTCCAGGCGTATCAGCACTACTTCGGCGAGTATCCGTTCAAGAAGGACGGTTATAAGCTGATCGAAGTGCCGTACTCCGGGATGGAGCATCAGAGCGCGGTCACTTATGGAAACCACTTCGCGAACGGCTACCTCGAGCGCGACTGGACCGGCGTCGGCATCAGCCCGCGATTCGACTTCATCATCATTCATGAGAGCGGACACGAGTGGTTCGGCAATAGCATCACCGCAGCCGACAGCTCAGATATGTGGATCCATGAAGGTTGGACTACGTATCTCGAGTCCCTCTATGTCGAATACATGTACGGTCACGACGATGCCGTGAAGTATCTGAACGGGTACAAGTCGAAGGTCAAGAATGAAGAACCCATTGTCGCTCCGCGCGGGATCAACCGTGAACCGCCGCAGGACCAGTACTTCAAAGGAACGCTGTTCATTAATACGCTTCGAAGCATCGTCAATGACGACGCCCGCTGGTGGAAACTTCTCCACGACTTCTACCAGCATTTCAAGTATCAGAACATCATGACCGAGGATGTGGTGCAGTACTTCAACGAGCAGACTGGAATGAATCTGACACCCATCTTTGATCAATATCTGCGCCACACCGCGATTCCCACGCTGGAATTGAAGTTCGATGAGAGTAAGGGTACGGTTTCTTATCGATGGAAGGTGGATGAACCGGCGTTCCAGATGCCGGTGCGCGTGGGAAAGAAAGACAGCTGGCAGATCATCCACGCCACCACTGACTGGCGACCGATGCCCACTTCGTTAAAGAAAGATGAATTCGAGGTCGCTACAGATCTGTACTTCGTCAATGTCACGAAGGACTAGCGGCCTGCGCTCCCAGAGCATCCTATGCTGATTGTATCGGTATCGCACCGACTCCAAGGGCGCTTGTGGCGCTCAACGTGGAGTTGCCGTCATGGACGCGCGGTGTCCAGTTGTCGTCACCCAGTAGTCCATCCACTGTTCGCGAATGCCATTGGCTCGCTTGATGAGTTCGGGGCTCGGGCTTTGCCCATGCTCGACCACGACGACGATCCCCGTATTGAATTCCCTTTGCGAGTGATCGACATCGGGTAAGCGCGGCCCCTCCACGGCGATCACGTCTTGAATTGTCAGCTTCGTTCGGTCGGCTTTGAATATGGGATGCCCGTTTGCGTCCTTGCCGGCGGATACGAGGTTCCTCAGCATAAAGAAGTCCGGCACTTCCGCGGCTGAGATAAAGCCCATCAGATACAGGTCAAGATAGGAATATCCGGTCGCTGGCACGTAGTAGTTGTCATCGAGCTGTGTGAACGTTCCATCGAAGTTATCTTGCCAGACGCCCCCACCCATGGCGGACGCCTCGGTGGGCCGCTGGTAGGGAAACGCCACCTTGGCTTGCAATCCTTGCGCCCAATGAACGGGACCGAGGGAAATTGTTTCACCACTGACTCTCGCGGAGACAAATGCGGACCAGCGGTGGCCCATCTCGTGCCCAATCTGCGACATCGCGTAGTTATAGGGACGAATCTTCCGTTCCGGTGAGCTCTCCTCCAGTTGGTGCGTGTAGAACGTGATGTCGTGATCGCTTCCGACGGGCGCTGCTTCGGGTGGCCGTTCTTGCATTTGGTTCGAGTCGACGTATACGGGCTGTACGAACTCCCACTGGAACCTGCCTTGCGTACAGTAGTTCTGAAGATCATGCTGTGGCGCCGCAATGCCCGTCACGTTGCCCCCCACCGGGCCGTCACTCGGAGTACCTGCTTCCTGGTTATCAATGCGAAAGTCGGAGTAGTAGGCAAGGAAATCGAACTTGTCGCCGAGGCCTTTCACTACTGTGCAGGAGAGATCCTGAGGTTTAGGCAAAGCCAGGTAGTGGAACGATTCGTATACGACCGCAAAGGGGCCATCCTGGCGCGTCAGGGACGAAAAGTGAACCTCGGGATTGAGAATTCCCGACAACCGAACGACTTGAGGTGACAACCGCTCGACGGGCTCGGGGTTCCCGCGTGCAGCGACTTCGGCGTAGACGGCAATCTGCCCTACTCCGCGGAGTACCGGCGGCAAGACTCCCTGCAGCGTGATCGTGTTGCCAGTCGCCTTCACCTTACGTGAGATACCCGGGCCGAATGCAACGTACCTTGCTGGCCGATGGTGCGGCACAAACCCTCGCACGGTCCAGACCAACGTCGGGCGGGCAGAATCGGCGCTGCTGGAAAAGGGCTCGTGCGCATCGAAAAGTACGCGGTACGTAATGCCTTCGACCGCCGGATCACCTTCGAGCAGCACCGGTCCACGCGTTTCGAACGTAACCTTTAGGAAGATACCGTCATCGACGGAGAGCTTGAGATTCCGGACATCGAGGTTCGCAGCAACCGTTGGATGGGGCTCAGCACTGAGGGTCGCCAAAGGCTTTTCCGCGCCTGAGAGCACCGGGTAAAGGCCAACGATGGCATCCTTTGCGGCGAGTTCCTTGTACGACATCTCAATCGAGCCGTCGCGATGCAGCACGGCCTGAAAGCGGTTGATCGTCTTGAACCATGTGAAATCCTGGATATTCCCGAATGGCTCGGTGAGATCCCAGGTGACAACCACACGATCGGGCAGTTCCTTCACATAATGAGGTCCGGACGTCCGTGGCTTGAAGAACACGCAGATCGCCGGGGCGCTATCGATGAGTATGCTCGCCGCTTCTGCTAAAGGGTCGAACCGACCAATCGATACTCCCCCGTCGCTACGATCGCGAGGCTCAGGACTACCGTCCGTTTGTGGCGTGCCAAAGCTGATCGATCCAGTTCTGCCCACGCGGAATGAGTTCCAGTTCTGGCCGGAGAAAGGAAAGGCGAATTGATGGAGAGTCACTTCGGCACCGGCGAGTTGAGGGCCGAATTCCGAATCCCAGTGCAAGGCGTCATTCTCCACGCGATAGCGGGAACCCTCCGGGGCGAAACGTAGCGTGCGACCGACCAGGTCGAACAAGTGAGCCTTCCCAAGCGCACCCTCATCCAATTCCATGACGATCAGGTCTCCTTTGATCGAGACCTTTCCGATCGGGTGCCCCGGTTCGGTCTGTTCCTCCTGAGCGTAGGACAGGCTGGGATACAGGAGGAGGCCACATAGAACCAAAATTCCACATCGTACTGAACAGCCGGTACGTTCCTTCATGTCACCTCCTGGATCTGCCGCTAAAACCAAGAGCCACTGAATTCGCTAAAGAAGACGTTTCATATGTTATATATAATATCCGCCTAAGTGTCTTCGGGTTTTGCCGTAAAGACACCCTCCGGCTTCCAAAGGGTCTTCGGGTGGGCGACCAACCAACAGCAAACCATCTAGGGCCTCCCAAAGGGAGTGAGCGAGGCGACGCTTTATGGCTAAAAGAGTCCGGCCGCAGTTCAGTCGGTGTGAAGCCCTGTATTTTCGGTTCGGACGGGTCCTTCGTCTTTACCGCCGCGACGTGAGGTCCCTAACTCTCGCTGGTTGAGTTTTTCGAGGGCAGGTCATATGATGTTCGTGGCTCGGCTGGAATCCGTGATTGTCGACACACGAAGCGCCCTGAAAATCAGGGGGCAATCATCGTGGAACTCTCACAAGTGGACCTCTCACAATATGTTCTCGAAACTCTCCGCAAGGATGGCGAGTTCGTACTGTACCGGGGCGAGCACTCGAACCAACCCGGTTCACCGTGCGTTTTCCTCCTAGCTCCTGCATCGACGCAGCCAGCGTTGGAGACCCTAAAAAAGATAGAGTACGAATACTCATTGAGGGATGAACTCGACTCAGCTTGGGCGGTTCGCTCCCTGGCCCTCTCCGAGCACTGTGGGCAGATGACGCTCGTGCTCGAAGATCCTGGCGGCGAGACTCTGGATCGCTTCCTTCCAGGGCCGATGGAAATGACGCGGTTCCTGCGCGTCGCCGTCGGTACCGCAGCCGCACTCAGCGGGTTGCACGAGAAGGAACTGATCCACAAGGACGTAAAGCCTGCAAACGTTCTCGTTAATACCGCGACGGGTCAGGTTCGGCTCATGGGCTTTGGGATTGCTTCGCCCCTTTCGCGTGAGCGCCAGGCGCCCGAACCTCCCGAGTTCATAGCCGGAACACCCGCCTACATGGCCCCCGAACAGACCGGGCGAATGAATCGCTCAATCGATTCGCGGAGCGACCTTTATGCGCTCGGGGTGACGCTTTACGAGATGGTCACTGGGACTCTTCCATTCACGGCGTCCGATCCGATGGAATTGGTGCACTCCCATATCGCGCGACCGGCGGTGCCGCCAGAAGAGCGGTTGAGCGGTATCCCGGGCCCGGTTTCGGCAATCGTGATGAAATTGCTCGCCAAGACGGCTGAGGAGCGGTATCAGACAGCAGCCGGCGCTGCGGGCGATCTTCGGCGCTGTCTTGATGAATGGGAAACGAAGGGCCGGATTGATGAGTTTCCGCTTGGCGAACACGATATGCCAGACCGGCTGCTGATTCCCGAAAAATTGTACGGGCGAGCATCTGAAATTGAGATCCTCCTTGCTGCTTTCGACCGCATCGTCGCCGGCGGCCGACCGGAGTTGGTGCTCGTTTCTGGATACTCCGGTATCGGCAAGTCATCCGTTGTCAATGAACTCCACAAGCCGCTGGTTCCGCCGCGGGGCTTGTTTGCGTCAGGCAAGTTCGACCAGTACAAGCGCGACATCCCTTATGCCACTTTGGCGCAGGCTTTTCAGAGCCTCATCCGCCTACTGCTAAGCAAGAGCGAAAAGGAGCTGAGTAAATGGAGAGATGCCCTTCGTGAAGCGTTAGATCCGAACGGACAGCTCATTGTGGATCTGGTTCCCGACTTGAAGCTCATCATAGGAGAACAACCACCGGTTTCTGAGCTTCCGCGACAGGATGCGCAGGGCCGTTTCCAACTGGTGGTCCGCCGATTTATCAGCGTATTCACACGGGAACATCCGCTGGCCTTATTCTTCGACGATTTGCAATGGCTCGACGCGGCAACGCTCGATTTGATGGAGGATCTGTTGACCCGACCGGGCGTGCAACATTTGATGTTGATCGGCGCCTACCGGGACAACGAAGTTGATCCTACCCATCCGCTGATGCGCAAGCTCGAAGCGATCCGCCAAGCTGGTGGGATAGCGCAGGATGTCGTACTTGCGCCCCTAGCTCGTGAGGACCTGCGGCAATTAGTTGCCGATTCTCTCCACTGCGAACCAGAGCGCGCCAAACCGCTGGCGCAACTGATCCATGACAAGACTGCTGGCAATCCATTTTTCGCCATTCAGTTCTTCTCTGCGCTTGCCGAAGAGAACCTACTCACCTTCGATCACGGCGAAAGCAGGTGGTCCTGGGATCTGAATCGCATTCAGGCCAAGGGTTATGCCGACAATGTAGTGGACCTCATGGTTGGGAAGTTGAACCGGCTACCCGTTGAAACCGTGAATGCATTGAAGCGGCTCGCCTGCCTTGGCAACAGCGCCGAGTTCGCCCTACTGGCATTGGTCTACGAGGTTTCGGGGGAGGAACTGCACAACGATCTACAGGAAGCGCTGCGAACCGGACTCGTCCTTTATTCAGAAGGCGCTTATCGGTTCCTCCATGACCGCGTTCAGGAAGCAGCCTATTCCTTGATCCCTGAAGATCTGCGCGCCGAGGCGCATCTCCGAATCGGCAGACTGCTGGCAGAGCACACTTCTCGCGAGAAGCGGGAGGAGGCGATCTTCGAGATCGTCAATCAACTGAACCGCGGCGCGGCCTTGATCACCTCACAAGACGAGCGAGAGCAACTGGCGGAGTTCAACCTGATTGCGGGTAAGCGCGCCAAGGCTTCTACGGCCTACGCCTCAGCCCTCAACTATCTCATCGCTGGGGCGGCACTGTTGGCAGATGACTGTTGGGAGCGCCGTCCGGAGTTCATTCTCGCGCTGGAATTGCACCGCGCCGAATGCGAGTTCCTGACTGGCGAACCGGTGACCGCTGAGGCGCGCTTGACCATGCTTTCATCCCGCGCTGTCAATGCTATCGATCAAGCGACCATCGCCTGCCTGCGCGTTGACCTGTACACGACGCTCGACCGGAGCGACCGGGCGGTCGACGTCTGTCTCGCCTACCTGCGTCATCTGGGCATCGACTGGTCGCCGCATCCACCGGAAGAACTAGCGCGACGCGAATACGAGCGTACCTGGTCACTGCTCGGAAACCGCAAGATTGAGGAGCTCGTTGATCTGCCGTTGATGAGCGACGCGTTGTCCCTCGCAACCCAGGATGTTCTGACCAAGGTCGTGCCGCCGGCCCTGTTTACCGACCGTAATCTGCTTTCACTCGTAATCTGCCGGATGGTGAATCTCAGTCTCGAGCACGGCAACAGCGACGGATACTGCTTCGCTTATGTGTTCCTTGGCATGATCGCTGGACCCCACTTCGATAATTATGAGGGTGGTTTCCAGTTCGGCCAGCTCGGGTATGCGCTGGTCGAAAAGCACAGTCTGCATCGTTACCGGGCTCGAACCTACATGGCATTCGGAAGTTTCGTTATGCCATGGACGAGGCACGTTCGGATGGGTCGTGATCTGGTACGCCGCGCCTTCGATGTCGCGAATAGAATCGGCGACCTCACGTTCGGGGCCTATAGCTGCAACAATCTGAATACAAATCTTCTCGCAGCGGGAGATGCGTTGGCCGAAACGCAAGGTGAGGCCGAGCAAGGTCTCGAGTTTGCACATAAGGCACGATTCGGCCTCGTCATTGCGATCATTACTGTGCAGCTCCAACTGATTCGGACGCTTCGCGGTCTGACGCCGGCATTCGGATGCTTTGACGAGGAGCAGTTCGATGAACGCCGCTTCGAACACGACTTGGCGAGCCATGCGGACTTGGCACTGGCGGAGTGCTGGTACTGGATTCGGAAACTGCAGGCTCGCGTGCTGGCGGGCGATTATCGTTCCGCAATCGATGCATCCTCAAAAGCTCGACCGTTGCTTTGGACATCTCCTTCCTTTTTTGAGACGGCGGAATATGAATTCTACAGCGGCCTCTGTCGGGCAGCATTGTGTGATTGCACATCGCAGGATGAGCGCTGCAATCATTTCGAGGCTCTGGCCGCCCACTATCGCCAGCTCGAGGTCTGGGCAGCGAACTGTCCGGAAAATTTCGAGAACCGCACCGCGCTGGTGGGCGCAGAGATCGCTCGCTTGGAAGGGCGGGAACTGGATGCCGAACATCTCTACGAAAAGGCCATCCGGTCAGCGGATGCAAACGGCTTTGTCCACAATGCGGCACTCGCAAATGAACTCGCCGCACGATTCTACGCGGCGCGTGGTTTCGAAAAGATCGCGAACGCCTATTTGCAGGACGCTCGGCATGGCTATCTTCGTTGGGGAGCGAATGGCAAGGTGAAGCAGCTAGACCATTTGTATCCACACCTCGGGGAACAAGCGCCCGCTCACGGCGCCACGAGCACCACTGTGGCACCGGACGAACTCCAGGTGTATCCACACCTCAAGAACGATCCCGATCCCGGCCCCGGCCCCGGGCCCACCAGCACCATGGTGGCACCGGTCGAACTCCTGGATCTGGCGACGGTGATTAAAGTCTCGCGAGCAGTTTCGGGCGAGATGGTTCTGGAAAAATTGATGGACAGACTCATGCGCGCGGCCATCGAACACGCAGGCGCGGAGCGTGGTCTCTTGATAGTTCCGCGAGGTGATAAGCTGCAGATGGAAGCGGAAGCAACCATCGGGGGAGAGGGTGTAACCGTGCATCTCCGAGAGGGCACCGCTACTCCCGCCGCGTTGCCAGAATCTCTCGTTCGCTATGTAATGCGCACGCGAGAGATAGTGATTCTCGATGATGCATCCGATCAGACTGCGTTTTCTGCGGATCCCTACATCGTTCAGTCTCGCGCCCATTCCATTTTGTGTCTACCACTGGTTAACCAGACCAAGCTCATCGGTATTCTCTACCTCGAGAACAATCTGACGCCATACGTTTTCACTCCTGGCCGCGTCACGGTGTTGAAGGTGCTTGCGTCGCAAGCAGCAATCTCGCTCGAGAATACGCGCCTTTATGGCGACCTCGAAGATCGCGAAGCGAGGATTCGCCGCCTGGTCGAGGCCAATGTTGTGGGGGTTGTCATGTGGACTCTCGACGGTGCGATCATCGGGGCCAATGAAGCCTTTCTTCATATGGTGCAATATGGCCACGAAGATCTCGCCTCCGGTCGTGTGCGCTGGACAGACCTCACGCCCGCCGAATGGCGCGACTGCGACGAACGGGCAGCAGCTGATTTAAAGGCGACCGGGATCTTTCAACCTTTCGAGAAGGAGTACTTCCGGAAAAACGGTAGCCGCGTGCCGGTGCTCGTCGCCGGCGCACTCTTCGAAGGAAGTAGGAACGAAGGTGTCGCTGAGGGGGTCGCTTTCGTGGTCGATTTGAGCGAACAAAAACGGGCTGAGCAAGAGCGTGAAAGGCTGCGACAGCTAGAGGCCGAGCTGGCGCACATCAATCGTGTGAGCACGTTGGGGGAAATGACCGCGTCCCTGGCACACGAAATCAAGCAGCCCATCGCTGCCGCCATCACCAGCGCCAACAGCTGCCTGGAATGGCTGGCACACGAACCGCCCAATCTTGATCGAGCCCGTGCAGCAGCAGCCCGAGTCGATAAGTATGGGAACCGCGCGGCGGAGATCATCGACCGTATACGTTCGTTCTACAAGAAGTCTCCTCCACAACGTGAATTGGTCGACGTGAACGGAATTGTCGAGGAAATGCTCACGCTGTTGAAAGGTGAGGCCAATCGGTACTCGGTTGCCATGCGTACGGAACTCGCCGCCGACCTGCCCAAAATCATGGTGGATCGCGTGCAGCTCCAGCAGGTCTTCATGAATCTGATGCTCAACGCCATGGAAGCCATGAAGGACTCAGGCGGCGAGCTGACGGTCCAGTCGGAACTGCAGGACGGTCACCTCCAGTTCTCAGTCAGTGACACAGGCGTGGGGTTGCCAGTGGAGAAGAGGGATCAGATGTTTTCTGCGTTCTTTACCACCAAGCCGCAGGGCAGCGGCATGGGGTTGGCCATCAGCCGTTCCATTGTAGAGTCGCATGGCGGGCAGTTGTGGGCAAGCGCCAACAGTGGAGGGGGCGCAACCTTTAATTTCACCCTACCGATCCAGGTCTCGGAGTCATCGCCCTTGGTTGCCTAGGCACTTCTTCGTTGCTGGGTGCATCCCTGAAGATGAGGCCTCTTTCAACGGCCATGCACGAAACGATCGTGCACCCGATCAGCGTCCAGGGGACGAGAGGAGAAACCCACACGATTCTCAGGCCGAACCGCAGTAGGGCGATCCATCCCAAGATCAAGAGCGCGCCGCTCAATACTGCAATAAGTCTGCGCCTGTCCAACCATGGGAGGTGCAGCGCACACCCGGCATGGATCATCAGCACAAACGGAAAAGCCGCTACCAAGTCGATGAAGTAGTGTTCGCCGAGACCTAGAGTCGCGAGCACCGTGCCCATCAGAAACAGAACAAGAAAAGACTTCGTCCAATACGAAAGCCCTTCGGCATACCACAAGGCGAGCAACGCCCATGCCAGGTGCAGAGAAGGGAAGGCATTTCGGGCACCGGAGATGAGTGTGGGCTGGACTAGCATTTCCCGGAGTTGCTGACCTGACAAAGGGTCGAAAGGAAATCGCGATCCGAACAGGTAAACGGGGCCGCAAGCTGGAAACAGATTGTAAAAAACGATAGCTACGGGCCCCGCGATGAAAAGCCCGAGGAAGACGCTCATAGCCGCCTTTCCACGGCGGATCAGTTGACTGGCATAAACCAGCATCACCGGAACGGGTAGAGCAAAGTAAAAAAGCAAAGCGATCCGGGTGAGCCATCGCGACCGTAAGACAAGTTGCCCGGCCTTGAAGCTGAGCTGCACTCCCATGCTCGCGTCGAAGTTGTAAAGAAACAGATCAAGCGTCTTCGGGTGCAGCGAGCCGGTAATCGCAAGCGGCGCAGAACCCACATATCCAAGCAGAATGAATAGTAATGGAGGCAGGAATGCATAGTGCAGCCGCTCGCATTCTTCGTCGATACACCAGAGTCTTCGAATAGCCAGAAGCGCAAGACTGCTGGTTCCGAATACGGCCAGCGCTGGCGTGATTCGCAGGGGCGCTTTGAGAGCCGCGGCTTGAAACAGGATCAGCAGGGCAGTTGCGACAAGAAGCTGGAGGACTTCCCCCACAGGCCGGACGCGAAGAAAAACTATGAACGTGCAGGCCAAAGTTATTGAGAAAAACATATCGATCGCGGTTAGGTTGTAGAAGTTGCGGTTCAGAGCCAGACCTATAACGACGAGGATCACAGATCCCGTCGCTACTAGCCTCATGCGCCCGCTCACACTGCTGCTCCCGCCTGGCGGCTGCGCAAAGACATCTGACCTGCGATCCCGCACAACAATGACAGAACCGCCCAACCCATCAGTGCCAATCGGTTACTACGCATCAGCAAGACCAATTGCAGCGGCGAAAAGAACAGCGCAGCGATCGCTGCAATCGTCAGAAAATCGGACCATCCGCGAACCTTATCTTTGCCGAGAAATTCATTCGCCAGCAGCAAGATCGGAAGCATGATCAGGCTCAGGTCGTACCCCAGGGCGTGATAGCTGACGAGTACCGTCGCAACTGCGCTCAGCGAGAACTTCAAGTCAAAGGGACTTGTCGCTGCACGGCTCCGCCATGCGGCAAAGAGGACCACTGCAACGGAAGACGCTAGTGCAACGGCCCCGACATAGGAATCGCCATGCAGAAGCACGTACAAGATTCCACGCAGGTTGGGCATGTCCGAAGGCATGATCGCACCCCGCGCCATGGTGTCCTCCAACTGCACTACGTAGCGGGGATACTGCAGCATTCCCTCCCTGCCCACAATGGCAATGCTGACGAACGCCAAGACAGCTGCAATGGGTAAGAATCCATACAGGATCTTCCTCCTTCCCTGCACCAGCAAGAAGAAGAGGAATGGCAGGATGAGGTGAGGCTTGAACAGTCCAAGCGCAAGCCAGCCCCCGGCGAAGAGGTCGCGGTTCCTCTTCAGACATAGAAACGCGAGGGTATACAGGAACAAAAGCAGGATCGCGTCCTGCCCCTGAAGCAGGGCGAAAAAGATCGGAAAGAAACCCAGGGTGGCGAGGAGCCAGAACGGCCATGGATAGCTTTGAAGATGGTGCAGTTCCGGCTGCAGCATGAATGGCAAGCTGATCAGCATCGCCAGATTTAGCAGTGCCCACAGCGCAAACGCGAAAGGATAAGAGACATAAGCGAAGGGAGCAAAGAGCACAGCCTCGAACGGCGGATGGTTGTAAGGTAGTGCATCGAGGCGGATGGCGACTTCGGGAGCGAATTCTCGCTGCACCTTGAACTGTGTCATGTTGTCATACAGCTGATGTCCCAGCCCCTGTCGGACCATTGTCCCCGCGCAGTAGTAGATGGTGAAGTCCGAGTATCCCTTCCAGACGTATTCCCGCACACTCCAAAAGACGATAGCGTGGATCATCACCATACCGGTGAGGTACAGGCAAACAGCGGATTTCAGGTTCGAGGCTTTCACCGAGCACCATTGCCCGCACGAGGCTGGCAGCCTGTTTGAAAAACCTCGAAATCAATACCGTAGGCTTTCCTACTGCTTGCGGGTGTTAAGTGGTGATCGTCGTCACTGACGACCCACCCTCGCTAGAGGCACAGTACCACGCTTGGATCTGTCGCCTAAATCAGCCGTTCCTCAATTGACACTAGCGCTGACGGACGCGATTTACATCATCTTACCGGCGCAGGGCATAGTACTCGTTGATGGGACGGTCATCGCTCAGAGCGGGGGTGGTGGGAGATGCCGAAATGAGTCGATCGATGGGCATTTCGTTGCGCAGGATACTTGCGAAGCGGCTTTCCGCCGTGGGTTGTGGACCCCACTCCACCAAATCGACCGCTGCACCCTCCGACAGGCGCTGGGCCAATTCATTCGCAGTGCGATTGGGTAGGAGACGGTCGCTGGCGAGAAAATGAAATCCCCAATTTGGTCTATAGGTGAATACGCGGACATAGGGGAACGACCGGCGCAGGGCAAGTGCCACGGCTGCCAAATCTTCCGCATCGCCAGACGGTATCCACTGCTGCAGAACGCCTCCCGGGCGAAGACGTTGCCGGACGACCGAGTAGAAATTCTCGGAATAGAGCAGGCTGGAACCCGCAGCCTCCACTGGCGGTGGAGGATCGATCGTGATTACGTCGTATTGCTGCGACGTACGCTCCAGGTAGCGGCGGCCATCGTCGATCACCACGTGGGACAAAGGAGAACTCAGAATCGCGGGGCCGTCGCTGTGGAAATAGCCGAACAAGCGCGGCACACTGGGAACCAGTTCCACAGCCGTGACCGGAATTCCCCAGGAGCGCAGCGAGCGAAACGTTGTCCCCATGCCAAAGCAAACGACGAGGGCATCTTGGGGAGGACGGTCGAGGAAAGCCAACGGCAGATGCGCCATCATCTTGGTAATTGGCGTCAGCGTGGTCATGGTGTAGCCGTTGACCAACAACAACCTGTTCATGCCACTTCCGGTCGCGATCACGGTGGCTGTCGAATCCCGCAGCACCTCACTGCTTTCGCCGTACTGCTTTTTAGAGCTCCAGCTTGCCAGAAAGAGCAGCACGACCAGCGGCAACAATAGGTAAGACGCAATACGCGGGGCGAAACCAGCCGAGGCGGACCGACGCATGGGGCGAACGCCCACGATTAGCCATGGCAGCGAGAGCAACACCAGCGCCCAGCGCTCGCTCATCCACGGCAGAAGCACGAAGCCGGCCAGCAGCGGCCCAAAGATGCAGCCGATGACGTTCACCGCGTAGGCCTTCCCTGCCTTGGCCGGATTGCCTCCCGCCCAGCGGTCGACCAGCATGGGCGTCAGATATCCGAGCAGGCCCGTGAAGGGCGCGATGCCCAACACCAGCCGCAGTGAGCCGGGGATATCAATCTGGGGTCTAGCCGCCACCAGCGGAAACAGTGAGAAAAGGGCTAGCAGCGTCCAGGGCAAAGTAGTTTCATTCACAGGCTGCGATTTCCAGCTGCGGTAGACGCGCGATCCAACGAAAGTCCCGGTCAGGTAGACCGCCAGAATGGACGCGAAGGCGTATACCACGGTTCCTATGTAGGGCGTGAATTGACGGACCCAGACCACTTCCATGCCCATGCTCGTGAGACCGGTAGCGAACAGCAAGGCGAGAAGAGAACCCTCTCCGGTTGATGTTGGGACTCTTTCATTCGCGGTTTTCTGCTGTTCTCCGACTTCCTTCCGCCGAACACTCTTCGATGCCACCAGCGCCAGAACCCCGATGAGGCCGTTCGAAGCAGCACCCACCCTCAGCGTCCCGTGAAATCCGAGCAGCTCGATCAAAAACAAAGAGAGAACCGTTCCCACTAACGCGCCGGCCACGTTGGCCGTGTACAAATAGCTGAATGACCGCGAAGATTCCCAGGGAAATGCGCGCTCGATCGCCAGCATTGCCACCGGAATGGTTGCTCCCATTAACGCGCACCAGGGAATCAACGTGAAGGCGACCCAGATGCCGGAGACGATGTAATATTCCGTGGATGAGCTGGATCCCGACCTTTCCAGGATGCTGTGTCCCAGATTGAGCTCGTAGGGAACGAGAATTCCCGAGGTGCCGATCAGCAGCTCGATCGCAGCGTAAAGGCGGAGAGTTGGGAAGCCGATTCTTTCCCCATGCCTGCGTATCAATGCCCCACTGGCCCACGACCCCAACCCCAGTCCAGCCATGAAAACCGACAACACGATCGAAACCATGGCGGTGGTAACCCCGAATTGCGCCATGGACAAGCGCAGCCAGACCAGTTCGTAAAGTATGCTACAGAACCCCGAGATGAAGAAGAAATTGGAATACCAGCCCACGACGGTCTCTTTCTGTGAATAAGGCCAGTGTAGTGTCCGCGAAATAACTAGACAACTTTAGTGCTCTTTCTATGCGAGAGTTGTGAAGTTGGATGAGTCGCGATTGACCTGTCTTGTCAAAGGCGCAATCTAGCGCAATCTTCGTGTCGTTGCAGGAAATGATCGCCACTGCACCGGCCTCATGATTCCCTGACACGCCAGCGATGATACCAATGCTGAACGGATGAGGTATGGAAACCACAACCTTGGTAAAGACGCTGAGCCGCCACATTCCGACCCTGCGTAACCACAGTCGCGCGACGGGCGCCCCGCTCTGCAGACCATGCGAGGAATCGTTTCATCAAAGCCGTCCCCAATCCCGTTCTGGCATTTGCTTCCGCGACGCCCAATAACCCTACACGTGATTCCTCGCCGTCTATCTGACACGAAACATACCCAGCCACCTGGTCGGCTGCTTCAGCGACGAAGACAGTTTGGTCCGAACTATTGAGACTCTTATCAATCCACGTCTCGTAGAGCAAATCACATTTCGAGCGTTCGAAGTGCTCGTCAAAGTAAAAACGCGTATCGCGGTGAAGCAGGCCTGCCATCCTGCGTAGCGTTTCCGCATCTTGTTGACACGCGGGCCGCGTATGATCTGCCGGTCCTGAAGACAAACGGTGCTCATCACCGACCTCGCTCTCAAATGTGACTCGCAAGTCAACTAAAGCGAAGCCATTCTGTTCAGCCAGACGACTCGTACGCGCATCCGCGGAATCCGCCAGGAAGTACAGGCAATCGATATCCCGCTCAGTGCACCACATCAGCATCTGAGACACATCCGCCTCTGCCAGCCGCTTCCGGTTCAGGCGGGCAATGCGCTTTCCAAAGAATTGAGAATCCCATCCCAGGTAGCTGCAAATGCCTTCATTCTGCTTGGCATGTGTCATATTCACTTAAGGTTCGGATCTGAAGTTGGGAACGGAGGATTCCTCGTGGGTTCGCGTGACACTCTCTGTGGTTGCATCGGGAATCCAGTCACCGCGGCTACGACACTTGCCTGGTCCTCTTCCGTAAGGTCGATATAGAGTCGATATAGAAAGGAAGGCGCAATGTATCCGTGCCGCGTACTCCCCAACGATCCCCAACGCGAAGAGTTGGGCTCCCGAGAATACCGCGACGATCGACGCCAGGAAAGGGAAGCCGGGCACAGGGCCGCCGTAAGAAAAATAACTCAAGAGTACCCAGCCCAAAACCCCTAATCCAAACAAGGTGAGGCCAAAGACGATGAGGCTTGCCAGTTGCTGAGGAAGCGTGGTGAAGCCAGTGCTGCAGTCATTCACCAGTACGAGTTCGTAGCGTGAAGAGGCCTTGCGGAGGACATCCTCAAGCCGCTGAACCAGTTCCTGCAGGATCAGTTCGCTACGATAGACGGGGACAGCAACCGACAGTCCATACACGATAATATCTTCTCACGTAAGAAATAAAAGGCACCAGCAACGTTCGCGGGTGCGCGTGTGAGCGTAGACTGTTTTGTCCTCTTGAGGCTATCCACATGGGAGCCCCTTCGACACCGCCCCAGCCAAGTAAGGCAGGCGCAGAGTCGTCACAGGTAACCGTTACGCCCAAGTCGGTTTTCATCGGTGTTGTGCTCGTTGCACTTACCTCCTTTGTGTTCTTCGCGCAATGGCATTACGGCTTCACCTGGAGCGATGAAGGTCTGCTCTGGTATGGCAGCCAGCGCACGGCACTCGGGGAAGTCCCTCTTCGCGATTTCTTCGGCTACGACCCAGGACGATACTACTGGACCGCACTCGTCTTCAAGGCTCTCCGGGGTGATGGGCTCTTCGAGCAGATTGTGGCCAATGATCTTCTTGGACTCATCGGACTTCTGGCCTGTTACTTTGCGATGTCATGGGCGGGCATAAACCGGGCCTGGCGAACGGCCATCCTGTTCGTATTGGCATTCATGCTCGGCTTTCCGCGTTACAAAATATATGAACAAACCTTTTCGCTGTTCTCTGCAATCGGAATTACTTTCTTGATTTCAAACAGAACCAATCCCAGGCGATGGCTTATTTTTGGGGTCCTCGCAGGCCTTGCAGCCTTTGTGGGACGGAACTTAGGCGTCTATTTCGTCGCTGCTGCAGTCCTTGCGCTGGTCTTGCTGAGGCCAGCAAATGAGGAGATACATCGCGGCCGGTTTCTGGCTGCCTTTGCCGCGGGAGCCTTCCTTGGCTACGTGCCCATGCTTTACATGATGGGCCGCGTGAGCGGATTCGCCGCGGCGCTTCTCCAATCTTTCGCTGTTCTAAACCCACAGATACCCCTCCCCATCCCGTTTCCCTGGGACATGAATGCACTAGGGCTGCACGGTATTAACTTGCTGCAAGTGATAGCGGTTTCTCTCCTGTGTTTGGTTGTCCCCATCATGTATGGATATTTGACTCTGAAGTGGGTGACTTCGACGCCGTGCTTCGAAGGCGCATACAGGATGGCCTGCGGCGCGTCAATCGCGGGCTTGCCTTATCTGCATTACGCTTTCAGCCGCCCCGACGTCTTTCACATCGCCTCAGGAGTATTACCGTTCGGTTTGGCGACTGGTGCGTTTGCTGCACATCTTTGGAACCGGAAGAAACGGGGCCTATCGTTGGCGCTTTTTCTTAGTTTCGTCGCACTGATACTTGCCTGTTGGCTGCCGAAGGAACCCGCTATCTCTTTTCTAGGCATAGAAGCGAAGCGCCCTGCACTTGTGGAAAAGATTGATATCTCCGGGAGAAGTTTCGAAGTACCCGCGTCCCAAGCTCAGGTCATGCGTGCTGTAAGGGCTGCATTCCAGAGTTGCGGATGTGCCGATGGTAGCTTCTTGGCGGTACCACATTACCCAGGGATGTATGCCTTCTTGAAAACACGCGCTCCGTTTTGGGAGGTGTTTTATTTGTTTCCCCGGAATGACGACTTTCAGGCCAGACACATCGAAGCTATTATTAGGAACGGAACATCACTCGTCCTCATCAACCCGCGTGCAACAGTTGACGGACTGGACCGGTTGAGGATTGGCAAAACTTATCCTACACTCCTTCCTTATATCCAAACCCACTTCGCACGTTTGCAGACAGTGCCTCTACCGGAGGGCTTCGAACTTTATTACATCGTCGACAAATGCTCTAAGAGCCTCGCAACGGTGCCGTGACTCGACGCGTCAACTTCTCAAGGGCTTCAAGTCGGGGGCAGCCTGATCCAAGTCGCTACAGAATGTCTGGAGGAACGTTTTGATACACATTAGGAAAAATGACCGGATCGCCGCGACATGGATGGGCAGTATGGGCAGTGATGGCGGCTGTCCTAGATGTCTTGGAGTAAGAAACTTGATGCAAATGAGCCAAGTTTTGTTCGTGTGTTTTCCCCGGTGATATTCCTGTCGGTCTGAGGCAAAGCCTCGCTGGTGTAGTGTCCAATAAATAACTAGACATACACGGAAGCGGCAGGAAAAGAACTGTCTTAACCGCAAACCCGCGCCCACAGCGCCAACGGCCAGTGCCCATTCGGTCACCACAACAGACGATCGCCGTTCACCAGTACGACCCACTGATGCGGACGGGCGATGCGTCAGGCTCGACGATCCAAACCTTGCGATTGCTGAAATATCGCAGCAGTTCCAGATTGTCACTTTGGCCCATGTCGCGCGCCCACACGATCTTGGCATGATCGATGTCGGCGGCGTTGTATACCCATTCCAGGTTCGGATTATGGTCCGGGGCGTAGCGCACGATCACGAGGTGTTGTCCCGGCAGGCTAGCCAACTCACTCACAACATGGGCACGATCCAGATTGCCTCGGGGCCATGGAGGCTCAATTTGAGCGTGTGCCAGAATTGCGCAGACGCGCAACAACACCATCGCGCCGCAAACAAGCGGGACGGCCCGCACTAGATCTTGGCCCACAGGCCTTAGGTGCCATCGCCAAACTCTTAAGTGGCGCAAGCCTTGGATAAGTAGCAGGTAAAGCAGGCTTGTGGCCGCCGCGAAGTAATGATCGTAGAAGAATGTCTCTAACATCAGGCCGAAGAGAAAGAAGCCGAGCGCAAAAACTGGAAAGCGCATTTTGCGATCGCGCACGATCCACGGAAGGCTTAGCAAAGGAATCGTTAAAGCCGGGCCGACGTAGAAAGCCCAAATCATCAGCAACCTGGTTTGCCAATGGAGCAGAAAACCGGGAAGAGTGCGACCTTCCTGATACAAACCAAACTCCCATTCGTAGAACTCGCGAATCTCGGAGTGATGCCAAACTGGCATAGGCCGCGGCTCTTGCCACAGGAAATACGGTGCCCGCGCAAACGTAGCCCGGCTCACTTGGTAAGTCATGCGAAACGGATTACCGGTGACACGGTAATAGTAGTAGCTTGTAGCCGCAGCGGCTGCGACGAGCACCAGAAGCATGGGCAGGACCACTAGGCGAAGGGTTTGCGGGAACTTTGGTCTTGATCTTGTCAGCCACACGAGCATTGCGACGGCGACCGGAATACTGAGAACGAATCCTTCGTATGGACGCGTCTCGGCGAGGATGACCAATCCCAGTGCCATAAGAAGGGAATCAGGAACTCGCGCTTGCCGCTTGAGTCGAGGCAAGGCCCCAAGCACGAGCGCGCCTCCCAACGCGGGCAGGGAGCCACCCCAGTAGCTGTTCATCCAATAACCTAGGATTCCAATCCGCAATACAGCCAACAATCCTCCAAGCAGGGCCCATGGGGGCGGCAGCCAACCTTGCAACATCCAGCAGAGAGCCGAACACATCAATGCAGTCCCCAGCAGTACGCCAATCCACGGGTGCCCCAAACGCATGCCTAGCGCCAATAGCAATCCTTGGCCGGGAGGGTAAATCGACATGTAGGTCGGCTGCTGAATGATGTGAAAGCTTTCGAAATGAACCCACAAGGGATGAGGAGGATTCGTCAAACGTCCGTGGGCAAAGGTATCGCCAGCGAGCAAGTAGCTGAATTCGTCCTGTGTTACTGGTTGAGGGACGCCGAGGATGGGAAGCAGAGCAGCTCGAACAGAGAGGGACACGAACCCGACGGCAAAGACGCAGAGCGTCTCTCTGCGCGCCAGTTTAGCGAATGAGCTATTGACAAGCCAAGGGGTAGTCCTGCTCCGCCGCGCCAGAATCAGCGCGACCACTGGAATTAGCAGGAGCGCCTCGATAAGCTGAAGGCCCCATTTTGCGAGCCACAGCTGCAGGGGTGGGACGCCGACGACTGCCGGCAGGAGAGGTATGAGGATCATGATAACCAAGCTGCGACACCCCTCCTCACTCAGTCGGAAAGCCATTATAGTTGAAGACTTTCTGCGTCCCGTTCGGCGATCGCTCTTGACCGTTGAAGCGCTGGTTTCTCACGCGGGCACAATGTGGGAATGGTTGAAATGCAGGATTACAGATGATAAACAGCGGCGAATCGCGCAAGTTGCGCCCCCGTGTATGGTGCTGGCGGCAGAGCGGCAAAGAACCAATAAGCCAATCACCCGGCAGCCCTCGCGCAACACGCGAATCGTGATTCTGTGGCTTCGAGTGGTCGGTTTGGAACCTCCGAATCGGCCTATTGGGTTTGCATGTGACCGCATGTCGAGCGGGGAGTCACAAGATCGAAGTTTTTCTCTGCGGGAAGAAGTTGCTTGAGGCGCTAATTTCGATTAGTTTTCGACATCTTTGCTCTGCGCTTTCTCGGCGGTTGCGGCTCCAGGGTCGAGTCGTTGAGTGTGATGGCACAAACCCAGCATGATTTCCAAATCGCCGACAGACCAGCCGAGCTCTGTCCGAGGCATTACCCAGAACTTCTACTGGATTTCCAGAGGCTGCCGCAAGGTGAAGCTGTAAGCGGACTGATCAGCGAGAAGGACTTCTTTCTCTTTGCCTGTCGCCTTTTGGATCAAATCCTTGCAGAATTCTGGACTTGCTGTGAACGTGCATCCAATGGATCCGCGCTTGATCACACCCTTTATGATTCTGCCCACCTTCTTTTTGCCTGCGACCGTTGGGCCGAAACTCCTGATCGAAGTCACGACTGCCAGATCGGCATTTTTGACACTTACCGAGGTTAGTTTGATTTGCAGATTGGGCTCCGCCACCAGCGCTCCACCCGGCCGGGCGAAAGAGACCTCGCCGTTGACACTGGCGCCGGCGGAAATCACGGTCTGACCGTCGACGACGACATCGTGATCCAACGTAGCCGAGAAGCTTTGGCCCACCCGGCTGATTTTGGAGCCGAGCTTCTCTCCTAGGCGAACGGTGAGAGTGGTTCCAGCGGGAACCTCGATGGCTTCTGCCGCGGTGGTTGCAGGGCCCGTGGCTGCCGCAGAGCCGGCAGGTTCTGCCTTTGAAGAGTCCGCCGCCTCGTTTGCTGCGGGCGTCGTCCTGAGATGTTCGAAGATTGCTCGACCGATGATCGCGGCGCGGTGATGTGACACCGCCGTCTGAGCTGCCAAGGCGACTCCCATTGCAAGCACAAATACGATGATTGGTTTTCTGTTCATCGCTGCACCCCGTTGCCGGACTGATTTCTAAGGACGTTGTTTTCGCCCTCATTTCAATACGCGGAATCGCTGCGCCAAAGGGCTCAATCGCAATGCGGATTTTTTCTGGCTCGACTGGGTTCGGGCAGAGTGCCTGTAAATCATTGACTTGCAGCGAGTTCGCTGTTAGCATCCCCGGTTTGAAGGCGATGGGAATGCACCTGGACGGAGCCCTATGTGTCGCGTTCGTCCAATCAAATTACCGAACTGCTCGCAAACTGGAGCCGAGGTGATCCCCAGGCTCGGGAGGCGCTCATGCCTCTGGTGTATGACGAGCTTCGGCGCCTGGCGAGTTCCTATTTGCGACAAGAGCGCAGCGACCACACGCTGCAACCCACCGCTCTTGTCCACGAAGCCTACCTGCGGTTGGTTGATCAAAAGAATGTTCACTGGAAGGACAAGGGTCATTTCTTCGCCATTACGGCTCAGTTGATGCGGCGCATTCTGGTGGATCATGCGCGCAGTCATCTGGCGGAGAAACGGGGCAGTGGGGCTGCCAAGGTGCCGCTGGAAGACGCTCTGGTCATGTCGAACGAGCGCCCTGACGAGCTATTGACGGTCGATGAAAGTCTTACTCGCCTGGGGCGAATCGATCCCCAGCAGGCTCGCGTCGTGGAGCTGAGAATTTTTGCCGGCTTGAGCGTTGAGGATACCGCAGACTTGCTGGGAATCTCCCCGGCGACCGTCAAGCGTGATTGGAGCATGGCGAAGGCGTGGTTGTCGTTGGAGATCGGGAAGAGCAGAGACACGCCGCTCTAGTTTGCCAGCTAAAATCAACTTGCCTGGGGAGGGTGTGTGGATTCCGACAAGTGGCAGCGGGCAAAAGAGCTTTTTGGCTCTGCCCTGGATCATGATCCGGCGCAACGTAGGGCCTTCCTGACGCAAGCCTGCGGTGGAGACGAGGCGTTACGTCAAGAGATTGAAGGCCTGCTTGCGGCCCATGAGGAGGCGGGCACAACCATCGCAGATCCTCGAGGAAGGGATTCTCTGTCCGGGCGCCGGCTCGGATCCTACCAGTTGATGCATCGGATTGGCCAGGGTGGTATGGCGATGGTTTATCTCGCAGCCCGCGCCGATGACCAGTTCCGAAAGTGCGTCGCAATCAAGCTGATCCTTCACGGCTTGCACACCGAAGATCTCTTGCGGCGTTTTCGCAACGAGCGCCAGACTCTGGCTGCGCTCGACCACCCGAACATAGTAAAGTTGCTCGACAGCGGCGAAACCGAAGATCACTTGCCTTATCTGGTGATGGACTATGTGGAAGGCAGCCCCATCACCGACTATTGCGATACCCGCCGGTTGTCCACGGCCGAACGACTGCTTCTGTTTCGCCAGGTTTGCAGCGCCATCAGTTACGCCCATCTGCGTTTGGTGATCCACCGCGATCTGAAGCCCGGAAACATTCTGGTGACCGCCGATGGCACTCCGAAGGTGCTCGACTTCGGAATCGCAAAACTGTTGAACCCGGAAGCGGCGGCGACAGTCGTAGTCACACGAACCGGACAACGACTCATGACCCCTGACTACGCCAGCCCTGAGCAAGTGCGGGGAGAACCTCTCACCAACACTACGGACGTTTACGCGCTGGGCGTAGTGCTCTACGAATTGCTTACCGGACACCGGCCGTATCGCTTAAAGAACCAATCTTTCTTGGAAATTGAGCGCGCGGTCTGCCAAGAGGAGCCGCTAAGGCCAAGCACTGCGGTCACTCGCATGCACGAGCGGACGACTGCGAATGGCCTGTCGATTGTTGTGACGCCGGAGCTGGTGAGCCGCACCAGGGAAAGCGATCCCAAGCGGCTCTTCAGCAAACTGCACGGTGACCTGGACGCCATTGTAATGATGGCCCTTCGAAAGGAACCGCAAAGGAGGTACCCCTCTGTCTATGAATTCTCCGAGGACATTCGAAGACACCTGGACGGATCGCCGGTCCAGGCACGGCCGAGCACGATCCTCTATCGTGGAACAAAGTTCTTACTGCGACACAAAGATGCGGCAGTGGCAGTTGGTGTGCTTCTTGTGTTCATCGGTGCACTCGCGATCGGCGGGTTCTTGTATTTGCGGCGTGCGCAGGCGCCTGTGGCGTCCGCAATCTTACGGAAAGAAACGCCGTCTCTGTCAACAACTTCGACCAGTTCCCCAGCCGCGAAATACGGTTGGCACGAGAGCGAGTTGCCTGCTGAGGTTTCCATGCCGGACCTCTCAACCGTGGGCGGAACCTATGCTTCCCAGCAGTTGGTTCTATTTGGCGCAGGGTCGCTGCGAGTTTGGGATCCCGAGCAGAGTGGTCCGCCTCCACTGCCCATTGGTTTTACCATTGCCGGACGCGCCGACTGTGCTGCCGGCATGTGGCTCGTTCATGACGATCACCGGCAGCTCACGAATTGGGACATGACCAAGCAGCGGGCGCTGAAAAACATAACCCTGCCCTGGCGTTTCCTATCCGCCGCCTGCCTGGATGACCAGGGCGAACGCTGGATGTTCCGGTTGGCTGACCCACAATCCTCGCGGCTGGTCGAGTTTGACGCATCCACAAACCGGACGTTGCAAACCACCCGGTTGGACGCCTCCTATTTCGACCTCGCCTTGGATGACCAGCGACGGAACCTTGTGTTGGTCAGAGAGGACCGCATCAGCGTGCGCACGCGCGATCCCCTGGTAGAGTTATTCCGCGACAGCCCCTCAGAAACTTTGTTTCATGTAGTCCATAGCTGGTCGCCTTCGGGCAGATACATCGCGCTCGGATTCAAACAGCTGCTCATTTACGATGTCGAGCAGAAGCGGCGTATCAACACGCTTCCCACCATGAGTTGGATTAATGGCGTGGGCTGGATCGGCGACAATGGCATAAGTGCCATGGATGATCGGGGGCGACTCTATTGGACTTCTGATCTGTCCAAAGCTTGGGAACTCAAACAGGAGCCACCCGCGGAGAGTGTGTACCGCGAGTTCTGGGATCCCACCAATCTGCGGTGGCTGGCGGCTGACAGGAACGGAAGATTATTCGCGTCGACCTACGTTACTCCTTCCTTGTTGTTTGATATTCCCGTGAGCACCCTTGAAACATGGTCGATCGCCAGCGATCCCAGAGGTTCGACGGTAGCGGTCTCCGGCAAGGACTCGCGTATCCAGATGGTCGATCTCAAGCAGCAAAAAGTTGTGCGAACGCTCGAAGGTCATACGGATGGAGTAACCTTTGTGCGCTTCGATCCTGCTCACCGGTTGATTTCCGCAAGCGATGACGCAACCATCCGTATTTGGGATCCCGATGCCGGAAAACTGCTCGAGACTGTTCCCGCACATCGCAGCCTCATCAACGCTTTTGCGATCAGTCCCGACGGGAAATGGCTGGTCTCGGTAAGTTCCGACAAAACCATCAAGCTTTGGGAGTTGCCCGGCGTGATCTGGAAAAAGGATATCGCCACAACTGAGAATTCGGGAGCCGCGATTGCGTTTCTCGTGGGGGACAGCAAAAGCTTTCTGGTCTCCGACTGGAGCGGCTGGTTATATCTATACCAGGGCGAAGCCCCCGACTGGAAGCTGCGGCAAAAGTTCCGGTTAGGCACGAAAGAGGTCTATATGGTCTGCCCGAGCCGCACCGGATGGTGGGCGGCCCTGCCGTCCGGAGATAAGGCTGGACTCTGGACTGTTCCGGAAAGCGGCATTGAGCGGGTACCCAGTTATCGAAGACGCCAGCGGGGTATTGCGCGACCTCCGATGACGGGCGGATGACGGCAATTCTCAATGCGACCGGGATTGAAGTGCAATCCAATTCCACTGGGGAACGGGAGGCGGCGTACTATTTTGCGAACCAGTCCGCCTCGGTCGCAATCCAGGCGCAACCACCGATAGTGTTGACGGAAGTGAATGGAAAACTCTTAGCGTGGCCATTGCCTGAGAAGGAGTTATCCGGGATCACTCGGAGTGCCATTCCAGGAATTGTCGAAGACCGTTACTCGCCGAAGTTGCCCTTCGCGCAGCCGAAGGAGTTGGCGCCCCATCAGTAGCGCAGTCCATTGAAGCGAATGGCGATGGGAAAGACGCAGGCGTCTTTGTCATCCACGTCGCTGGAATCCATGCCATGATACGGAGCAAAGGTCGAGAGCCCTATGCTCTGCCAGTGAAAGAGGTCCTGGGATATTGCCCGGGCGATGCGCGGACTTCGGGC
>Ga0302325_10005248_pt1 | contig 29579 bp, 32 predicted proteins | sample Palsa_T0_2_FD_201948 | JGI IMG/M metagenome (GOLD analysis project Ga0302325, IMG submission 201948) | Peat permafrost microbial communities from Stordalen Mire near Abisko, Sweden - Palsa_T0_2 | ecosystem: Environmental > Terrestrial > Soil > Palsa > Peat permafrost | place: Sweden: Abisko...
CCAGAACTTGAGAATATTGAGGCGATGAGCACCAAGAAGCCGCTCTGGCCTTCACAGCCGTTCACATTTTATCGTTACAGAAGGCCTAGAAAGAAGGTCCTTTCTTGGTAGAGTCCAACTTCGAAAACCAGATAATTTTACTTGACAGCAGAAGGTTTAGTGACAGTGAACGATAACCATATTCTGGCAATAGTTTTTTCATCACGTTGATCTTTGAGTTGAATCTTAATATGGAAGGGGCTGAAGACATCTTTTGGGGGAAAGCTACAAATTTGACACTTGCCGGAAAGATATGAAATCTACTATGGGCTGCTGGTACTTATGATATCTTTCAGGTAATAATGATCAGAGATATATTTGCATCTGTTGCCTCTGGGACTAGCACTTGCCGTTTTGGTCACGTATTCCTGCCACCACCGATCAGAAATGCAGTGAGCAGTTGAGTTTCTCTGGCTTTGCAGCAATTTTAGTTCCAACTTGAAAGGTCCTCGGCGGGAAAGCTTAAGAAGGTGCTCTGAGGGTACTCGTATGTTTGGGGCATTGAGTTTTGTTGTCTGCAGAGACAATACTTTGTCCCTACATACCTTGCAAGCTGCGCGCCGCCAACGTGGGGCACCAACAGGATTCCTCATAACCTAAGATCTCTTTTTAAATTTTCTTTGGAACATGGAATTTAGTCTGGAATCTTCAACTAGTTTCCTCGAGAGAGGAGTATTATGGGATACTTAAGTGAAACTCAACGATATTCGCCTCCGCCCCGTTACTTTAACCCTTACATCAATGAAGTGCAAACTCCCTGATCTGCTTCTTTCTTCCACATATTTCATTACTTCACCTTGCGTAATCCCGTGAACGTAAGCCTCCCCAACAAACTGATGAAATCTATTCCCAATATCTCTTAGTACGACAGGCATTGGTCCGCTAAAGAGCAAAGACACTTCATCATCCTCTTTCATATCCAAAGGTCCAAGTCCCATACTTCCTAATCCAAGGAATTTCCCCGATCTTATCATCTGTAGTTCTTCCCCACATAGAACCTGGATACCCCATTCGTCTTTGGGAGCAGCAACTTCATGGAGAATTCAAATTCTTTGGAACCAGGGTCTCTCTAAGAATTCGAGGAACGTTTCTCAGCCATGTTGAGTAGCCGGATCATTGAAAGGCTTTTCTGCATTTTCTTCAATCTTACCCTGCAGTCCTTCACCTAGATCTGTGATGTCTTTTATCAAAGCCATCGCGCCCCTGTTATTTTCATCCGCCTCATCAAGCCCCATGAAAACCAAGCGACTGCGGAGCGATGGCGCATCGACTAGGTATACAGCAGATTTCCCGTGCAAATTATCTTTGAGGGTATCTTCAGAGGACGTCATGCTGCTGAGCCTCGTGAGTTCTCAGGCTGAGATCATCTCTATGATCGTAAGAATCTCTTACTTGAAATGAATTATTCAGGCAAGGCTGGGGAGACAAAATTTGTATCTTGAAGCGGAAAATAAACTGTTCAATACTCGTAACACCAGAGAATCAAAGGACGAAGGATCAATGAGCCCTTAGCGCCAAGCGCTGGTATTCAAATTGGGAATATAGCATGAGTTGTCGTCTTGAAGTCGGTTGCATACTAAAGACAACGTGATCTTGTGATCTATCATCCTGAAGCTTGAGGCTTGCAGCCGCACGCTTATGCGCCAATGATCAATCGCACCTTCGCAAAAAACCTGGAAACCGGAACTTGAGGCCATGAGAGGATATCGCTCCGTCGGATACATGTTGGAAGGCCCCAAAGAGCTGTTAGCAAAGAGCTGTTGAAGCGTCTTGAAACTACCTTGCAGACCCGTGCGCTTCAAATCTACCAGTTATGCTGAGCAGTTTTCCATGAAAACGTAACTTACGTGAGGTTTCAGCAGCCTGGCGTTCTGAGCTAGGGCAAAGCCAGCAGAGGCTCTAGAATTGGTGGGAAAAGATATGAAGCCAATCGTTGAGTTCATTTTGAAACCCCGCAGGTTCGCCGGAAGATTTACGACGTTCCGGAGCAAGGGCCATGGTGGTGGAGCTGCGAGAAATTCAGGGGGCGGGGAGAGGCAAGCCAAGCACGTGACATGACAAACTGATTCATTCAAGATTGTCAAACTCTTGGTGGAAGATCTATACATACGTCGAAGGGGTTTCACTATCACTATTGATGTATTTATAAAGTCAATAAATCGAACAAGCCTTATTCAAGATCTGGTTGATGTTGAGTGATAGAAACCATTGGGACTCGGCCGCTTTCAGAGGGCAGCCTTGCGACCGATTCCAGCTTCCCGCCAACAACCCAAGGCGCAACAAACGTCACAGGAACAGTTGAGGATCGTCGGAATGGCTGGAATGACCCCTGAATATCACATCCCCTGTTTTGTGCGCATCACAAACCTCGATGGGTCTCCTGTTTGACCGGTTGAAAATTTATTCGGTGGCTGACGGCTTGCCAGCCTCATGCATTTCCTCCCCGCCATCTACTTCCAGAACCAATCCTAGCCACTTAACAGACTGTTAATACAGTCTAGGTCGGACCTTCAAATGCATTCCCTAGTAGTCTGCATATGCAACTGGTGGATCGCCATACAGAATGAATCTGGGAGACTTGGAAGTTCACTCCGTGCATCGTGAGTGCCGCTGTTGATGCGTTGTCGAGATAATGGCTTGCTGACCGCGACCCAGATAAACGCCCGCAGTTACAACGAATACTTACGTCTGAACGACCCATCACTCCTCTCGATGTCCGACTCGAAGCCGACCGCTCGCCTTCCTTTACCTCGACTCTCTCGGATGCGACAGTGATACGCTGGCAGACCCCTCCCTCACGAACTCGAACACCAGAGGGAAGCGCGCAGCACAGCAGCGTCGAAACTCTTCGACCACGAAATTACGAACACTTGAATGGCGCCAATGAAGTTGTATATCCATCCAAAGCTCCCCTATTTGTACGATTCGACGAGGAGCAGATCAGGAACAACGAGGCTGAGGCCTCGAGGAAGGAGGCAAGAATGTACGATATTGACTTGGACTCGAATCCGCCGACTCCAACGGACGACACGCCGTACATACGATTCGCAATCGATCAATTGACTCGAGATGAAGATATTAGAGCGATTCAAAGGCCTGGGTCGCACGGTAGTTCGGATTCTTACCCGGTCGAGCGAATAGTACCTGATGAGGGTCTTGGTTATTACGTATCTCCTGAGAGAGAGCGGGAAGCACTTGCGCTGGCCAGAAAACATCGTTCTTCTCCTAAAGACGGCCTCTTCAAATTCAATCCCACGCGACCGCTGTCGTACAACTCGAATCCGTCCGAGGTCAACATCCCCTCGCGACCATTCAGACACAAGAACGCCTCGGACTCCGAAATCTTTATCCCAGTTGATCCGCCTGTCGATACACCACGATACCCCGACCTTACATTTATACCCATGATTTTACGACCTGCTTCGATGATTACACTGTCATTTTTATGTCTCCTGATGATAGCTGCTCTCATGTTTTGCGCAATATATTCCAGCTACCATAGCGGCTTGGTAGATTGGTATGATGGTATATATGGAGGACGATATTTTGTGTTCTGCATTTTACCGCAGATACTTGCGGCGTGCATATTTGTATATGTCCAATGTGTCATGTCTGCTATGACAAGAATTATGCCGTACACGTTAATGGCGATGGATGATGTTGGAAAAAGGACTAATGCTCTGTTCATGGGGCTTTTCCCCAGGACGATGTTATGGCCGAGATGGGATGGGCCCATGAGTATTGATATTGCGAATTCGTTCTTCTGGTTGTCGATTTTTACGATACCCTTACAAAGTTGTTTGTTTTCAGTTGTTCAGGTGAACGGTGCCTGGAGGTGGGCCACGGTGCAAGGCATCGCTTGGACACTTGTTGCTGTGTATATTTTGGTTCTTATAGCGACGATTATTTCGGCGCTGTTCTTTTTTCGACGTACGACTGGTTTGATATGGGATCCGCGATCACTGGCAGATGTTATTGCATTGCTGCCACGAAGCAATTGCTTGAGAGATTATCCTGGGACCGATATCATGAGAAGTATCGTGGATATCAGACATAAGTTGGCCCTGCGGAGCGATCGACTGGGATACTGGAGAACGCCAAATCGAACTCAAGGAATCTTTTACTGTATTGGGGAAGAGGGTGCTTCAACTCGGCAATACACTCTTGAAGCTGGAAAACTTCACGAGAAGAAGTCTAGGATGGATTTATTTATTGACCGGTCATCGGATATCGAAAAAGCTGCCGAACTTTATAACACGAACACACGATTTCGGTATATTCCTTGGTTTTTAAGGGATGAATTTGTCGTATTCTGGTGTGTAGCAGGATTTATCTTACTACTTACGCTGTTCATCATATCCTTCCTACCTTCAACCGCGATCCGAAATGGCTTCCCGCCTCTCGTTCCTGTGGTTGCCAACTCTGGAGGGTACTCAGCAGCAAACTTCTTGTACAGCTTTATTCCATCCGTAATCGGCATGCTCCTCTACCTTTTTTTCCAACCTCTCGACATGGCCCTCCGAAAACTCCAACCGTGGACTGAACTTGGCAATGCCGAAGGCGTCACAGCAGAAAGATCCCTCCTCCTTGATTATACCGCCGCCCTACCGCTCTCCTGCACAATCACCGCATTCGCCTCACGCCACTTCCGCGTCGCCATTACATCCCTACTATCCTTCCTCTTCATCCTCATTCCCATCCTCGCAGGCGGTGTCTTCTTCCCGCTCACAAATCCCCAAATGGAAGTCCGTATGATACCCAACCTTCCCGCCTTCTACACCATCCTCGTGTTACTCGTCCTCTATCTCTTCGGCCTTTTGCTCATCTTACCGAATCGCTACCCAATGCATCTTCCTCACGATATCTCCTGCTTGGCTGAGATCTTCAGCTTTGTGTACAACAGTGGGATTTTAGATGATGCATCGTTCCGAGCACCGAAATCGAAGGCGGATTTGGTGACGCGACTGATGGCGGTGAAGGCGAGAGGCGAGGTAAACCGGTATGCTTTCGGTGTTTATAGGGGAAGAGATGAGCATGATTGTCTTGGAATTGAGCGGTTGGGACGAAGATCGGGAGTGGAGGTTATGGTGCTGAGTGGGAAGAAGTTGAGGTCATTCCCATGACGAAGATTTAATGATTGTTTGTACGATGGATGAGGATGCATTTAGCGACTTTTTTAATGATTGATGGGTTTATGGTGTTCATGGATATGAATTACGGATGGGTTATGGGATATGGAGCATTGGTTCATGGATTAGATTGAGGGTGAGAAGTAGAAAGAGGAGTTTTGCTCGCGCAAATGCCGAATATTAGCAACCACTCACCCAAGAGCAGGCAAGATTACGGATTCTTTAAAGTGCTTCAAACGTGCAAGAAGTGAGTATATTTGAATGAATGCGCCAAGTCCACATATATAAAGCGAGTGCTTTCCTCTTACTCTTCTCCATGTACAGGAGTCCAGTTCCCTTGCTTCTCTTGCATTCGCGAGTGTCTTCTCCTGCGCCGCGGTCTTCAGCCATGAGCGGCTTTGATTATCTCTCCATCTGCGTGAGTAGATTCCATCAAACTCTGCAAATTGTAAGCCGCAGCGTACGGAGTATTCTCAACGCCATTTCTCTTTCCCACTGTGCTTGACTAAGATGTTCTGGGTGGGAATTTCGCTGTGCGCAGAAAACTGCCTTGTAGACGCCGCTTTCTCTACCGACAAATGCGTGCATACAACCCCCGAGACCGCATGGGTAACATGTGTTTGCAACAACGACGATGAGCAAACTAGCATTGCGCGATGCGTCTACACCAACTGCGGAGCCCAGATCTTGAACGCTAGTGCACCAATCCCCGATTACAATTGCCAGATTAATGGGAGTCCGAGTACACAGTACACCCAGTGAGGAACAGTTTATCGTCTATGGTGAGGAGACTGCGACGACTGGTAGACCAAACCCCCATTTTCAATTGTCTTTTCCTGATATGCTTGTACAATTTAGTGATTGAAGCAAATAGAAACTCCGCTTTCATTAACAGCCATAGCGGGTGCAAAAACGCCCTTCATCTTCACCGCTTCTGCTATCCAACAAATCCCAAGTTCGACTTTGAGCAGGACTAAGTCGCTAATATCGACGTTTCTAGCATCAGCGTCGTCGTCCACAACTTCAGCTATCCTAAATAGCGATACTACTCCCACAAAAGCGAGCTCATTTAATCCGTGTTCGAGTAGTGGAAATAATGGCACGGGTAGTGCAGGTAGCGGATTGAATACTGCATCTCTAGTAGGGACGATTGTTGCGTCGGTCACGGGGGCGGTTGGCAGCTGTATTGGTGCTTGGTTTGCGTGGAAGAAGTATAAGAAAGATACCGGGAAGAGTGCCGGGGATAATGGGCCTACAAGTGCTGTGCCTTGAAGTTGCGTTAACTGGGAAAGTTCTTGAGTACGTAACATGTAGAAACGGATTTTCGGGTCGACGTTCTGGGGTTATCATTGAGCGTTGAGGTGTTTGGTGTAGATGTACCATCTTCAACTGCTGTTCGCTTTCTGTTTCAGTGGAGTTAAGAGGCATCGTTACCGCAAGGCTGTTGCCACTTGATCTCAAGTGTTAATATTTGTACCACCCGTCAATGCTTCAATCCTCTTGCTGTGATTCGCTATTGCTACGGCAACAGCCAATCATAAAGCAGATATTCAAATCAGGTCCTTTGACAAGGGACAAATATTACTCCTGGAGGCTAGGTAAATCGCATTTTTCTGTTCTCCTTTTGGCCCCTTATTCAATGTGGGAGCTGCTGCAAGTGGTAGAGGCTCGCACGTCTTCCTTAGGGGGGAAGGAACTGCTGAATGCTGACTTTGTGATTTCATCGAAAGACGATATTTAAGTATTATTTCTTCTGGGATGTGAGTACATGCACTTGCCTCACAATTCATGGATATAGCTTGGACTTAGGACTTAAGGGGTGGTTGCATGAGGGGCAGAGCTCGGGGCTGGCGGCAACGATGTCACCTCAAGTGGGGGAGGTTCTTGTGACGCCTTGGCTTTCAATCGACCAACGTTTTGTTTGAATAGTACTGACTCTGACATGGTTCGATACTCTATCCTGACTACTTTTATGCCTTTCTGCCATTTCGGTCCCGATTCGGGACCGCAGAAAGCTCATGCAATGGTGGGTATGTATATATCACTTCAAAAGTCCACGATGGAAGCACTTGAAATCCATCCATTATCCTGAATCCTTCTCCTTGATGCAGACTAAATTATTTAATGGCGCCAAACTTCCCTCAACGTAAACTTGGAGATGATTTCATCTCGGCCATCGGACTCGGATGCATGGCAATGGCCATCCCTCCTTTCAACGACGAAGAGTCCCTGCAAGTTCTCACCGCAGCAGTCGAAGCCACGGCCGAACCCAAGAAAGAGGGGAAGATCCGCTGCCTGGGCCTCTCTGAGTGCTCCGCTCGGATGTTGACCAGAGCTAGCAAAGTGCACCCGATTGTGGCTACAGAGGTGGAATTCTCGCCCTTCGCACTGGAGATTAAATCGTCTCAAACCAACTTTCTGAAGACAGCGAGAGAGCTAGGCATCAAGATCGTCGCATACGCGCGGCTGGGAAAAGGCTTCCTCAATGGGACTACAAGAGCAGAGATGATTTCGGTGAGAAGGATGCGCGGATGTTTTCTCGCTTCTCAGTGGACAACTTTGGGGGGGGTTTGAGGCTTATTGAGGGGTTGGCGGAGGTTGCGAAGGAGAAATGGTGCACGCCTGGTCAGTTGGCTCTGGCATAGCAAAAACAGGAGGCCCGAAGCTGTGGTGAGATATGACAATTGTATTGTAAATGTCTAAGTTCTAAGGCTCTTGAGAGTCCATTTATACCCCTCGGCAGGCTAGCGCGTTATCCGGACGCTACTATGCCTTCGTGTTTCGGGGATACCCCTGAGGTTGGTAGCGACTGAGACCAACTTAGTGGATTCAGGTCCCTTTTGAGAGGCTTGGTTTGATTGTTGATCGCACCGGTGATCTATTAGTCGTTTGCTGTGTAGCTTGAACTCGGTGACGGAGCAAATAAAATTGAGATTTGAGATAGTTGAGCCGTTTCACTACTTACTTTGTCTACTGTTAAGGATTGCGTCAAGCTTACGATTATTTATAAACTAAATGGCTTTCGGAAAGCTGGGTTGTGACTTGGCTGTTCTCCTTTAGTAGCTCGCTTAACGTAAGGGGGTCCCTATGAAGCTTTCATCCTTTGGACTGTTGACGCCCCAAAACTAACCTTTTTGGAGCAGGATTGAGCTTTCGAGTGTGATGCAGAAAAGTCTTGTGTTCAATCCTTTCTCATCCCTTCCCTCCATTGCCAAGTGTCCCCTTTCCGTCGATCACACCGCCCAACCGGATCGGGGATGGCGCAGCAATCTATTTTGAGAACCCACGAGGCTGCACGTCCACGTCCTTGACCTGTGCAGGTCAAGCTGTCAACACTAACTTTCCATGAACTCCAACTCTGGCCAACATCGTGACGTGGAGTCATGTCTTACCAGCAGACTTCGAGTTTAACCTCTCGTTTCAGCCTCTCATCTCACAACAGCGATCTCGGCTCTCATTCGCGACCGCCGACCACGACTCAGCCTCTTTGGTTCCTTCCAAGTCCATCTCAACATCCTTTCGAGATCCGAAATAATCAGCGACTGGGCCCGAAACCTGGGGTTCGTGGGCTCGTCTCCTGGGGCCGCATCGTAATCCTTGCTGAACGATTTCATTGCACCAGACACGGTGCCCGATGACGCCAGGCAGGAACGCTGAAAGCGCCACTGCTCGCCTCCGAACCATCATTGGACCTGGTCAGCGAGCCTTATTCGAGCTATTCATAGCTCATGCGCAACCCCTCAGTTGGTCTCCCTGCGCTGGACGTTGCATTTCTGGTTATGCTTAATTCTTTCTTGGGGGGCTTGTTATGTCGGCTTTCATTATACCCTATCAAGATTCAGGATTAGCCATAGGTACGAGATCGCGATACTAATTAAAGTTTGATCAATGTTTTTATGCCATTCGAGCAGTGCTCGCGATTCTGGGCCATTTTGTCTCTTTCTGAAATTTCTTTTGAGGTTCTACATGGGGCGTTAAGCTGAAGTTTCAGGTTGTCTAACGACGTGTCTGACATGCTCAACAAAAGTCTTGGATGCTTCTGCCGTGGAGCGGTGAGGCATTGCCCACGCCAGGCATCACAGCTAAAATCATCAGGCAGGTACGTACCGCTTAGCTGTGATGCCTGGCGTGGGCAATGTCTCACCGGTCGAAGGGATAATCAGATGTATGCATGCCTCAAGAAAATTTGTTATTGCCTTTTGAAGCTTGCTTTCGCGTTTTGTACCCATGCCTCGTTCTTGAGGCACATGTGAGCTATCCTCAAGGCGTAGAGCCTTCGCATAACTGCTTTGGTTTAGCTACAGGGCTTGGAATCTCTGTTATTGGAGGTCCTTTTAGTCATGAGAACTGACCGCGAGATGCGGCCGCGAACAGGATGCCACATTTTACCCAGAGGAGCAACCACAATTCACGAGTAATGTCTCGCCAAGCTGGTGAGAGGATTCTCCGCCTTCCTCTGGGAATTTCCCGTGGAGAGTCCTAATTGAACCTTTCCCCGCCGCCATTGGACACAGCTTAGCATAGCCGTCATCGCTGCTCATGATGATCCTTCGGCCATGGCAAAGTTGTTCACAACAACGATCAGCTGTCCCGTAATGCTGATATGGTCACCGACCTTTCCACTTGGCATCTCTTTATGCCTGAAAGCTGGCTTTGTCTCCCTCGAGCTGGTGGGGGCGATGCTGGCATGGCGTCTTCCATCAAGCATCATGAGAATAGACTCGAGTATACGAGGGCTGCCAAGATGGATGAGCAGACTTTTGCTATAAGTATGATCTTATCCCGGTTGTGTTTTTCATCCGTATCCCTCTTCACACTGCACCACCTTCATAAGCACCCCCTTTCAGGGTTTTCTCTGCTCTCATAGCTCATCCTCCAGCAAACCACACTCGGCTGTCTTAGCTCTTTTTACCTCAATCCATAACTCAACTTCCAATACCTCAATATGAAGTTCACGCTCTTCACTCTCTCCCTCGTTCTCGGGAGTGCTGCTGCTTTGCCAGGATATGTCACTGGAGGGCCTTCTAGCAGCTCAACTGCTCCCCCGCCAGTGACATACACGACCGTCACTCCGTATTCCTCCCTTACCTACCCCTCCTACCCTCCTCCACCTTATACCACGTCCACGGGAGGAGATTGCGGACCAGAATGTGGAGGTACATGTATGTATCCCCGGGCTCCTTACATTCTTTGTCCTTTTACTCCATTATACTCTATAAACGTGAACTAGTTTCACGTACTCTAGAGACAGGCAGAAGAAGTCTTCTTTGTCCCTAAATCTTTTGCTCCAGAAATTACTCTCAAATAGGCGAATGCTGACTCCCCCGTCATGCAGGCGGTGATGGCATCGTGCAGCATCCCCAGGAGCAATGCGACCTCGGTCCAGAGCTGAACGGAGCTCCTGGCTCTGGCTGTTCTGCGACTTGCCAAAATTGTGGTTATTGTGGAGACTCGATCGTTGAGACATCTTTGGGTGAGACCTGTGACCTCGGAAAAGCGTTGAATGGTGCTCCGAACAGTGGATGCTCTATCGATTGTAAATGTCTGCCTGTCTGTGGAAATGGTAAGGTGGAAGCTGGTGAAGAGGTGAGCGTCGAAATCCGAAGTCGAATTTGAATGGTAAGCTGACGGGCCTTAGTGTGATGCGGGACCTTTGAATGGCGCTTATAATAGCGGTTGCTCGAAGGACTGCAAGTTCTGGTATGTTGTATCTTCATTTCCTTCTCATGACGCCCGAATCCGGCATAAAGATGCCTCGTCACTTGACCGTCAGGGAGACGCTAACTATCACTTTAGCGGTTATTGTGGAGATGGTATAGTAGATGATGCGGCAGGGGAGCAATGCGACGGGGGATGGCAGCTCAAGTAAGTTATCGTCATCTGTTCTTCTTTTTGTTCTTTAGTCCATCTTTTCCCCTGGACGTCTGCTCCGCAACATCCCTCAGCAACCACTCCTATTTCCTCGGATATCTCTCAAGAAGTGACAGCTCTGAAATTTAATCTCTAGTGGCTCTCCCGGTTATCCATGCTCTGCAAACTGCACAAAAAATACCTGCGAGTGTACTTCATGCGGTGAGTTTTTGCACTCCTGTCACGTGATCAACCTCGCGATTCTAAGGGCTGATAAAACTTTAGGAAACGGCATTCTTGAACCCGGAGAGGAATGTGTAAGTATCCACTGAGCCAATGTCTAGCCCATATCCATTACTATGTACTAATTCTTGTTCTCACACAGGACCACGGCTCCAATAATGGCCAACCGGGAGACTCCTGCGACTCCGATTGCAAATGGAAGGACTGTTCGTGCGGAAATGGTATCACGGAGTAAGCCTCCCAAGCCTTGAATCATGATGCGCTCAGAATCTGACGTTCTAGATATCCTGAATTGTGTGATGACGGAGATTTGAATGGTTCGTACTTATTTTATCTATCCAAGCCTGCCCCTTTTGAACGACCTGCGAGATCATGGACATTCAATTTTTATCACGTGATACTAACTTTGAGATCATTTAGGCTCAAATAGCTCTTACTGCACCACCGATTGTAAATGGAAAGACCAATGCGGAAACCCAGCTCCTCCATCTTGCGGTGACGGTATAGTGCAATGGCCCGAGCTTTGCGACGCAGGTTATTTGAACGGCCAACCAGGCTCGAACGTAAGCCTCTCCCCCCTCTCCCCTTAATTTCTGATACTAACCTCAAATAGTGCACAAAAGACTGTACACCATGCGACAACTCGCCTCCAAGATGTGGTGACGGGTACATTGATCCCGGAGAGGAGTGTGATGACGGTTCCGCCAACGGAAGCAGCAGTTCGGATTGCGACTCAACCTGCCACCTAAAATGCTCCTCTACCTGCCCGCAAACTTGTAACCCCAATCCGGTACGTCCTTTCCCCTTCCATTCAACTCCTTCTCTTGCACCCATTACTAACGCAGACACCAGTTCTTCAACAAATGCACAATAACAACCTGCTGCATCTCCACCCCCAGTACTAACGATTTCTGCGCCTGTCGCGCCGGCTACCGCGCCTCGGGCCTCAGTCCCACGGACCCGAAGCAGTTCAGGCTTGCCTTCCCGGGACAGGAGTATAGGGTTTTTGTGGAGCCGGGGGTTGATTGTGACCAGCCTTGTACGTACCCTGGGTCGGACAGCTGCCAGGAGGTGCCTGTTCAGAGCGGGTGTTAAGCCATTTGGCAAGGAAAGATAAGAGGAGAGTGGGGAGGGGAGGGGAGGAGTGAGCTATTTCTTCTCTCAGGATCAACGGCAAGGGAGATAAAGGTATTTTCTTTGCGTTTTGATTTTTGATCTTTGGGATCGGCATCATGGAGCTGGAGCTGGAAAAACGGTGCATCACCTTTCATTGCGATTAGATTCTGGGGACTGGTGTTCAGGATCATTTACACTCTTTACTTTCTAATATACAATTTCATTCCATTTCATCAAACCTGCACCTCAATCTCGATTCGGATACCGCTGCACAGCAACTCTTTGACTTGGCAGTCTCGGACTTGGAATTTGATTGGCGAGTAAAGGCGCCCGTTCAGGTGCGGATTCACCATTCTCCGGGTGTTTTTGTTTGGTGTCAGGCAAAGGGGCAAGCTTGGTGAAGACTGCGATGCTGAAGCTCAAAAGCCATGGTGGCCTGTACCTATCAGCCGCTTGAATCTCGTTTATAATGTCATACTCACCAATAGACGACCATCCCAACAACGAACTGCCAGAAGTACTCTTTCCCAGTAAAACTGGAGAAAGCAAGGAATAACCCAAATACAAGGATTGCGTAAAATAGTTTTACTGTCTGGAGAGCGAGGTAGACGTTTGGTGATAACTGGGCGTTGGCATAGAGGCAGATTTCGGCGATAACGGTGATAACGAGTAACAATGTCAGGATGAAAAATACCCAGAGCCAACTTCCAAGGTGGATGAGTCAGTAGTCTAGCAAGAGGAGATTGGACGGGAAAGGGAATGAAAGGGAAAGTTACATCGGGGATGGATTATGGTTCGAGCCTGCAATATCCTGCTCTATGAATCTGATGCCGAACAGAAGGAATACTTCTCCGGTGCACGCGAGCAGGAACTGCCAGAACCACAATAGATGGAGGAGCAGGGTCGAGGGCCTCCAGATCATGATTCCGTTTTGCGTTTGAGGTTCGAGTGATATCGCCATTGCTAATAGTGTTTTACGAGCGATGAAGAATGATTGAAGGATGTAGAGGTCAGGTTGAGGTGGTACGTTTTCTTAGTTTCGGATTATCGGGTGATTATGGGAGCCTGCTATATGCCGGGTGTGTTGGCGACTGTCGGGATACATGGCTGGCTATGATTGGTCACGCAAATCAAATCCTATTATGTAAGGATTTTGCTGGAAGTTTGGAGGAAAATGGAAGTTACTTGGAGAATGAGGTTTGATATTTAGTATTTTGATAAGCGATCTGAGAGGTTGGATGGGTTGGGGAAGGAAGAGGGGGGTGCTAGTGTGACGGAAATTGGAAGTGGGGCCTGAAGATCGCGGCTAATGACGCGAGGCATTTTCTCCGACGACGTGACTTTAACCTTCTTCATACGTTCTCAAGATATTTATGCACGCTTCTTGCTTCTTTTCTTTGGCCGTGGGCGAAAATGGGATCAAGTTGTTTGATTGATAGTGGTCATGATCGACTCTCTCTATTTGTTAGGTTGAAGAGCAATTTCTCAAGCCGCTGTGTTGGTTTTGCGACGCGTTTGAGTAATTATGCTTGTCATTGCAGTGCAACCAGTGCCGTCTGCTATCAAAAGGCGGGCAAGGTTCAGGATGGCTCGCTAGTCTAGGAGCTGGTCCTTAGGTCAAATGTTCTTGCATTTGCTGCTTCGATTCGGCAGACATTGCCGTCATGCGTTTTCCAGAGTTGGAAGAAAGTATATATTCTCAGCAGTTCTTTCCGCTAGCTTAGAGAGATTTGAGATGGCTTTACAGCGTTCTAAGCCCTTTGAGTTTCTACATGAGCGAGGATGGGGATCTGATGATGATATTCATGGTCTCGTCACGTCACGTGACTTCGCTTTCATCTCTTCTCTTCATTTCGTTCGTGATGGCTTCATGAAGTACTTGCAAAATGTTTATCTCTGCAAATTATGGATAGACTGCACGAAAATATATTTGAACCCTTCGAGGACTTATTGATTTATCCATGTCCTTTGCTTGATATCAAAGTTTCGATATATATCGAGAAGGTTCAGTAAACTATGCATCGGTCTTTGAAGCTTAACATTCTGGGGAAGTGTCTGTTACGTCTGGAAATAGCGCCCAGAACGCAAAACGATGATATCTGGAGGTACTAGTAGTATCCGAATCTGGATATGGTCGAGAGCTCTAATCAGTGTTGCCCATCAACGTTGTCTCTGCCATGTGTATTTCGTCAGCCATATCAGACCTATTCGTTTGTCCTGAAATCCAGTGTTCGCCATCACCTCGATCTGTGTCCATGAGGGCACTTCAATTCCTGCTTGTATCCTGCAGGCCAACATTGATTCAAGCGCCATACGTGCCTTGCTGCTCAGCATTGACTTCTCCGACAAAGCTTCTGTTTTCATTACTCCCCCATAGGGCTAAAATCGTTCACTCTTTGACCCGTTGCTCTTTCCAGCTTCTTCAAATTATCGACCTTGGCCGCATCGAATATCATGCTCCAGCCTATCCGTTAGTTTCTACCTTTGCCGTTGTCTAACCTGAGGACAAATTGGCCGTTTTTGATCCCATAGAGATCTTTACTTTCGGTCCTTACTTTCGGCATCACCAAGTCTGATTTCACATGCACTTCTACTGCCTATGAGTATTCACTGCCTGAGAATCCGCCTGCTCTGCGTCCTCTTAGTAAGGATAAATATCCTCCTTCCTCGCAATCATTCCTTCAACCACAAACCATCAACAATCATCGACTACGACAATACAACATCCCTCCGCTTTTCCAAGGCCTCAACTAACTTCCTCAGCTCCTCTAGCATTGACAATCACGAGACTCGATCAACGAAGATACTTCCATCTATTCTCGCTATATCCACAACCTCCCCTTACCATCAATCTCACTAACGCTAATTCATCCACACTAATTCTCAAACTAAAGATCAATCCACTCCGACGACCCCTTCACTCTTTCTCTACGAGGTGAGAATTAACAGTCCCCTTCTCTTCTGCTCATTACTTCCCTTCCACTCACCATCCCAACTTCACTGCTGGCTCATATCCTTACAACATTCATCCTTCAGCCAGTCATCCAGATACTATCAATTCATACAGACAAACTAATTCATCTGTGCAAGTTCAGCTTTGACAATCAATGCCTCATACTTCATTGAGAACTTGGATTCACTAATCTCAAATTCGTCCTGAAGCAAAATAAGTTGCCACTCGCTCGCTCCGCTTACTACCTTTCTTTCTCCACCATCGACTCCTTACAACAATATCGAACTCTACTACAACATCTTCCACAAACACCACCACGATATCGAGGGAGATTACTCCTTTTCTATTCGCACCATCCTTCCTAAACAACACACTTTAACGTCAACTTGAACGAAAATCTTTCCACGCCGTTCTTTTCGGGCCCCATAACATCAACCTACTTTACCATCTCATTTCCACATGAGAGTGAAAGTTAAACATCAGGCAGTAAGTAAATCATTCACTTTGTTTTTACACACGTTCGAGGCGAACATAAAACCTTTCTTCCCCGCTCAACAACTAACATCAACCTTCAATTCCCAATCCACACACCGAAACTCTCTTCCTGCTCTTACATAATACCTTCTTCTACTTAAGCACATTAATCCCCCCACTTCGAATAACTTGAACATTCGGCAACGTGTGGGGTGCTGAATCTGAATGTTTGATATTTTGATGGGTCACTCGAAAATTCACCTCTTCCCAAGCGCCCTCCCGCCATCCACCACCCCGTCTTCGTAATCGACTTTGGTCCCAACCCACATCAACTCATCCTGCTAACAATATTTTCGCCAGCTCCGAACGTATTAAAATAACGAGAACAAAATGCGTTTCTTTTTAATCCTCGCAGCTTTGCTGCTCCCGCTTGGTATTGCTCAAGACTTTGCCGCAGATTTGACAATCACGGTTCTTTCGACAACCTTGATCACCATCACCTCCTGCCACCCGACTGTCACCAATTGCCCTGGACGCAACCAGCCGGCTGCAAGTTCTTCCGCACAGGTCGTCGTTGCATCGCAACCGAGTTTGCTTCCGTCAAGTTCATCGAGCTTGCAACTTTCACCATCCTCACGTTTGGGCCCTACATCTTGCCCGAAACAACGATGCAACGCAGACAATTGTCTTCGAGCTCTTGAGCGAGGCCAAGCCCAGCAATTTTGTCACTCGTTCACGCAACGGGTTGTGACAGACACTGCGGGTCTTCCATCGTACACGACGCAATGTACTGGCTCGACAATTTCTCGTGTCTCCTCGGCTTGCTCTTGCCTGAACAACGCGTGCATTGGAACATCCTCAGCAACTGTCCAAAGTCTATCTCCTAGCTGCAATGCAGATAATTGTCTTCGAGCTCTTGAACGAGACCAAGCTCAGCAATTCTGTCACACCTTCACCCAGTCGGTCGTCACAGACACTGCTGGTCTTCCATCGTACACTACCCAGTGTACTGGTTCAACAATTGCTCGCGTCTCCTCGGCTTGTTCTTGCCTGAACAGCAACTTGGGATCTGGTCAACCAACCTTCACATTATCTGGCTCGGTGATTTCATCAATGCCCTCCTCGACTCCGAGCATTGTCGTTCCAGCGAGTGCTTCTCAGTTAAGTGCCTCCTCTGCGCAAGTATTTTCTTTCACAACTGTTGGCACCAACAGCCAAGGATCACCGGCCACCAGCGTCATCCAGGCCACTCTTGTTCCTTCCTCCGCTGCTCCATCTTCAGTAGCTGCAACCCAGCCGCGGCCACCGCAAAGCCAGTCTGGACAAGTATTTTCATTCACTACGGTAGGAACCAACAGCCAGGGATCGCTGGTCACCAGTGTCATTCAAGCAACGCTTGCACCTTCCTCGTTTCTTCCTCAGCCATCATCTCTTACTTCGGTGTTTACAAATGCTCAAGGTAATACTCTAACGAGCGTTATTCCAGCACTTCCGACGATGTCTCAATCGGCAGCAGTTTCGTCTACCCAGCTTTTACCCCAAGTTTTCTCATTTACAACAACTGGAACTAATGCTCAGGGAAGTACTTTCTCATCAGTCGTTGTGGGAACTTTTACACCTTCATCGGTTGTTCCACAACCAGTTGCTTCTTCAATCGCTCCTTCTCAGCCGGCGCAGTCTTCTGGTGTGGGTTTTTCATTTACAACCACCGGAACGGATGCTCAAGGTAGTCTTTTTTCAACGGTTGTTCAAGGAACATTCATTCCGTCATCAAGTGGCGCCCCCTCTCCTTCAGCAGCTCCGTCCCTCCAGCCATTCTCGTTCACCACCACGGGAACAGATGCACAAGGTAACCCGTTCACGACAGTGGTTCAAGGAAACTTCACACCTTCTGCACTTGCATCTACCGTACCAGGCCCTGGTGATGTACCCTTTACTGCGGCCGAAGTTGGAACTGATTCCCACGGTAATCCTTTTACTAGTTTATTCACAGGCTTTGGTTCGCTTTTCACCTCGACTTCAACCGGGATCGATGCCCATGGGACCCCCTTCACCAGCTTGTTCACTGGAATTGCTCCAGCTCCTGGAGGTTCTTTCACTGGCTTTTCTTTCCCAACAGGGATCCCACCCACACCCGGACCTTCACTCAGCTTTCCGGAGCCCACGAATCCTCCAAGCAGTAACACCTTACCTTGTCTTCTCAACACCCAACCTTTCCCAACCTGTCTCTTCCCACCTGCTACCAGCATCCCGTCAACTTGTTTTCCGTTCCCAGAATGCCTTCTCACTGCAATCCCAAGCTCTGTTCAGAATGAACTCAGCTCCAACTGTGGCACAACTCCGATCCTTTCGTGCATCCTGGAAGAGCCCAATGTTCCTTGTACACTATGGCCACTATGTCTATCACAAGCCGTCGGCACGGATATTTGCGACGGATTCCCCTTCCCTGATTGCCTCTTCACGCTTTACAGTCCTACTGTTACCTCAACTATCACCACCGATCCGCCGGGTCTTACTACCATATCTACCTCCAACACGGACTGGACCAAAAACACTCTTTACCAAACTACAGACAGCAATGGGGACGCTGTCTGGTGGCCTGTCTTTATCAATGGACCTGGTTGCCCTGAATGTGGTGTCGTTGATTGGATTCTTGGCAATCTGCCACTTGACCTCTTCAACATTAAGTTTACACTGCCAGGATTTCCATATCTCCCCGAGTTCCACCTACCTGTAAGTGAATGTTTTCTCTTGTTTCATAAATTGAGATTTTCCAATGTTCAACCTCGATTCTCTCGCAGCATTTTGTCAATTGTGCGAAAGAAATCTTGGACATGTTGTGTCTCCCAGTTTCCTAGGAGGATAATGGCTTAGCTGTACTACCGACATTTGGACATTGCCGAAACCCCAGCTTTCAATCTCTCAAGGATCCCTAGATACTTCCGTAGATGGTGTTCTCGATGTTCTAGTACTAATGGGAAATTATTAGTGCATCTTCTTCTGCCATCACGAGAGTCCGCACTATAAGCCAAAGCCTCCCGTCAATGACCCAGATCCGGATAAGGATAAAGAGGAATCTACCACTGCTTCGTCGTCGTCCACGTCATCTTGCGAGACTGCCACTGCTACCGATTGCTCCACGATTTTGACTTTTAGTGTTTCTGGGACAATCACGGCGACGGTGACTTCGGTGTCTTGCTCTACGTTTTCTCAATGTTCCGCAACGGGATCGTCAACTACGACGTCGACGACCACATCAGCCTCCTCGACTCCCACATTTTATTTCATTGGACCGAATAGCAACATCGATGCCTCGGTGGCCAATGCATTCACAACCAGGCTCAAGGCAGAAACCGATCCAAACACTTTATGGGTCTCATATTGGGAAGACATGGATTACACTGGTTTCTGGTATCAAGCACTTAACGACAGTCAAGTTACAGAGTATATGACTGATCCCGCTGTAAGTTTCCCTTCCATTTCCACTATCACACTAGAACTTCGCCTGATCATGCTCAGGTCGCAAACATAACTCCCATCGATGATTACGCTGATGAAACTCTTGGTGATGGTGTTGGTGCCGACAACGCCCTCAAACCTCGATGGAACGAGACTTCCCTCGAAGAAAGCATCTTTGTCAAGAGAGATCCAGTGCCGAATCAGCAAGTTGGTGCGCCGGATGAACTGAAAGTCATTTCGCAACCTATGGGTATCACACTGAATGCCATCAATTCTTATGCATACCAAGAGGAAGTTTCTGGAAACTCAATGGTGTACGTTGTTGATTCTGGTTCAGATCCAACTCATCCAGTAAGTGCCTCATAACTATGTTGAAAACATGGATTTACGCTAATAAAATCAGAATTACCAGTGGATCTCCCAGAATATTGGTGAACCAAATTGGATCTGGCCCGGCAATCCCCAAGGTGCTAATGACCCAAATCGTCCGTACAATTACGTGAACGGAGAGAAATCCGACGGTGATACTCAAGGAACACATGGAACATGCATGTTGAGCAAAATTGTGGGCCAGGACTATGGAATTTCGAAAGCAACTAAAGTCACAATTGTGAGGTTGCCACAGGGAGTGCCAAGTGCACAGGAGGCTGCTGCGGCCAATGGGCAACCGTTCGTCAACCATTTCCGAGCCCTCGTTTTTGCAGACGCTTTGATGAAGATTGGGATCGACGTTGTGAACAAGGGTTTGCAGTTCAAATCTGTGATAAACTTGTCTCTCGGTGCACCAGACACCACTGCAACAATACCAACTCCTGGACATCCCGCCTGGGCTCTTTACAACATTTGCAACGAATTGATTAAAGCAGGGGTGGTGATAGTAACATCAGCTGGAAACGATGGGTGGATATTCAATGACCAGGTAAGATACACCATTCAGAGAAATTTGAGCTGGTAATGCTAATGACTATCTAAAGAACCAACAGAACCCTAGAGGCGCAGCTGCTAAACAAATGAACAACCAATTCCCCCTCTGGAGCTCTCAAATTCCCATCATTGTTGTCAGTTCAACAGATAATAATGGAAGAATCTGGGACAGTGCCCAGTATCAATCTCCAGTGAATTCCCCGTTCTCTGGTGCAGTGGTCAATGTATGGGCACCATCGGTCAACATTAAATGTGCCCGAACAGGCGTATTGGCTGGATATCTCTCCAGTGGGACATCAGGAGGTGAGTTCAGGCTATTTTCCGAATGTTTCGAGCATAGAATAACATTGAGATGTCTAGCTGCTGCATCAGTCTCTGGACTTATTGCCTACTTCTTGAACATCCCGAAGCATCTGGCCAAAATCCAGGCCTATCACAACATACTTGGAAATTCACCATATGATTGGTCTAACGCTGTAAAGCAATATGTCACTGTCGACATGGCATATGGGCGGTCCGGGAATCCAGCAAACTTCATGATTTACAATGGAGAAATCCCTATAGATTCGACCGGACAGCCAGTCTGTGCAGCGAATCCGAATCCACTTCCCAAGCGTCAATCTCAAGGAGCTGGAGCAGACACGTGTCTTGTTGTTAGTCCAGAAGCCGCAAGTTCCATGTCAGCAGCCTCAGCTTCCAGTGCTAGCGTTGCGTCTGTGAGTTCTGCCTCCGTGGTCTCCGTCAGCTCAGCCGAAGCCAGATCTTCAAGAATTGCCACGGCGACTCAGCCAAGTTTCACCGGTTACCTAGGAGATCAATGTACATTGGGCTTGAAAACCGACCTCAACCTCGAAGTTGCCAATGCCGCAATTCAAGGCTTCTGCTCAGGTGACTGGATCTGGTCTGCAAAGGGACAACCTCCAACTGGTACACCAGCAAATAATGGTGTGACTGGAGCAAATATTACAGCCACTGTCACCGCTACTGGATCGCAAGGGTCCGTGATTACCACTTTGGAAGTTGCCCCCGATGATGGAGCTGGTGCGTGTTCTGTTGGTGGATATCCTCGATCTCTTAACAATGGCGAGTGTGTCCAGGGGTTCAACAGCTTGTTCCACTGGTGTAAGTAAACCATTCATACATTACGACCAGATACTTGGATTGAGAAATACTAAATTTTTCTAGGTCCTCAAGGAGGCTTGATTACATGGCTCACCTCAGATACTCAAGGCTGTGTCGACTTCATCCTCAACCAGGCTGGACCAGGACTTCCGCCTGCATCGTCAGCTGCTCCCACAACAACCACCCCTCCTCTTCCCACTATGGGCGTCATTGAAACCGACTGCAACTCCAAGAACACGGATCCAAACCTCATCCAACTGACCTCTGACGTACTCCCAGCCATTCCAGTGTTCTGCAACAATGCAAACAACTTGCAGACTACCAGTGGCCCCAGTGAGGACAAGGAAGCCAACGGCACACAGATTTATCTGGGCATGAGTGCTTATCGACAAGCTGGTCCTCAGAATCTGTGTCTTGGCGGCGGAGTTAACATCGACGTCAGTGTTGACCAGTGTGTGGCCGTTTTGCAAGCCGCAGCAAGTTGTAAGTAGGCTCCGAGAATCTGATGTGAAATAATTGCTGACATTGATGTAGGCCAATATGGCGGAACTTCTATCCTGAAGAACGTCAATGGTTGTACACAGGGTGAGGTCAATCAGATCCTCGCCTGAATGACACCGCAAAGGGGGAAGCGTTAGATATCTCTCTTGTCGCGAGACACTTAGAAGATTCTGGAGGGAGATTTTGAATACTTCTTCCCCCCGGGATATTGGATGAAGCTCTTGGGATGCGAGAGCAAACTTGAAGATCTTTCATTTCTGGGAAATTTGGGCAATTGGACGTGAGAAGTCGATTGACGACTCAGATATTGGGGACAGCATACAGAGAAGCATAGATTTCTGCAAAAGCGCTGATTTTCTAAATACAAACCAGACATAAATAATGAGAATTTAAAAAGCCAAAAGCGTGTTTCTTCTTCTTATTTCTCCAATCTTTGAGTGCATGCAAAGAAGCCTGATGAACCATAGGTACTAGGCAACTGTACTCGCGTATGCAAGAAAACGTACAGTCCGGTGCCTCTCTCCGAGTTTGAGGCGTTGACGTTGGTTACACTCATAACTTTCACGTCATTTGACTGATTGCTAAAACGATGATTAATTCTTAGTTTGTTCGAAAGGGAGAATGTGAATCTTGAATGTGCTTTGGATTTCCCTACATCAGGCTGTCACCCATAACTTCCCCGGTCCATCAAAGCAAGAAGAGCCTTCTGCTGTCTCCGTCTCGCTTCTACCACGGTAGCTGACCTTGAGAGTGGATTCTGCTGTTCGCCAAATGATGTTACGGATTGCGCTGGAGTTGCCGGCTGCGTTGGAGGCGATACGGGGGTGTAGGTTGTCTGTTGTTGTTGTTGCACCAGGAGCAATGGACTCGGTGTACTTGTGCTTATTGGATCAAGAAGACAGGGGGTTGGCAATGCGGGACGGTATGGTTGGTACTGGTATTGGTTTTGATGCCACAATTGAGGTTGGGATTGCGCTTGCGGTTGAGGGGGTGACGAAGGCGGAGGTGATGATGGAGATGGATAGTGGGATTGAGGAATTTGGGAGATATTAATTGAAGGCATCTCAGTATACCTCAATGAGACGGTACTGCTAACTGACTCGGGAGGAGGATTCTGTGACCTTTCTAGGGCATAATATGGCTCTGCTGGGACTTCTGTCGCGAAATTGGGCCATGCTGCACGTCCTGCTGTCGTATTTCCTGGTGTCTCAGACCGAGAATTAAACGTCCATGATGGGGTGTTTGGCGACAATTCTTTAAAGGAATCATTCGACTGTGATTCCGTAGAAGGAAAATTGCTTGACAACTCGGCGAGCGAGTTATAGGATTTCGGATGACGGACTGACATCTCACTCATCAGTTCGGCTATGTTATCGTGGACGGCGCTGTTATACGAGGTTGCTGAACAAGGGGGTGGGTTTTGCGTAGATTTAGGACGCTGGATCGGGGAAAACAGTTCTACTGCGGCTGGGCGTGAGGGCAGCCTGCTGTCTAATCTTGCGTTACCGTTTGAAATGGGACATGGTTCTAGTTCTGCCCAGAGCTCATATGGGTCGACGGGACCCGGGGAGTTTGTTGCGCTGAATGTGTGTGAGGCTTGTTGTAGTGGAGCTTTTTCAGGTAACGGTGACATTATTGAGGAGCTTGGTTGCTGAAAAGAAATAGTCTGGGAATATGCAGTCGGAGCACAAAGACTTGCAGTGTCTGAGAACTCAGCAGGCGGTGGTATTGGAGGGTGCAATGGCGGTGGCAAATAGGTTGAAGAAGTAGCTTCTAAATGGGAAGAATTACCAGGCACACCTGGGGTTCGATGTAATATTGTGGTATCTACTTGCTGAATCATAGGAGAGGAATCACCAGGAGGATGTGTCCAAGAATGTGTGGAAGTTGGTAAGATGAGAGGGCCTGCTTGACCGCTATATGCTGGTAAGCTTGTTGGTGCAAACAAGGATGGTATCGGAGATGTTGTTGCGAATGGCTGTGTCATCGACAACTGCACTGAAGGCACGGGAATGTTGGGTGACACTGATCCCCCAGATATGATTGATCCAAATCCGGAGGATGGTCTCCTAGATGGAACTGTTTCGCAGTAGCTTGAGGACCATTCTTGAACAGTGGGCTCAGAGAACGATGTAGTTGGGGTTAAGATCGGAAAGAGGTTCGTTCCCGTAGTCGATGGCGCGAGGGAGATATTGGAGGCTTTCTCAGAAATGGCGGTCCAGGATGAAGATGGATGAGGGTCCGAAATCTGGAAAGAACTCATTTCGCCTGAAGTCTTGATATCCCCTCCGCTTTGGATCTCATTACGCTCTTTGGGTTGTGGGGTGGGACATATAGAGCGTGGCACTGGTGTTGACTGATTAAGAACTCCTGGCAGACGAAGGTTAGTATGACTTAGGTCACAGCATGATTCGCGCGAAAGAGTACCTTCATCTTCTCTTTTCTCGTTCGTATGACGACCCGTATCGGTATGTTGGGCCTTCATTCTTTTTTGTCGCGGACTCAGAAAGTCGTCAAAAAAAGTCACATCTTCGTACGCTGGAGGTCCTGCAGGCAACGGAGTAGTCGTTTGCTCAAGCGGAGTCAAGTACCCCAGCACGGTCGATAAGGTTTGATGACTCGTCCTCAACTCCATACTTCGGTGAACTAACTTTTCCTGGTCGTTGAAAACCCATCTAACCTTATTCTCAAATGAAACACTTCCATATCCATCCTTGTCCGCCCTCACACGCTCAACCCATCTGCCAATTTCGTTCAGCGCGCCTTTGGTGCTGAGCACGACGCCTTTGATCCATGGCAACTTCCCCGGAATACTTATAAGTTTCTCTTTGACAGATGGGACCAAAAGTAGCCGTTCGGTTTCTTCCAGGTCGAGTCGCACTCGCTGGATCATGCGTACGAACACTCCATTTTCGGATTCGACTCCGTAGAGCCTCACGGCATACTCCGAGAGCTTGAAGCAACTGTTCAGAAAGGCAAAGGCAGTGGTCGCGGTGATGGGATCAGTCATCGTGAGGCATCTACCGACGTGCAGCAAGGTAGTGTACTGATAGGAGGTTACGGTGTGGGGTTGATAGACAAACGGAACGACATAGCCATGCCTGAGTTACTACAGAGAACCATGGTCTTGGGTATGAAGGCGTCGGCTCTCTGCCAGAAAACCGGCCCACAAATGGACCGGAAATCCTTCAGGTGGTCGGACCACATCCCGCGCCGGAGGGAAGGCTCCGTAGTTCCCCAGATGCTCAGCTGCCTGGAAACACAAAACAGGATAGGCCGGTCAACTCTGACCACAGTCTTCGGCGTCCTTGGCAACGCCCCTTCGGGAAAATATTGTCCTCTAACGTGGGCCGGGAAGTGGCCCAGGCCCTCAATCGCCCCTTTTCTTTTTCTCGAGAACTTCGAAGTATCAGCTCAACGTCCCAAGAAGGAGTGAGGCTGAAATGTGGAGCGCGAATGATAAGTGCACGACTCGTCTATTGGACTATACAGAGAAGCCGGGAAAGGGAAAGCTCACGGACGGGAGGATGGGGACGTGTCGGCTTTAGAGTGGAGGGCGGGAATGACCCATTCCAGCAGAGATTAACAGCGCTATATAACCGAAGTGTTTTTGTACAACCTCAAATGCAACCATGTTTGGCCATTTTACCGAGCTCTCTCCACAATAATTGAAGATCTACCATTGAAACGATTGACGCTATATTGTGGCTACTGATGCACAGTCCCAGATCTAAAATAGGAACAAAAACGAACCACTCTGTGAGCCACAAACTCCTCAGAATACCAGCATACCCAATCAAGCTACCACCACCTCCTTCTCGCTCAACACCCGTGGTGGCGACAACACCTCGGCCTCATCACTGACAGTTTGCAGCAATGCCGGGAAGACTACCAAGCTCGCAGGTTGTCCTGTGCCAGTGTAGTCAAAACTGAACGAACCAGGTTGGCAGAACATTAGGAATGCGTACTGAGCCGCACGTCTGATGATCCCTTCCAGATTGCGGTGGCGTGCATTCATGTCAACGCTCGGGTTGATGAATGGGTGAAGGATGGGCTCTGCAGCGGCGAGGGCCTGGCTGATACTGCCCGCACGCGGGTCGTTCTCATCAGGTTGCTGGCTGTATCGCTGCTGGATGAGGGTCCCGGTAATGGTCTTCCATTTGCTGAAGAGAGCAGCTTGAGCTGCTATATTTCAATTGTTAGAATGACTATGTGAAGTGTTCCATGGGCCAGACTTACCAGCCGTGTCGCTGCCATCAATGTGCAAAGCCGCGAGAGCGGATACCTCATTTGGGAGAAACGATGCTGTTACGTCCGTTTTTTCACTGCACCTTGAAAGTATCAAGTGCGCAAGGAAAAGCCTAATCATGGGCATTCGCGTCTCCGGGTTCAAGAGCAAGTCCACTATGCCCGATGTTGGCATTGCCATTACTGTTGCCAGCTCAACAAGTCTTGCCTCATCCACCATTTTGGGGCCAATGGGAGCGTCGTGATAATAGTTCTGGACGTGGTTCTTGATCCCGTCACGGATTTTGGATAATCCTCCGATAATCATATCGTCCTCGGCAGGTTGAGGCAGGAGACGATCGATATTTGTCACCGGCCCACCTCTTACGTGCGTTCTCGTGGCCGCGACGTCGCGTTTCTCTTGTTCAACGTAACCTCCTCCGTTTGGTGGAAGTCGCCGCTTCTGATACCTCGCTTGTTGGTATTTTCGGCGAAAAAGGAGGAAGACAATAAGCCCCGCCAGTAAGGCTCCCACAAGAGCACATCCTATTCCAATAGCAATGATAGCTTTTTGAGGTATGCCCGCCGAGCTCGAGGTTGGGTTTGGGGGTCTCTGGGTTGGTGTGCTCGTGGTTGAAGTACTCGTAGGTGAAGCGCTCGTGGTTGAGGTGGCCGTGGTCGGGTTTGGCATGTTGTAAGATGATGTACTACCTTTGCGCAGCTTGATACAACAATTGAAGATAGAGATTCAAAGAGTCTTGGATAATAGCGTAAGAAGACAATGATGATATGTCAAACCCCTCGGCGATTCATGAAGAATATGTCTATCAAGCAACGGAGTTGACTAATAATGCATATGAGACATACCTGTTGCACAATGCAGCCCCGCATGTCAACGAGCCACTATCAGGCAATATTAGCGAGTCTATGGAAAAGTGTCTCAGCCTCAACTTGGCAAGTGGTGGTGTGGCGGATTCGAGGTTTCCCGTGTCTAAGACAATCCTCCAAGACTCATCTATATATAGTTATTTCTCGTTCTGTCCACCATATAACCTAAACGGGTCACTGGCTTGTCAAGTCCAACCCAAAGTGAGGAATGGAATTTCTCCGTACAGCCAATCGCATGCCCTTGTTCTTCAATAAAAATAAAAATAAAAATAGTAGAGGGAGCTCAGCTTAGCCTGGCTAGATAGGGCAGGCCCGGAGGGCACCTCCTTCTCTGGATATACCGACTGCGGAACTAAACTTTACTTTCACTTACCGACGACCGTTCTTCTACCTTCTCTATTCATCTCTCAGTTTGCGGCTATGTCTGATAATGTCCCACGACCAGAATTGGTCATTGCCATTGACTTTGGTATGACATGTATGATAATATTCTCCAATTCTCAGCGAGATTCTTTAATAATCTGCTACATAGGTACAGGTGTCGCATTCTGTAATGTGGCAACTGGAGAGGAGACCGTTTGATGGCTTCAGAAATGGCCTGGAAGAGCAAACGCAGTAGAAAACAAGGTATGTTTTGTTATTGTGGTAACTCCAGTCTGCCCATGGAACTATCCATCGCCACATAGATAAAATTTTGATATAACAATGAAGGTCCCTACTGTCCTTGTTTACCCCAAAAACTCCACTACCCCATCGTCATGGGGCTTCCTTTCTGAAAAGCCTACCGAGCAGATGAGCGACGACAAGGAATGTAAGGAATGGTTCAAGATATTTCTGGACGAGGAGAGGCTTCAACGGGCTCAGAAAGACCCGAACAACCAAGGCGTGTGTCCAGCATCTATACAAGAAGTCGAGCGGTTGTAAGTCTCAATCCAAATATTGAACGACCATCCCGATAACTTTTGCAGGTATTGCGATTACTTCAGATTCCTATATCAAACAATTAAACAGAAGTTGCAGGGCGAGCTGGCTAATCGGTGGGAGGATGCGAATATCGAGTTTATCTTCAGCGTCCCAACCACTTGGAGACCGGTTCCAACTGTCGAACGATTCCGGTCAACGGTTCAGCGAGCTGGCTTTGGCAGCAACCCCAACCATAGGGCTGATATCGGGTTGACAGAGGCTGAAGCAGCGGCTGTGCATACCGCACGTGTATTTCCAAAGTTGTTCAACGTATTGATCCCACCTTGGATTTAATCTGGAAACCGTCTGATGATTTGGTTAGGAGAGAGATGTCCTGCTAGTTTGCGATGTCGGAGGAGGAACGACTGTGGATAAGCCAATTGCATCTCATCGATGTCACCGTTCTAATAAGCATTTTTAGGATTTAAGCGTTCTTCGGGTCACAAACACTGGTGGTACTGGTTCTCTGAGTCTGGAGCAAATGGACATTGTGCAGGGTATTTCCTCTCTATTTACTTGTCAATTATCTTACCCGCAGATTTTAACCATCCTACAGGGGCTACCATTGGATCTGTTCAACTTGATACCGCCTTTGAAACCTCTGCACGACAGCGACTAGAGATGGCAAATCGTACCGTACCTATAGGGTTCCAACCAAAAGAACTAGACGATATAGCTTGGGAGATGGCTAAAAGTAAAGAATATCAAAATGCTAAGTGCGAATACGGCTCTTCGGATGATGATACGGAGTACTTCACTGTTGCCATCCCCAGGCTTCACCGAGAATATGTAAACGAGAATGTAGGCATTAAGAATGGAGAAATGCTATTCAGGAGGTGAGTGCACTCACCGGCATGCGATTCACAGGGGAACGAGACCTGACGTCGTCAGAGATGAAATACGAGCCTACTTTGATGCACAGGTAACTTGATCAAGCAATATTGGTATGGTAAGAAAGATCATTTAACAATCTCAGATCATAAAGTTATTCGAACTCCTTGATAAGCAGCTCACTCGTCTGCAACAAAAGTTTCCACAAGAACAAGTCGTACGTCCTTCCTGTTTTCTACAGAGGTTTTCGGGATCATTGATTGTCTGTAGGGCCATCTCGTACTCTCTGGTGGACTCGGAAATTCTGCCTACGTCCAACGGCGCCTTCGAGAACGCTACTCACGCGGCAACGCACCTTTCCAAAATTCTCGATCTCTCCAAGTTCGCGTAGCTCCTGAGCCACAACTGGTTGTTTGCAAGGGAATTGTCGCTGACAGGATCCAAAAGCTCAAAACTGGTAAATCGGTACTGGGATGGCGCTGTAGTCGTGCCTCTTATGGGACGTCGTGCAAAGTGCTCTACGACCCGCAAAACCCGGCCTACTTTGGACAACGTACAGAGAAAGATCCGTTCGACGGAAAGCTGTATATTCCTGATTGTATTAGCTGGTTTATCAAGGAGGTAGTGTTGCATCAGATACGCGTCTTGCTGAACCTGGTATGGAGACTGATTGCTGTGTAGGGCGAACCCGTCTCGATCGACTCCCCAATCGTTAGGAAATTTACACGGAAATGTCCTCCAGCGTCCCTTGTCAACCCAAATCCTCCCCGAGTATTTCCAACCGCTGTTATCAGCAGTGACTTGGACAAAGACATGCTGCCTCTCGTCATGAACTCCTGTAGCTTTTCCTTCCCCTTCCC
>Ga0302325_10005251_pt1 | contig 29541 bp, 15 predicted proteins | sample Palsa_T0_2_FD_201948 | JGI IMG/M metagenome (GOLD analysis project Ga0302325, IMG submission 201948) | Peat permafrost microbial communities from Stordalen Mire near Abisko, Sweden - Palsa_T0_2 | ecosystem: Environmental > Terrestrial > Soil > Palsa > Peat permafrost | place: Sweden: Abisko...
ACCCGCTTGGAAATCTGGCGAGCCGGCTACCTTCACCGTGGACAATCGCTACGAATTTACAAACCTTTCCGAGCTGGCTTTGGAGTGGTCCGTCGGCTCACAGCATGGAACAATTCATCCAGACGTCGCCCCTCGTACCTCCGGCAATATTTCTATTCCCCTGGCGCCTCAGACCAAGCCCGGAGATATCTTGTCCCTCAGTTTCCGCGACGGTAAAGGCCAGTTGGTCATTCCTCATCGCATGCAGTTGGGAGTTGCTCGGGTCGCGAACGCCGAGCCCGCGGGTAAGCCAGTTGCGCTTCACCATTCGCATGAGGCGTTTTGGTTGGGCGGTCCGATGGAGCGCTTTATTGGTGACAACTTTGAGATCGCCTTCGATGGAGGGAATGGCCGCATTCGGCGGGCGCTCATCAATCGCCATTCCGTGTTGTATGGAACGCCCAAACTTCACGTTTTGCCGATCGAATCTACCTTAAATGAATTACCCTCCTTTGAAACCTGGCGGCTCACCAAACCACTGGAGATTCGTACCGTGGGCGACGACTACGAAGTGATCGAAACCGGCGCCTACCGTGATTTCGCCGGTGAACTTCGTTTTCGTATCACGCCCCAGGGGGGTCTCACCGTGAGCTATCAGTTTACTTACACCGGACTGGATACACGCGCCCGTGAGGTTGGGCTGCAGTTCGGTGTACCTCTGTGGTGTGACAAGCTGCAGTGGCGTCGTCGCGGTGAATGGAGCGTCTATCCCGACGACCATATCGGGCGAAACGATGGAAGTGCGACGGCGCACGCCCCAGGCCAGCAATCCGTCCCGCCCACTCAACCATTCGCGCTGGACGACACGCCTATCGGTACCAACGACTTTCGCAGCAGTAAGCGCGACTTTGTTTTCGGCTCGCTCACCGATAAAGACGGGTATGGCATCGGCATCGAGGCGATTGGCTCGCAGCACCTGCGCGCATCGGTGGATTCCGATTTAATCGAAGTGAACGTCAATGATTGGTTCGGAGGTGTAGCCGCAGCGGCGTGGGGCGAATGGTGGCAGAACTACGGTCAAGGCCGGGACCTCCGCCCGGACGATCCCAATGAAGGTGTTGCGCACAACAAACTGAGTGGACGCATGCAGTTGTATCTGCTCGGTCCACAGAACTCGGCGGCGTGGCTGCAGAGAATGCAAGCCATATCCACGCTCGCAGAATCGAAATGAGGCAGACCACTGCGCATCCGGCCGCCAGCACTTGGATCCTGGTTTGTGTGCTTGCTCTGCTCGGGTCTGCCGGCGGTGATGGAAAGCAGCCGCTCAAGAACTCAGGATTTGAGTCCGCCACTCCTGCGGACTTCTGGCGTGTGGATCCATCCGAAGCCAAACAAGACTTTTCGCTCATCGCCGATAAGGTTGAGGCCAAGGAAGGGAAGCAGTCGCTATTGGTCTCAGCAGTTGACCCCGTGAACCTCACTCTGCGCCAGGAAGTGTTTCTCCCCGTTGGCACGCTGTGGCGCTTAACTGGATGGGTAAAATCCACGGTCGTCGTGGGTTCTGCCAGTTCCGATGCAGGACCACGAATCGGGATTGAAGCCCAGGCTGGCGATCAAGGCTTCAGCCAGGCCGCGGCCAGCACTTCCGCGTGGCAGCAAGCGAGCGTTTTGTTCCGCGTTCCCTCCCCGGGAAGAATCGATGTCGCTCTGAACGCCCTCAATGGCCAAACAGGCAAAGTCTGGTTCGATGATATCCGGCTGGAACCGGTGCCGGAGTCGCGTGAAAACGAATCGGTCACTATCTCGAATGTCCGCCTCGGCGAGCGGCCGATTGATCGGAAGCAAGGCGGCCAGTTCATCGAACCCCTGTGCGACTTAATGCCTTCGATGATCGCGCAGCAGGTGCGTTCAACTAGCTTCGAGGACGAGCCGCCGTGGAACCCGACGTACAAAAAAGAAATCGATGAGCCATATCGACCTTGGTACCCCGACGGCAGCGTGCATCTAGCCGACTATTCATTCGATACCCAAAATCCCTTCAACGGTAAGCGTTCGCAAAAAATAGAATTGCCTTTGGCCAATTCCTGGGCTGGCATTTCGCAAGACGGCTTCTTTCTCGAAGCGGAACACTCCTATCGTTTAAGGCTGCACCTTCGTAGTGACGCCGGCGTTCGCGTCCGGGCGTCCTTACATGGGGATGGTGGCATGATCGCCGGGCCGATTTCGCTCGGCCGTGGAACGATAGACTGGCGCGCGGCGGAGGTGCTGCTCACTGCCAAGCGCAGTGTGCAAAATGCCACGTTGACGATTGAATTTGAAGGCCCGGGCGCGCTTTGGCTGGATCGAGTGTTTTTGATTGATACCAACGCCGTGCTCGGTCTCTGGCGTCCGGATGTGATCAAGGCGCTCAAAGTGATGGATCCCGGAATCGTCCGTATTGGCGGCAGCACAATCGAGTCCCTTGAATGGCAAGACACGGTGGGGAGCTGGGACGCTCGCGCTCCTTTTGCCGATGACCCTTGGGGCGGGCTGCAAGAGAATTTCGTTGGTATAGAAGAGTTTGTTCAAATGGTGGAGTACATCGGCGCTGAACCCATGATTTGTGTTCGCTGGACCGGAAAAGCCCCGCAGGACGCGGCCGACGAGATCGAATACTTCAACGGCAGTGCAGACACCAAATGGGGCCGGATGCGCGCGAAAAACGGCCATCCGGCGCCCTACCACGTAAGATACTGGCAAATTGGAAATGAAATCGCCGTACCCGATTACGACGCGTCACTGAAGCCGTTCGGCGCGGCAATGCACCGGGCGGATCCCTCAATCAAAATCCTGTCTTCGTTTCCCACACCCAACACGCTGCGCATGGCGGAAGGTGAACTCGACTATCTGAGCCCGCATCACTACTCCGTCGGGGACTTAAACAGTACCGAAGAAGATTTCAAGCGGCTGCGCGGCCAGATCGCTAAAGATGGAAACGGAAAGAATGTGCGCGTAGCAGTTACCGAGTGGAATGCCACCGGCGGAGAGTTTGGATTGAAGCGCGGGATGTTGTTGACCCTGGGCAACGCTTTGACGCTATCGCGCTACCAGAACATGATGCATCGCTACAGCGACTTGGTTGAGATTGCCAACCGCTCGAATCTCTCTGATAGCTTTGGTTCAGGAGCAATTCAGCCTGGACCGGGATGGCTTTACCTCACCCCTACTTACTATTCTCAAGGCCTGTACCAGCGCGCCGCTGGTTCTTTTCCACTCAAGATCGACCGAAGCAGTTCCCTTTCGTCTTACCTCCGGGAACCGGACCTGGATGCGACACTGAGTTCAGATGGCCGCACGTTGCGCATTTACGCAGTGAACTCGACCGCCGCGCCACGCAAGATCGCGTTCCATTTGAATTCATTGTTGGGGTCGGTGCGGATGGGAGAATCTTTTGTTCTAGGCGACACCAGCCCGAACCCCGATTCGGAGGCGATGAACTCCCACGACCAGCCCAACCGGGTCGCCGTGAGCACTCGTAAGGTCAACCTCACCGGACGGGAGTTTGAGTACGAGTTCGACCCTTTTACTGTTACCCTGCTCGAACTCCAATTGCGCACAAGAACTGAGTGAATGGATGCGCTTAGTTAGCATGGAATGTGCTGCATCGAATCGCGTGTAGCAGGAGGGGCGCGCCGAATTGCCAAAACCATCGAGCCTTCACACAATCGTCCCGATGTCGTCATGCCGGATTCTTACAGTTGCGATCAGAATCCTCGTGGGTGCCTGCGTCTGCGCGTGTCTCCACCTGGGCGTCGCCTCGATCCAGGGACAAACGACGGCTGAAAGCAGTAAGGATGCCGCTTCACAAAACGACGTGCTCTGGATCATCCCGCACACCCACTGGGAGGGCGCAGTCTTCAAGACCCGCGAAGAATACTTGGAGATGGGCCTCGTAAACATTACCGCGGCGCTGCACCTCTTGGCAGAGCATCCCGAATATCGCTTCGTGCTCGACCAAGTCGCCTATGTGCGGCCTTATCTGGAGCGCTACCCCGAAAACGCGGCGGCTTTCCGGAAATTCGTTAAAGAGGGCAGACTCCAATTAGTGGGCGGCACCGACGTCATGCCCGACGTGAACATGCCCAGTGGTGAGTCGTTCGTGCGGCAAATCCTTTACGGCAAGGGCTACTACCGGGAGCACTTGGGCGTGGACGTCACCGTCGGCTGGAACCTCGACACGTTTGGACACAATGCTCAGATGCCCCAGATTCTGAAACTGGCCGGCTATAAATCGTATTGGTTTTTCCGCGGAGTCCCTGGCCTGGACACTCCCTCGGAGTTCTCGTGGCAAGGTATCGATGGCACCCAGATTCCCGCGTTTTGGCTCGCTCAAGGCTACGACCTGTTTTACGGTTCGCCGGCAAGTCCTCCGGAGTTCGAGAGTTTTGCTCGCGCAGCATTCGATTCACTGACGCCTTTTTCGCGCGGCCACGATCGGGTGGCGCTGGCTGGCGCTGATGTCTCCGAACCGGAAGGGCAGTTACCCGCCAAGGTCGCCCAATTCAACCAAAAACGCGATCAACCCTTCTCTCTGCGCTTTGGAGTCCCCACGGACTTTGAGGCTGCAGTTGCTGCGCGTCCGGACCGGCCCGTGATAGCAGGGGAGTTGAATCCCATTTTTCAAGGGATCTACAGCAGCCGAATCGAACTCAAGCAGTGGATGCGTAAAATGGAGAGTTGGCTTTCCTCCGCGGAGCGGCTCGGCGCGCTTGCTGGGTCATTGGGTGGAATGATTGACCCAGACGAACTGACGCGGGCGTGGGAGCCCGTGCTCTTCAATCAGACTCACGATTTGGCTTCCGGAGTGATGGTCGACAAGGTTTATGAAGACGTCCTGCGCGGATATAACAACTCGCAGCAATCGGCCGATGAAATTGTGCAACGGTCGGAGGATCAAATCACCTCCCAGATCGACACCCGCGGCGAGGGCTTTCCTATAATTGTTTTCAACACGCTGGGTTGGCCCCGAACCGACGCAGCGGAGTCCGATGTGGATTTGGGCGAACGAGGATTTCTGGATATCGCGCTCATCGACTCCGCCGGCCAGCCTGTTCCCCTGCAGTTCACCGACGTAACCCGATATGACGATGGAGGCATCAAGCACGCCCATTTTGCGTTCGTGGCCCGCGATGTTCCGGCGCTAGGATTCGCCACTTATCACGTTGTCCCGAAAACCAGCAGCCTCACTCCCGCGTCGCCCGTCTCGGGAAACGCCTCCGCCGCACAGCAAGACCACGGCTCGATTGAGAATGAGTTTTACCGCGCAACTTTTAACATCTGGACCGGCGAGATGACCAGCCTGATAGACAAAGCCAGTGGCTGGGAATCTCTGCGCGGCCCAGGCAATGTGGTGGCTCAGGAACAGGATGGCGGAGACCTTTGGCAGCTCTATGGAACGCTGAACGGCGGTCGGAGCATCGCTATGGCCCAAAAGGTCGGCCTGCCAAACCCGGCGCGCTCGAAGTTGAGCAGCGAGTGGGTTGGCGGCAGCGGGCAGACCACCGCCGGTGCGGTTTTTTCCGAATACAGCGTTTCGCATCCTTTCGGTAAAGGAACCTTTTCGACGCGCGTGCGGCTTTATGCGAGCCTGCACCGCGTTGACATCGAAACTCAAATCCTGAACAACGATCCCTACGTACGGTACCGAGTTTTATTTCCGACCACCGTCCAGAACGGAAAGCGCACCGATGAGATTCCCTTCGGAGCCATCGAACGTCCCCAAGCCCAGGAATTTCCGGCTCAGAATTGGATTGACTATAGTGACGGCGCACACGGGTTGGCACTCTTGAATTGCGCGATGCCGGGTAACAACGTGGTGGAACATACTTTGCTTCTCTCTCTCCTTCGCTCCGCGGCGATCACCTCTTATGGATATGGCGGCGGCTATGAGCCGGGCGTCTCGTCCGATACTGGGCTTGAACTCGGCCGAACCTTAACGCTGGATTATGCGCTCGTCCCTCACGTCGGCGATTGGCGGCAAGCGAACGTCTACCGTGCAGGATTGGAAATCAACAATCCCCTCCTGGTACGTAAGACGACCGCCCATGCGGGCAGCTTGCCCATGCGTTGGGGGTGGCTGGACGTTTCTCAGCCCAACGTGATTCTATCGGCGTTGAAACCCGGGCCCGGCCGAAGCGTCATCCTACGAGTGTACGAAGCCAGTGGTCGGTCGAGCACCGGGGTCCGCATAAAACTGCACGAGGACCTGTCTTCGGTGCAGGAAGCAAATCTAATAGAGGATGTGGGCCGCGAGATCAGCACCGACCAGAACTCTTTTCAATTCGACCTCCGCCCTTTTGAAATCAAGACCTTCAGGTTGCATGTGCAGCGATCTGAAAAGCAGTGACGTTCGATTCCGCTAAAAAACAACCAGGCGGAATATAATTCGCAGGTGACATGATGGATCGACGTAGCTTTCTCAATACTCTGAGTGCGTCCGCGATTCTCACTGCGGTCCCTGCAATTGCCTCCACGCCGGGTCCGGCCGTTCCGGCCTCGCGCTCACGCATTTCGTTGAACGGCGAGTGGGAGCATTTTGTCGACGGGAAACTATACGACACGGCCATCGTACCTTCCTCTCGCCGCCCCAGCGGTTTCTATAGTCTGCATCGACTTCTGGAGTTGCCTCGCTTGGGCCGCGCCGAACGCGTCTTCGTTCACTTTGAAGCCATAACCTACTGGGGACGAGTTTCCGTGAATGGCCAGACGCTCGGTACCATGGGTCCCTACGTTCCGTACGAATTTGAGATTACCGCGGCCGCGAAAGAGGGCGCCAACGAAATTCAGGTGGAAATGGCGGACTTAGTAGCGTTCGCAGACGGTACCGCCAAGGCGGAGATTGGATTGGGAGTCCATTCCGGATTTGAAGCGTACGGAGGAATTATTCGTGATGTCTGGATGGAATTGCGTCCAGCATCCTTTATCGAGAATGTGCGCCTGGCTTACGATCTCACAGACAGCTACTCCGCTTGCAGTGTTCGCCCCAGGGTCATAGTGTCGAGTGCCGAAGCGAAGAGCGCGCGAATTGAGACGGTGCTCCGTTACAAGGACGCCGAAGTGGCGCGAGCCAGCCAGACGGTCCAACTGAAAAAAGGTTCGAACGATATCGAGCTAGCCTTCAAGATCAAAGACGTATTTGCCTGGTCCCCGGAGACGCCCAATCTCTACGACCTAACCGTCCAACTGACCTCCGACGCGTCCCACGATTCCTGGCAGTGCCGGACTGGTTTTCGCGAGATCCGCGCCGTGGGAAACGAGTTCCGGCTGAACGGGAAGAGACTCGTCCTGAACGGAATATGCCGGCACGACATGTGGAAGGACCAGGGACTCACGCTTTCGCGGCAGCAGCAAGATCAAGACATGCGCATGATCAAGGCGCTCGGCAGCAATTTTGTTCGCCTCGTGCATTACCCGCATGACCGCCGCATCGTCGAGCTAGCCGATGAGCTCGGCTTGCTGGTGAGCGAGGAGCCAGGCTTCTGGCAAATGGATTTTCAGACCATGGACCGCGCCAGAATCGAACTGGGGTACAACATCCTGGAAGCGGTAATCAGGCGCGATTGGAATTCTCCGTCGGTGATGGTGTGGTTCCTCTGCAATGAGTGCAACTTGACCCTCGATTATCTGAGGGAGGGCAAGCAGCGATGCAACCGTCTGGATCCCATCCAGCGGCTGGTCTCTGCCGCAAACGACCGGGACGCGCAGAAGGTGAAGCCTCTCTTTATCGGCGCCGATTTGGATTTCTTCGACCAGCACGAATACGATTTCACCCTGAACGAGATGGACGAAGAGGCTCGCTATGACGGGCCAAGCAAACCGTTGACCTTCTCCGAGTGGGGCGGCAAGCAGATTGGGCAGGACGAGCCGATCATGGGACAAACCGCAGACCGCCTCATCGATTTGGTTGAGTCTGGCGCGTTGTCTGGCCATGCCTTCTGGAGCTGGCAGGATATCCGCCAATATTCGCGTATTGACGGCGAGATGCGCGACGGAATCCTGGAATCAGGTGTGGTCACGGAAGCCCGGGAACCAAGGCCCGGCGTGTGGGCGGAACTGTCACGCCTATTCGCCGGACATCCGCATGCGAAACGCGAAGACACGCTCGCACTAAATCGCCTGACTGCGTTGCCGCTGCAGCGCATTCCCTTTGGCTCAGGAAATACATTTCGCAGCGTGGACTTGCAACCATTGGTGAATTCCAGCAGTGGGCGCCAATCCTGGCAAGCCCTGGAGACGAGTCTCGAGAAGTATTGGACCGGGAGCCCATGGAACGATCAGTGGAAGCGCACCGGATCGCAGTTTGGCCTGTGGCAAACTTCGGAAACCAAGATCGCAGGCGTTTGTTTTCTCTCACCTCTGATGGATGGCCGGATCCGGGCCGTAGTACTGACGGCAGAGGTCCCCGATACCGTGATTCCGATCCATCAGACGTGCGTCCAACTCCATATCTTGGGGCAGGTGTCTTTCCCGGTCGGCTATCCCTTGGTTGGACCAACCGGGGAAACCGCGGCAGTGTATACGCTGCAGTATGCCAGTGGAAAAATCCAGACCCTGCCGGTACGCAACGGCATCGAAGTCGCGCAATCCAATTGCATTGATGCCGCCACGCGCATCCACCCGATAGCAACTGCCGCGCAGCCGGCGTTGGAGTACATAAAGGACAGCGCTCGCGAGCGATATCAGGTTTTGCTGTGGTCAATTCCCACAATGTCCGAAGAATTAGTTAGCATGCGGTGCCAATTAAATGCGGGGCAACCCTCCATGGCGATTTTCGCCATTACCAGCGAGCAATTGCGAGGGTAGTTTGCGTTCCAGGACCGAAGCGATGATTCGAGAAAGCTCAGGAGTTAAACCAATGTCAGGCAGTCTTATCCGGGGTGCTTTGCGTTCTGTCGTGATGTTGTATGTGGCGTTTGTTTTAGTTCATGCACCCGCCGCGCGTGCGCAAACGCCGCCGGCGCCTGATCCAACGCAGGCCGCCATCGATTCGCTGTCTCCGACCTCGCAAGCTGTTATCAGTCGGCTGTCGGCACTTTCCGATTTGCCAGCTGGAGAGTGGCGGTTTCATGCAGGTGACCTCGCTCACGCCGAATCTCCGGACATTGACGATAGCCGCTGGGAACTGCGCAAGGGTGAGAGCGTCGCCCCACCGGAGAGTGTGTGGTTTCGCCGCTGGGTTGAAGTGCCGAAGACCTTGAATGGCTACGACCTCACCGGATCGCAGATCTGGTTCCAGTTTCAGGCGGACGTGAATGGTCCGATGACCACCATTATTTACGTGGACGGCCGGCGCGTGGCGATGGGCGAGGAGCTTGAACCCATCGTGCTATTCGAAAATTGCAAACCCGGCGACAAGGTGTTGCTGGCGGTGAAACTGCTGCAAACGGTCGACCAAAAGCGCGTGCATCCCGAGATCATCCGCATTTTCCAGCCTTCCAGCCGGCCCAGCCCCAGCGACATGCGCGAGGAGTTCGTGTCGGCGGCGCTGCTGATCCCCTCTCTCGCAGCAGACCCGGCTGCGGAGAAGGCCATCCTCGAAAAGGCCATGGGAGCGGTGGACCTGGCGGCGCTGGGCGCTTCCAATCAGAGTTCGTTCGACGCTTCGCTGCGAAAATCACGAGATTTGCTGCAACCGATCCAGCCGTCGCTGCGAAGGGCCACCTACCATCTCACCGGCAATTCTCACATCGATGCGGCGTGGATTTGGCCGTGGACCGAGACCGTGGATTCGGTGCGCCACACCTGGGGCACCGCGCTGCAATTGATGAACGAGTATCCCATGTACACATTCACCCAGTCCGCGGCGCAGTACAACGTGTGGATGGCCGAAAAATATCCGCAGATCAATGACGCCATCAAGCAACGAATCCAGGAGGGCCGCTGGGAGATCGTGGGCGGGATGTGGATTGAGCCGGACCTCAATATGCCGGATGGCGAGTCACTGGTCCGCCAGATACTCATTGGCAAGCGCACTTACAAGCAGTTATACGGTGTTGACGTCCGCATTGGGTGGAATCCCGACTCGTTTGGATACAACTGGCAGCTTCCTCAAATCTACAAGAGAGCCGGAATCGACTATTTTGTCACCCAGAAAATGGTTTGGAACGATACCAACCAGCTTCCGCTGAAGCTTTTCTGGTGGGAATCGCCGGATGGCAGCAAGGTCCTCACTTACTTCCCACATGGCTACGACAACGCAGATTTCAATCCTTCGCGCCTGGCCGCGGACATGATGACCGCCCGCGAGCGAGCGGCGGGCCTGCCCGAAATGATGGACTTGTACGGCGTGGGCGATCACGGCGGCGGCGCCACCCGGGAAGTTCTTGACGACGGTGTGCATTGGAGTGCCGCAGACAAGATCACGCCGAAAATGCAGTTTGGATTGGCACAAACCTTCTTCAATGACGTGGAAGGCAAGCTCGATTCCGATTCTCCCACGTGGAACTATGCGGTCCTGGCAGCCGGCAAAGAACACCTCGGCGCGACATCCAACGATCGCATCAGGATTCCCACCTGGAACGACGAGCTTTATTTCGAGTACCACCGCGGAGTGCAGACGACCCAGGCCAACCACAAACGCAACATGCGCGAGAGCGAAGAATGGATGCTCAACGCCGAGAAATACGCATCTTTGGCGTGGCTGAATGGCAGCGCGTACCCGCACGCGGAACTGAATGATGCTTGGAAAAAAGTGCTCTTCAATCAGTTTCACGATTTGGCCGCCGGATCCGGCATCGGCGTCATATATAAAGACGCGCAGAACGACTACGACGAAATCCGGCGTTCGACCAACGAAGTCTCCGCGGCCGCGCTCCACACCCTTCAGGCGGAAATCGATACGCACGGCGATGCCGGCGTGCCGGTTGTCATCTTCAACCCCCTGGCGTGGAATCGCTCGGGAATTGTGTCTGTGGAAGTAGAAATGCCGGCGGCGATTCCGCAGAACGTGTACGTACTCGACGCCCACCAGCGAGTCCTGCCGTCGCTGCGCGTAGGCCAGGATACCCGCACCAACACTGTGAGATTGCTGGTGCAGGCCAGGGATGTGCCCTCGTTTGGCTATCAGGTTGTGCGGGTAGTTCCAGGCAAGCAAGATGCGCAAACGGATCTGAAGGCGAATGGACTGGAACTGGAGAATTCGTTCTTGAAAGTCGCGGTAAACGCCCACACTGGATGCATCACCAGCTTATACGACAAGAAATCACAGTTTGAAACACTAACGAGCGGCGGTTGCGGTAACGAGTTGATCGCATTTAAGGACATTCCTAAAGACTACGATGCCTGGAACATCGACTCGAATTTCGATCAGGTATTCACCAGGCTCGAACAAGCCGATTCCGTAGAACTAGTAGAGAGCAACTCTCTCCGCGCGGTGATTCGAGTCAGCCGCCATTGGCAGGCCTCGAAATTCGTTCAGGATATCGTGCTCTACAACGGCTCGGACCAGGTCGAAGTGGTCAACGACATCGACTGGCACGAAGAACACATTCTGCTCAAAGCCGCGTTTCCGCTGGCTGCCTCCGGCAAGCAGGCCACCTATGAAATTCCCTACGGATCGATTCAGCGGCCCACCACGCGGGACAATAGCTGGGAAAGCGCGAAGTTTGAGGTGCCGGCGCTGCGTTGGGCAGACGCAGGGAACGAAGCGCATGGCTTCAGCCTGATCAACGAATCCAAGTACGGTTACGATGATAAGGGCAACGTGTTGCGTCTTTCCTTGTTGCGCTCGCCCACGTGGCCCGATCCGGATGCCGACCGTGGCCATCATCATTTCAGTTACGCGCTCTACCCGCACGCCGGCACCTGGAAGCAGGCCCTCACGGTTCGTCACGGTTACGAATTCAACTACAAGTTGCAGGCCACCCAGGTGGAATCGCATGCCGGTGTTCTGCCCTCCGAGCACTCGTTTATTCAAGTAGACGCACAGAACGTGGTCTTGACCGCGCTAAAAAAGAGTGAGGATAGCGACGGTTTGATCCTCCGCTTTTACGAGTGGGCGGGGCAGAACGGCAAGGTGAAATTGTCGGTGCCCGAAGGCGTAGTGTCCGCAACTGCGACTAACCTGATGGAGCAGCCAGAGGGCGCTCCGCTAGCGGTTGTGGCGGGTGAGTCGTCGCTGCAAGCGATACAGTTGCCGGTCCATCCTTATGAAATTATCTCCGTGCGATTGGATTACAAGCACCCGGCGCAATAGTGGGACCGCCGCCTGGCGCGAAGCATCGTCGGTTCGTCCCGAGTACCGTCGCCGGAAAAAGTCTTCAGCGTCGCCAGTCCTCCTGTCGCAACCTGGCTTGCCAAACCAAGCTGCAACTCTTTATTTTTCTTATGCTTAGCTCAGCCCCAGCAAACATTGCCGCTCCATCACCGCCTCACTCCCTGAGATTGCGCAAAACGTGAGATTATAGATGTAGCCCTACATTGATCGGATGACGTCCGTTTTCTGCTTTCTTCGGGCCGTGGTAATTTTGTTCAACAGAGCCAGCGCAAGAAGGGCCGAATTTCTAAGATATCGTCGTTCCAATTGGAAGTGACGACCCAGGAGCTCGCATGACAAGCCAAACATCGGATCCCGCGATTCTGGCCCCGATTGAAGATGTACCGCCCGCTCGTGGCAGGGACGCCGAGCAGACCGCTGAGTGGTTGGAAGCGCTGGATCAAGTGATCGGCGCGGATGGACCCAGAGAGGCCTCCGAGCTGCTGCAGGCGCTCCTAAATCGTGCGGCTCAAGCGGGTGTTTTCGTTCCTTTACAATTTAATACACCGTATGTGAATACGATCCCGGCCAATCAGGAAGTGGCGTTTCCGGGTGATCGGGCGCTGGAACTGCGTATCGAGAGCCTGATTCGTTACAACGCTCTGGCCATGGTGGCCCGTGCCAACAAAAAGGACGAAAACATCGGCGGCCATATGGCTTCGTTCGCCTCGCTTGCCACGCTCTTTGAGGTTGGTTTCAACCACTTTTTCCGTGGCTCGATTGGAAGCCAAGCCGGTGATCTAGTCTATTTCCAGGGCCATTCATCTCCGGGAATCTACGCACGTGCATACCTCGAAGGCCGCCTTACCGAACAGCACTTATTCAATTTTCGTCACGAGCTTCGTCAAGAACCCGGCCTCTCGTCCTATCCGCATCCCTGGCTGATGCCGACTTTCTGGCAGTTTCCCACCGTTTCGATGGGACTTGGTCCAATCAATGCCATTTATCAGGCGCGTTTCATGAAGTACATGGAGAATCGCGGGATTCTGCCGCCCTCGAATCGAAAAGTATGGGCATTCCTGGGTGATGGAGAACAAGATGAGCCCGAATCGCGCGGAGCCCTCACCGTTGCCACCCGCGAACATCTCGACAATCTGATCTTCGTCATTAACTGCAATCTTCAGCGCCTCGACGGCCCAGTTCGGGGGAATGACAGGATCATCGACGAGCTCGAAGCCAACTACCTCGGTGCCGGCTGGAATGTAATCAAATGTCTTTGGGGATCCGAGTGGGATGCCCTGCTGAGTCATGACAACGGCGGGTTGCTGCTGAAGCGAATGTCGGAATGCGTCGACGGAGAATACCAGGCGTTCAAAGCACTCGGAGGGGCATACGTCCGGCAACACTTTTTCGGCAAATATCCGGAATTGCTACAGTCGGTCGAGAGCATGACGGATGATGAACTCGCACATCTCGGCCGAGGTGGTCATGACCCGGTAAAGGTCTATAACGCCTACAAACGGGCGGTGGATGGCCAGCGGCGTCCTACCGTGATCCTGGCAAAAACCATTAAAGGTTACGGGCTCGGTGACGCTGCGGAAGGCAGAAATTTCGGCCACAGTACCAAGAAGCTCAAAGACGAGCAACTCGCCTATGTCGTCAAACGCTTCGATATGGAGATACCCGAAGAAAAGATCGCCAATCTTGAGCTGTACCATCCAGGAGCCGATAGTGAGGTCATCCAGTACATCAAGGATCGTCGCGAGGAACTAGGAGGTTATCTCCCGTCGCGCAATCCGCACAAAGACTTCGCCTTCGTCGCACCTCATCTAGACGTCTTCAAGGACGTCCTGGCGGGCACCAAAGGTCGCGCCGCCTCCACGACTTCGGCCTTTAACGCCGTGCTGAATTCGTTGCTTAAGCAAAAGGATATCGCGAAGTACATCGTGCCGATCATTCCCGACGAAGGCCGCACCTTCGGAATGGAAGCACTGTTTCGGCAAATCGGGATTTATGCCCCGAACGGCCAACTCTACACACCCGTCGACAGCACTCAATTTCTCTACTATCGCGAATCCAAGGATGGCCAGCTGATCGAAGAAGGCATCACCGAAGCTGGTTCTATGGCCACGTTTACCGCGGCCGGGACGGCGTATGCCAACTTTGGCGTCCCTATGGTTCCATTCTATATCTACTATTCGATGTTCGGATTCCAGCGCGTAGGCGATATGGCCTGGGCATTTGCTGACGCCAGGGGAAAAGGTTTCATGATTGGCGGTACCGCTGGACGCACCACGCTACCCGGCGAAGGGCTTCAGCACCTGGACGGGCATAGCCACGTCCTCGCGAGCACAATTCCCACTTGCGCTTCCTATGATCCTACCTACGCCTATGAGGTCGCCGTCATTATTCAGGATGGACTTCGCCGGATGTACGAGGCAAAAGAAGATATCTTTTACTATCTCACCGTTTACAACGAAAACTATGTCCAGCCCCAGATGCCGGATGGTGTGGAGCGCGGCATACTCAATGGCCTGTACCGCTTCAAACCCGCTGCGGCAGCCAAGGCAGTCGTCCAGTTGTTCGGCTCGGGTGCGATCTTGAATGAGGCGGTCAGAGCCCAGCAGATACTGAAAGAAAAATATAGCATCGAGGCGGACGTATGGAGCGCAACCAGTTACGGCGAACTCCGCCGCGACGCGTTGGCTTGCGAGCGTTGGAATCGCCTGCACCCAACTGAGGCATCGCGCACACCCTATCTGCTGCAAGCGCTCGATGGACATGATGGCCCGATTGTGGCCGCTAGCGACTACATGAAGATTCTGGCCGATGGCCTGGCGACTTGGCTTCCCGGCCGGATAACCGCTCTTGGCACCGATGGATTTGGCAGGAGCGAAAATCGGGAACACCTTCGTCGACACTTCGAAGTGGACGCAGAGAGTATCGCCGCCGCAGCCATCAGTTCGCTCGCCAAAGAGCAAAAGGTAACTGCGGAGTTTGCTGCCGGCGCGTTCCGCGATCTTGGCATTGATCCAAACAAGCCCGATGCTGCCAAAGCGTGACCGACTAACCCGCGTTACCGGGAAACACGTCCGACGAAGTTAAGCACAAGCGTATATGCATTCCCTCCCCATTCCTTGCGTTGCGAGTATGTGCAGCCTAGGCAGCAGTCAGGTGGTAGCGCTCGGCCGGAGCACTGAGTGACAGCTTCGGCATATTCCCCGGCCAACTAAGACCGGATCGCCAACCGGGTATTACTACTGCGCCCCTTTCGGGCGGGATCTGTGATCCTCGCGATGCTAAGGTAAGGCAGCCGGAACGGCCTTGGCGTCGCGGTCTCTCGACAGCACTTCCATTTGTCCTTGTGAGTTTTCGTCGGTTAGCTTTCGTGCCAGTCCCATCTGGGTGCTGGCTTCCGCGTGGCGCCCTGCCTTCCAATACGCTCGCCCCAATTCGTAGTGGTAGCCGCCATTCTTTGGGTCCAGCGCGATGGCACGCTTCAAGATGGCTATCGCGCGAACCGGTTCGGTAACTTGCAGGTACGCTCTTCCGAGTGCCGCGAGCAGGTAAGGTGCCTCGGGATTGCTCGCGATTCCCTTCTTCAGGGCAACAATCGCGCCGGTCGTATCTCCCTGATCGAGCTTAATCTCGGCAAGATCCTTGTACGGCCAGGGGTTGCTGGGATCGATCTGAATTTCTGTTTCGAACTCCCCGCTCGCCAATTCGAGTTTGCCTGTTTGGCGGTCTAGCACCCCCATATAATAATGCGCGTAAGGCAGCGGTTCGCTGGCAACAGCCCGCTGCAGTTCCGATTCCGCCTTTTCCACCTGCCCGAGCGCTAAGTAGGCTTTACCGAGCAGCAAATGGAAATGGGGCGTGTCGCCGCCCGCCTTCACCAGGCGCTCGAAGACTTGCTGCGAATCTTCGGTGCGCTTCAATATTCCATAGCTGATCCCCAGCATGAACAGATACTCCAAATCGTCGTGCTCCTGATCCATGATCGGTGCCAGGGCGTCCACGGCGGCCGCAAAATCGTCGGTCATAAAGTCGCAGGTACCCTTCAGATAGTGAGCCTGCGCGTTGCTCGGGTCGGCCGAAATCACCCGTGCGAAGTAAGGACCGGCCTGTTTGAACTCACCCTCCCGGAAGTAGGCCAAGCCGAGGTTCAAGTCGATGCCAGTCAATCCGGGGGCCAGCTCTTTAGCGCGAAGGAATGCCTTGATGGCGGCGTCCAGCCGGTTGGTACGCATGTAAACCACGCCCAGATTCCCATAGACCGGCGCCGAGCGCATCCCTATGCGAAGAAGGTGGTCGAAGTCCTGCTCGGCAACCGTATACTCCCCGTCGGCGAGCGCGTGCTGCCCGTGTTCAAAAATGGATCGAGGATCCTGGGTCTGGGGATGCTGACCGAACGTCGGAGGCAACCAAAGAAACAAGCAGAGAAAAACCGGCAGCAGAGCGATGCTAATTTTTCGAATGAGTTTCCCGGCCATGGCGCAAAACGCATCCTAGCACGGCGCCGTTGCCGCCAACGTCATTGTGACAGCCGCCAGCGGGGTTGAATTTTTGCAACAAAAAAATAACGGATATCGATAGACTCTCCCGCCCGGCCACCGTACCCTCTCAAAAATCAGGGGCGTCTTCGCACAGCGGATATAAGTGTAATCCGTGTCCGACGGAGGATACCGCAGTGAAAGCAGCGATTGCGATAGCGGTGGTCTTGTTCTTTTTGGCGCCGCATGGAACGAAAGCGCAAGACTTGGCCAGTCTGCTGGGCACCGTGACCGACTCTTCCGGCGCCGTCGTGGGCGGCGCCAAGGTGACGGTCTCCAACAGCGACGGAGGCTTCACTCGCGAGGTCACTTCGGACGCCATCGGGAGCTATTCCGTGGCGCGCGTTCCCATCGGAAGCTTTACCATCACTGCCGAAAAGCCGGGCTTCGAGAAACTGGAGCGAACCAACATCACCCTGCTGGTCGGGCAAACCCTGAGGGTTGATCTGCAACTGCAAGTCGGCTCGGTGAGCCAGAAAGTGGAAGTTTCCACCAGCCCGGACACCGTGGAAACGGAAACCGGTGCAATCTCGCACGTGGTTACCAGCTCTCAGGTGGGCGAGCTTAACCTGGAAGCAAGGAGTTTCGCCAATTTGGCCACCCTCGTTCCTGGCGCGGCCACGCTATCCACCGGGTTCGACCCCTCTTCGGTCGGCGATATCGCTAACTCGACGATTTCGTTTAATGGCGTTCCGGGAAATTTCAATAACTGGGAAGTCGACAGCACCAACGACGTCGACCAGGGTTCGGGCAGCAACTCCCTGATGATCTTTCCGAGCGTCGATTCCATCGCGGAATTTCGCATCTCCACTTCCAACTACAGCGCCGAATACGGAAAATCCGGCGGCGCCAATATCGAGGTAGTGACGAAATCAGGAACCAAGAACTTCCATGGCGATTTGTTTGAGTATGTCCGCAACGACGATTTTGACGCCAACAACTGGTTTCTGAACCAAGCTGGCCAACCCCGCGAGCCACTCAAGCGCAATGACTGGGGCGGCACACTCGGCGGTCCGGTCTACATCCCCGGGCACTACAACAGCGACAAGAATAAGACCTTTTTCTTTGTCTCCGAGGAATGGCGCTCCTACCGTCAAGGCACCGTGATCGACCAGCCGGTTCCGTCCGCCAGAGAGCGCACCGGCGATTTCAGTGAGTGCGATCCTACTTCTGCGAATTTCAATGCCGTGGTGGCTTCAGGTTGTGCGTTGCCCATCGATCCCAACACCGGTACCACCTTTCCCGGAGACATCGTCCCGGTGACTGCATCCGCCGCCGCACTCCTGAACGGCCTGATTCCGGCGCCGAATAATGGCATCGCCCGATATACCTCGGCGCCCAGCCTTCCCACCAGTTTTCGCGAGGATATGTTCAAGGTCGATCAAAACTTCGGCGACAAGGTGCGGGTTTTCTTTCGATATACCCAGGATGCCTACGAACAGGGCTTCGTCCCTTCATTGTGGTCAACTCCCTCGTCCAACTATGGCACCGTTAAAACGAACTGGACTAGCCCCGCCAAGTCGTCGGTGTTTCACCTGACCCAAACCATTCGTCCCGACCTGGTGAACGAATTTATCTTCAGCTTCTCGGCCGACGTGAACACCGTAAACAACGTCACCGGCTTCGGCTCGGTCGCCGGATCCATCGATAAACCCGCAGGCTCCACATTTCAGACCATCTTTCCCGGCAACCAGTCTCAGCCCAGGCTTCCGAGCATTTCCTTCGGCGGCGGCATTCCCTTTGCCAATGCCGGAGAGTCAACCGGTTTCCAATTCTTCTTCTGGGATCCCCAAACAGCCATAAAAGACAATGCCATCTGGTCCAAGGGCCGCCACACCCTAAAAGTTGGATTCTTCGGCCTCGACAACCACATCAACACCACCACCAACATCGGCTTGGACACCACTGGTTACTTTACCTTTAGCGATGCCTCCAGCCTCAGCACCGGAAATTCCCTGGCGGACATGTACTTGGGCCGGATTGCCAGCTATCAGGAATACGGCAAAGTGGTCAACGGACAACCCGTAGGCGGCCCCGGCCTGGGTCACTGGCGCCAGTGGGACTTCGAACCATACGTTCAGGACGACTGGCGCGTGACGCCGCACCTCACCCTCAATTTGGGGTTGCGATATTACTACCTCACCGATTTCTTCGACTCGGTCACACCCACCAACGATTCCATTTTCGAGCCCTCGCTGTTTAGCTCTGCCGCGCAGGCCCAACTCGATGGGAATGGCAACCTGATTCCAGGCACCGGGGCGACCTATCTAACCTACGGGAATGGGTTGCTTCAGTGCGGGTCCGGAGGCGTGCCCAAGGGTTGCTCCCACCCTTCGCACAACACTTTTTCTCCGCGTATCGGATTTTCCTGGGATCCATTCAAGAACGGCAAGACCGCGATTCGTGGCGGCTGGGCTCTCAACTGGGACTCCAGCAACCCGCTACACGCCGGGGCGGGCTTCAATGGAAATCCTCCCACCACCGCGAATCTTGCTGATTACAACGTGCTCGGCTTCCAAAACATTGGGCCCGGACCGTTGGGAACTGTAGGTTTCTCCGATGTGCCGGTGAACCGCCAGTGGCCCGAGATCGAACAGTACAGCCTGGGCATCGAGCATCAGTTCCCCGGGAACAACCTCCTAAGTGTCAGCTACGTGGGAACGCAAGGGCGCCATCTGCAGCAATCGCTGAACATCAATGCGGTCCCGGTAGGCGCGACGACGCAAAATGTTCCCGAACTCGCGGGGACACCCGGGTGCGACCCGAGCGGTAATTGTAATGTGCAGCAAGTCTTGATCAGCACCGCGCAGCCATCCGTCTTCTTCGTGCCATACCGCGGATACAACACCATCGAAATGCGGGAACCCTCCGGCACGTCGAACTACAACGCCTTGCAGGTGAGCTTGCGGCATAGCCTCGGACGTGGACTCACCTTCGAAGGTGCGTACACCTGGTCGCACACCTTGGACGATATCGACATCAATGGTGTTGACGACGCCGACGTCCACCGCTGGTACGGAAACTCCAGCCTCAACCAGGCCCAGATGTTGGTTATCAACTGGATCTACCAGGAGCCGTTTTTCAAAAGTTCATCGAACGTTTTCGCCCGGCATTTGCTCGCTGGCTGGCAAGTCAGCGGTATTGCCAGTTTCCTCACCGGACCGCCTCTCGATCTCACTTGCGGTATCGCAGGTCTCGCTTCGGGTATCGGCGGGCCGGTGGTGTGCGACGGAATCGGCCATCTCACCGTGAAAAAAGGCGTGGTGGACGATCCCCAGTTCGGCCCGGTTCCCACTTGGTTCGATCCCGGCACCATCGGGCAGGTAACCGTCGATCAACTCAGCGCCAATAATCAGCCGGGGATGTTCGGCAACCTCGGCAAAAATCCGCTCACCGGACCGGGGCGCAACAACTGGGACCTGGCATTGATGCGAAACTTCAAGTTGCCATGGGGACACGGCGAAAGCAGTAACCTGCAATTCCGATTGGAAACTTTCAATACGTTTAACCACCCGCAGTGGAGCGGAGTAAATCTGTTCTGCAGCGACCAGACCGCGCCCGGCGCGCCCTGCAATGGACCGAACAACATCGGCAATGCCGAGGTCAACTCAGCATATCCATCCAGAATCGTGCAGCTGGGCCTGAAGTTCGCCTTCTAGAAGCGATATCTCGGAAGAGAGTTCTTGCCTGCACTTTGCGGTTCGGCGTATCATCAACCCCCGCAGCGGGGCCCATTGTTATGGCAGAAACTGGCAAACTGAAATGGGAACGCGCCGATAGATTTGTCGATCGGCATATTAGCCCTGCGCAGGCCCACGTTTGGCCTTTCCGCAGCGATTATCCCGTTGATGTTCGTTTCCTCATCATGGATCGCCGCCGGGATATCCCTCTCCATCGTCCTGACCACCTCGAGGTCGTCATTTTCGAGTCGGGCGAACTGACCTACGAAGTCGAAGACAGCACCTGTACCGTTGCTAAGAAAGACATCATTGTGGTCGGAGACCGCTTGCGTCACCGGTGCTTACCTCTGCGCGCCTCTCAATCCGAAGCCCGCGTGGTCGTCCTTTCCTTTCTGCCGCAAACTGTCCACTGCGGCACCCCGCTGGGTGATGATGTGCAATACCTGATGCCGTTCAGCCTGAAGGGTCCTTCGGTTCCCAACATTATTCCGGGCAGGGCTGGCCTTTCCCGCGAGATATTCGATCTGGTGGAGCGAATCCGCGCCGAGCTGCCAGCCGAGACGGAACTCTCGCGGCTGGCCATCCGCACCTACCTGAAAATGATCCTCTTGGAACTCGTAAATTATTGCTCCGAGATAGGCGGTTCACGCGAAGTGTTCGGTCGCCAACGAGGCGTGATCGAGCGAATGGCGCCGATCTTCGACTACCTGCAGCAGCACTACCACGAGCCGATCCGCGTGGATGACGCCGCCCGGATGTGCGCCGCCAGTTCCTGCTGCTTCATGAACCTATTCAAGGAACTAACCGGGCAGTCCTTCGTGGCGTATCTCAACCGCTATCGTGTAGCCCAGGCCCAGACCCTGCTTAGAGCCACTAACAAGGGCATTGCCGAAATCAGTTTGGAAACGGGGTTTTGCAACCAGAGCTATTTTGGAGTCGTTTTCCGCCGGATCACCGGAATGACGCCTTGGGCTTACCGAACTCAATGCGTCGGCGGCATGGCCTCCAGCGGTTTTCAGACCGCGGTCAGGCCGCCATCCACAGTAAAGATCCCTCCCACGCAGTAATCGGAATCTTCCGAAGCCAAAAACAGCGCGATTCCCGCCAGATCTTCGGGCATGCCCAATCGGCGCGCCGGAGCGATTTCGGCGTAGCGTGCGCGAACCGCGGCGTCGGAAAGTTCCGCCGCATTCATGGGCGTATCAATCGTGCCGGGCACGATGGCATTCACTCGAATATGTTCCGGCGCGTAATCAGCCGCCATGGCCCGCATCAAACCCACCACGCCGCCTTTGCTGGCACTGTACGCGGTGATGCCGGTAAACCCAAACAGGCCGGTGGGCGACGCCACATGAATAATGGAACCGCCTTTCTGGCGCAGCATCGCCGGGATCACATACTTTGAAGTGAGCCAGTAGCCGGTTAGGTTCACCGCGATGGTGCGATTCCACACTTCGTTACTTAGCAAGTGCGCTCGCGTTTCGTCGCGAAAGAAAAGCACCGCCGCGTTGTTACACAACACGTCGATCCTGCCGTAGCGGGTGAGGGTTCTCTCCACCATAGCCTTAACCTGCTCCTCACTCGAAACATCGGTAGCCACAAACGTTGCCTCGCCGCCGGACGCGCGAATCGCTTGTGCCGCCGCCTCCCCTTTGGCCGCATCGATTTCCGCAATCACCACCGACGCGCCTTCGCGTCCAAATCGTTCGGCGATGGCCCGGCCGATTCCGGCACCCGCCCCGGTGACAATCGCTACCTTGTCCTTCAATCGCATGCTCGCCTCGACGTTCCCGTTTTACTGTCCGCATCCAAATACTAATGCTCGATCGAGAGAATTCGCTCCACCTTGCCGTTACGCATCCCGTACATCCGCTCATGCAGGTGTATCGTCCCGTCGTGATATTGGACGCCGATCTCGATCTTGTCACCGACCTCCACGTTCACACCCGGCTCAGTAATGTCAATCGGCGCATGCTCGGCATGCAGCGCTTTCAGTCTAAGCCCGGCGACACTCTTCACCGACGGCAGCCCGCGCTCTCCACTGATCGCCTTCACCCCAGCATCCACCACGATCCGCTCGCCAGCAGTCTTGCTGATCACCGTCGCCAGCACGCTAAGCGCAACTTTGAAATCCGGAGCGAACGGAGCGTACCAGTTGTCCATCAACAAATACGACCCGGCCTGATTTTCGGTTACTCCAGGATACGCGCCGGCAATCGCGTAATCGCCCGAGCCCCCGCAGCTTACGATTTCCACAGGTATACCGGCGCCCTCGATCTGTTTCGTGGTATCGACGAGCGACTTCATCGCCGCAGTCACCGTCGCGTGCTTCTCCGGCCCTGCCAACTGGGGCTGCAGATGTCCCTCATAGCCCATGATCCCCCGGAATTTCAAACCCTTGTCCACGGCCAGCCGCGCGAGCGCCACCGCAGCTTCTCCCGGCGGCACTCCGCATCGCCTCAACCCCAGATCCACGTCGACCACCACATTTAAATCCGCTTTGCCGTTCTCCGCCAGGCGCCCCATATCGCGCACGATCGCGGCATTGTCTACCGCAATGATCACCGGCGCTTCGCGGGAAAGCGCAACGTAACGCTGCAACGGCGATTCGCCGGCAATCTCGTTGGCGATCAGGACGTTGCGAATTCCGGAATTCACCAGCCGTTCGGCCTGCCATAGCCTCGCGCAAGTGATTCCAATGGCGCCGTTTTGCACCTGGCGCGCGGCCAATTCCAGCACCCGGTGATTTTTGAAATGGGGGCGGAGCTTGGCAGGTTGGTCGCGGAAGAACCGCGCCATGGTCTGAAGATTCTGCTCCATCACGTCCAGGTCGACGAGCAAAGCAGGTGTCTCGACATCGATCGCGGCGCGCCAGGTCGAATCGGACACGAGGTGTTCTCCGGGACTCGCCTAGTCCTGGCTGATCGCCGGGACCGCAACCGCTGGCTTCTTGCGTTGTCGATCCACTTCTCTCTGGATGAACGCCACCACATCCTCGGAAATCTCGAGTATGCGGTCAAAGTCCGCCTGTGGCGTGGTCAGCGGTGGTTTGAATTTGTACACGTTGCTGGAGATACCGCCAAATTGCGTGATCAAACCGCTATCCAGTGCGTACTCCCACGCTTTCGCGCAGGCCGCGGTTGCCGGAACTTTAGTCTCGCGATCCTCCACAAAATCGACGCCGATGAAAAGCCCCGGGCCACGGACGTCCCCGATCACGTCGTAGCGCCGGGCTAGATCGCGAAATTTTTCAGTCGCTTGGGCCCCGAGCTTTCGAGCCCGCGCCGCGAGTTCTTCCTTCTCCACGATCTCCAGCACCGCGAGCCCGGCGGCCGCCGCCAGCGGCTGATTCATGAACGTCAGCATATGCCAAAGTTCTCGCTCAAGGCCATCCGGTATCAGATCCCGCCGCGTGCTAAACGCTCCAATCGGAACGCCGCCGCCCAACGCTTTGCCGATCACCAGAATGTCCGGCCGCATTTCGAATAGGTCGCATGCCCACATGCTTCCGCAACGGCCCAAGCCGGTCTGGATTTCATCCACGATCAGCAGCACTCCGCGCTCGCGGCAAACCTTCTCCACCCCGCGATAGTATTCCGGCGCAAAAACGCTGTGTCCGTTGGGTCCCTGCACCACCTCCACCAGCAGCGCCGCGACTTTTCCGGAGTTGGCGCCGTCGAGTTCCGCCTCCAGCGCACGGATCGCGGCATTAAAACTATTAGGGCCGTTGCCCACCAGGGGTCGATACGAGTCACCAGAGGGAACCTGCCGAAAATTCGGAGATCGCAGGGCGTTCGGGATCAACTCACGAAGTCCCGGCATGCCGCAGAGGCCCATAGTAGCGAGCGACTGGCCGTGATATGCGCCACTCAACGACAGCACTTGGGTCCGCCCAGTAATCCGCATCACAAACTTGATCGCCGCCTCCACGGCTTCCCCGCCGCCGGCGACCATGAAGGTTTTGGTCAGTCCCGCAGGCGTGAAAGTCGCCAACCGGGCGCAGAACTCGATTACCGTGGTGGCTTCATGCAAGACGTTTACCGACGGCAATTTCGCCATCTGCCGCGCCACCGCCTCGGCCACCTTGGGGTTGCTGTGGCCAACCATCGCCGGACCCGCCGATCCGGACATGGTATCCAGGTACATTTTTCCGTGAATGTCCCAGAGCTTGGAGCCTTCGCCTCGTGAAAAGATTAGCGACTTTTCGCGTTTGACGGCGCGCAACACAAACTCGTTGGATAAGGCCTGGTAGTCCATCGATCCTCTCCCGTCCTAAGCGGAATCTATGAACACATTTCTAGCGTGGGAGGCCGGAGACAATCTATCAAGAATCCACAAATCTATGTCATAAGTCCGGGGACGGAGCAGACCTCGTCGGCAGCGGTAGAATGCGCCGTTGACGGCGAATATTTTCGTGACAAAAACCCATTGAAAGCTTATAGACCCGGGCGGAGTGCCAGTGTATCCATGATCCTCAAACTTATGAAAACCAACTACCGTGCATCTTCGCTGCTAATCCTGGCTTGCTTGGCGTTCACCTCGCTCTCTTTTGGAGGCGCACTTGGACCCTACCCTCTCCGCGTCGGCCCCGATCATCGCCATCTCGTGGATCAGAGTGGAACGCCCTTTCTGATCCAGGGCGATGCGGCATGGTCGCTGATTTCCGGAGTCACCAAAGAAGAAGCCGAAACTTATCTAGAGGGCCGTCGCCGCGAAGGATACAACGCGGTGATCGTGAACCTTATCGAGCACTATTTCAAGGGACCGGTAAATCGCTACGGCCAGTTGCCCTTCACCACGCCGGGGGACTTCTCGACCCCGAACGAGAAATATTTCGAACACGCGGATTGGGTGATCCGCAAAGCCGCAGAGAAAGGCATCACCGTTTTTCTGGCGCCGATCTACCTGGGCTATATCGGAACGGAAGAAGGCTTCGTCGTGGAGGCCGCGGCCAACGGTCCGGAGAAGTCGCGCAACTGGGGCCGCTATGTCGGCAAGCGGTATCGCGATTTCGACAACGTGGTGTGGCTGATCGGCGGAGACCGAAATCCGGACAAGGTTCGGGAAGACGTCGACGCCATCGTCCAGGGCATCAAAGAATTCGATAACCGTCACATCTTCACCGCGCACTGCCATCCAGAAAATTCCGCGGTCGACCAATATAGAGATGACGGCTGGCTGGACTTCAACACCACCTACACCTACGGCATCGTGCACGAAAAACTGATGAACGATTACAATCGCACCCCGGCCGTGCCCTTCGTGCTGATTGAATCCATCTACGAAGGCGAGCACAACGCCTCCGCCGTTCAAATTCGCCGCCAGGCCTACTGGGCAGTTCTCGCCGGTGCCACCGGACAGTTTATGGGTAACCGCCCGATGTGGCTGTTTGATCCAGGCTGGCAGGAAGCATTGAACTCCCAGGGTTCGCTGGACATGACCAAGCTCCACGCCCTTTTCGCTTCCCGGCCCTGGCAGGATTTAGTCCCGGACGAAAAGCACGAAGTCGTGATTGACGGTTTGGGCGAGTTCCGCGGCTTGGACTATTTGTCGGCCGCGCGAACGGCCGACGGAGGCACCGTTATCATCTATATGCCCAACGCCCGGCCGTTCACCGTAGATATGACCAGGATCTCGGGAAAAACTGCGGTAGCACGATGGTTCAATCCGCGCACCGGGAAATCGGATCCAGCCGGCAACTTTCCCACCAGCGGCAAAAAGCAATTCACCCCGCCCGGCGAAGGCGATTGGGTTCTGGTGCTGGACGACGCTGCCCGCAACTTGCCCGATCCCGGAAAAACGTAAGCACGCCATGAATCAAGTCTTCGCAAATTCCTTGAGCTCTCCGGAAGGCCCGGTCGCACTCCCCGACGGTAGCTGGCTGATCGTCGAGGGCGGCGCGCACCGCGGATGCGTCACCCACATTAGCTCCGATGGCCAGACGAAGAACATCATCAAGCAGACCGGCCGGCCAAATGGCCTGGCGGTGGATTCCCAGGGGACCATCTGGGTCGCCGAATCGAAGCAACCCTCTCTGCTGCGACTGAGTATGTCGGGCAAAGCAGAAATAGTCGCCACGGAATGCGACGGCGAAGCATTCTTATTCCCCAATGACCTCTGCTTCGGACCCGACGGCGCTCTCTATCTCACCGATTCTGGCGTGTTCATCGATCACTTCGCCCCCAAGAACCAGATCCGTGCTGATTACGCTAGCGTCCACTACGACGGCCGAGTCTACCGAGTCGATGTTGCCACGGGAAAAGCAAAGAAACTCGACACCGGAATAAAATTCACCAACGGAATCGCATTCGGCCCCGACCATCGCCTCTATGCCAATGAAACGCTCACGGGAAATATTTACCGCTACGAATCGAAAGCGGGCGTAATCGGTGGTCCACGGGTTCTTTTCGGAAACGTCATTCGTCCCGATGCGCCGCCGGGCTGGAAAGGCCCAGATGGCATGGCGTTCGCAACGTCCGGTGCGCTGTACGTTGCGGTCTTCGGACAGCGCGACATCACCGTGCTCGGCACAGATGGCCGTGTGTTGGAGAGAATTCCGACCAACGGAACATTGCCCACCAACGTCGCCTTCGCGCTCCCGGGCCAGAAACGGATTCACGTAACCGAGTACGAGTTGGGTCAAATAGAAGCCATTGAAGTTTCAGCGGATGGCCTGCCCCTTTTTGATGGCACTCGAGCCAAGTAGCGAAACGAAGCCTCGAACTCAAGGAACGAAATCGCAATGCGCATGAAGAAGTTCATCAATCGCCCCGAAGACATCGTCCCAGAGTTGCTTGAGGGCCTGGCGTTGGCTCACCCCAACCAAGTCCGCCTGGTCGGCAACAATCTTGTCGCGCGCGCCAAGCCCAAATCCCCTGGCAAGGTGGGTGTGGTCACGCTGGGCGGTAGCGGGCACGAACCTGGCTTGAGCGGCTTCGTGGGCGAGGGCATGCTCGATGTAAGCGTCGCCGGCGAAATTTTTGCCGCTCCCGGGGCCCCGCGTTGCCTGGAAGCGCTTCGCCTAGCGGACCGCGGCGCAGGCGTGCTGTTCGTGGTGCTCAACCATGCAGGCGACGTATTGTCCTCAAATATCACTATGCAGATGGCCCAGCGCGAGGGACTGAACGTCAAGTTGGTCCTAACGCACGAAGACATCGCCGGTGGACCGAACCCCGAAGATCGACGCGGCCTTGTCGGATTCCTGCCGGTGTACAAAGTGGCCGGCGCCGCGGCAGAACAAGGTCTGCCGCTCGAGAAGTGCGTCGAACTCGCGGAACGCATGGAACGCAATTCGCGAACTCTTTCCGTCGCCGTGCGCACCGCCACGCACCCCGCCACCGGCCAGCCGATTTTCGAGCTCGGCGACGACGAGATGGAAGTTGGCATGGGACAGCACGGGGAAGCAGGCACCGGCCGCATGAAGCTCAAAAGCGCCGATGAAACCGCCGGCCTGATGTTGCAGATGCTGCTCGACGACCTGCAGGTGAAGCCGGACGAAGAGTTGCTGGTGATCGTAAACGGCGCAGGCGCCACCACTCTGATGGAGCTCCTGATTTTGTTCCGCCGCGTGCACCACATCCTCGCCGAAAAGCGAATCCAACTGGTCAGAGCCAAAGTCGGTGAGTTCATCACCACCCAGGAGCAGGCAGGTTTCCAGCTGATGATCGCGCGCATGGATCAGGAGTTGATCCGTCTCTGGGACGCTCCGTGCGATGCTCCCTATTTTACGGTGCGATGACTGGCCGCGTGGATCGCCAAGAACTTTCCCGCATGTTGGCGGGGGCAGCGGCGCAGATTCAGATGCGCCACTGCTGGCTTTCCGAACTCGATTCGGCAGCAGGCGATGGCGACCACGGCACGGCCATGCTGCGCAGCATGGATCGCCTGGAGAAGGGCTTCGCGGCTGGCCCTCCGGGTTGCCTGAAGACTTGCTTTCATCAAGGCGGCTGGGATTTGCTCGGCGCGGACGGCGGCGCCTCCAGTTCCCTGCTCGGTACGTTTTTTCTAGGCATGGCGGACGGGATAGCCGCCGACGTAGCATCGCTGGATTGCCGCGATCTGTCCGTGGCGTTCGAATCGGGTTTGCACGCGGTGCGTCAACAAACAAAGGCCCAACCCGGCGACAAAACCATGATGGACGCGCTGGTGCCGGCGATCGCAAGTTTTACCACTGTGGCGCGGACAGGTAAGAGCATCCCAGCGGCGTTGGAAGCAGCGTCCCACGCCGCCAGCACGGGAGCCGAAGCTACCAGGACTTTTACCGCTCGTTATGGGCGCGCGCGGCTTTTGGGTGAGAAGACCCGAGGCCACCCCGACCCCGGGGCCAGCTCCATCGCGCTGTTGTTTGCGGGTTTTTACGACGGCCTGCGCGAACCAAAGGGAGAATCGGGACATGCCTGATACCGAAAATCTTCAAGACGGCAAGAATTACCACATCGGCGTTCCCGCCCCGGCCTCCGCTTTCTTCCTCAAAGGTAGCAATTCTCTCGACTGGGGAATGAAGAATCGCCTGGCGCGAATCTTCAATCCAAGCACCGGGAAAACCGTGATGTTGGCCGTGGACCACGGATATTTCCAGGGACCGACCACCGGTCTCGAGCGCATTGATCTTTCCATTGTGCCGCTGGTGCCTTACACCGACGCTCTGATGATCACTCGCGGCGCGCTGCGCACCTCCATCCCCCCTGAGATCTCGAAACCCGTGGTGCTCCGGGCGAGCGGGGGCCAAAGCATTTTGAAGGAGCTCTCCAACGAACTGGTCGCTGTAGATATTGAAGACGTCGCGCGGATCAATGCCTCGGCGATGGCGGTACAGGTTTATATTGGAGGCGAGCACGAGCATCAGTCGATCGGCAACCTGGTCAAAGTAGTCGATGCCGGAAATCAATACGGGATTCCCACTTTGGCGGTTACCGGCGTGGGCAAAGAGCTAGTGCGCGACGCCAAATATCTCGGCTTGGCCACGCGCATTTGCGCCGAGATGGGCGCGCACTTCGTTAAGACCTATTATTGCGAAAAGGATTTCGAACGCGTCACCGCCGGCTGCCCGGTCCCGGTGTTGATTGCTGGCGGAAAGAAACTGCCGGAGCTGGACGCG
>Ga0302325_10005252_pt1 | contig 29540 bp, 23 predicted proteins | sample Palsa_T0_2_FD_201948 | JGI IMG/M metagenome (GOLD analysis project Ga0302325, IMG submission 201948) | Peat permafrost microbial communities from Stordalen Mire near Abisko, Sweden - Palsa_T0_2 | ecosystem: Environmental > Terrestrial > Soil > Palsa > Peat permafrost | place: Sweden: Abisko...
GCTTCCTAGCCAAAAGGACTATGCGCGCACCGCGATTCAGTTTCTCTCAATCACCGCGGAAGAGCGATGCATTTATGCGCACACGGGCTGGCGTATTCTCGATGGTCGTTGGGTCTACCTCCACGGCGGCGGTGCGATCGGCGCCGCCGGGGCAGTGCCAGATGTAGAAGTACGGCTGTCCGGTGGTCTGAGTCGCTTTGAGCTACGGCTTCCCGCTACCCCCGCAACGCTCAAAAAGGCCGTAATAGCGAGTCTCAGGCTCATCGAACTTGGACCACGCGCAGTCAGTTTCCCGTTGCTCGCTGCTACGATCCGAGCGGTTCTTGGTGGCCCCGACTTTGCGCTGCATCTGGCTGGCGAAACCGGAACATTCAAGAGCGAACTGGCTGCCCTTCACCAGCAACATTTCGGCCCTGGCATGGATCGTCTCCACCTCCCGGGCGCATGGTCGTCCACTGGGAATTCGCTAGAGACAATGGCGTTCCACGCGAAAGACGCGCTGTTTGTGATCGACGACTTCGCGCCGCAGGGTAGCAGCGGTGACGTCGCACGTTACCACATGTCGGCCGACCGAGTCTTCCGCGCCGCAGGAAATCAGGCTGGCCGCGGGCGACTGGATTCAACGGCAAGGCTGCGAGAACCGAAGCCACCCCGGGCTCTGATCCTCTCAACTGGCGAAGAGATTCCACGCGGCCAGTCCGTTCGGGCGCGCCTGTTGATTCTGGAAATCGAAAAAGGAAATATCAACGGCTCGGAGCTAACGGAATGCCAGGGTGATGCACGCAATGGGCTTTATGCCGAAGCCATGGGAGGCTTCCTGCAATGGCTCGCCAGCCGCTATGACGAAGCGCGAAGCACTCTCGACGCGAAGGTTTCAGAGCATCGGGCGAAGGCTTTGTTCAGCACGGTCCACGCACGCACGCCGGAGATCGTGGCGAACCTGCAAGCCGCATTCGAGTTCTATGTGGAGTTCAGCGTGTCGTGCGGTGCGCTCGATGTGGGTGAAGCCGTTCCCATGAACGCTCGTTGCTGGGAGGCACTCTGTGAAGCGGCAGCGGCGCAGGCCAAACAACAGGGAGAGATCGAACCGACTGCGCGATTTCTGACTCTGTTGCGGTCGCTACTCTCGACTGGGCGGGCGCACTTGGCGGCGCGCAGTGGTGCGGAGCCACCATCGCCCCAGTGTTGCGGCTGGAGGTTCAATAGCTCAGGCAGTTGGGTACCCCTTGGTGACTGCATCGGATGGGTCGACGATCAGGACATTTACCTCGATTCTACGGCGGCTTACCGGGCGGTTCAGACCGCCGGCCGCGACACGGGCGATCTCCTTGCGGTATCCGAGCAGACGCTCAGGAAAAGGCTTAACGAGAAGGGCTTGTTGGCGTCGATCGATAAAACTCGTGAGACCCTCACGGTTCGGCGCAATATTGCTGGTACATCCAAGAACGTCTTGCATTTTCGGCGGGGCACCATTCTGCCGGAGGTGTCCGATGGCGACGAGGACACCGAATGAAACCAGCAAGTGTCGGGTACTTTGTCGGGTTTCCTGTCGAGAAATCGGGCCGACCCGACAAACCCCAGCATCGTGTCATCAATGACTTAAGCTCCCTTTGTCGGAAATGTCGGGTTCCTACAACAGAAGAGACGCCAGAGAAATGAAATCACTCCGGGTTCAGGCACGGACTTGAATGATGTTAGGCGCTGAAGGTAATGTACTGACGCTGGCCGGGGGCCTGCCATTAAAAGTGCGGATTCAGCATCCCAGCGTTCATGAACGAACCGATCGCAGAGGCTCGTACTGGTATTTCCGCTATTGGGATGACGTGCTTCAACCGAACCGCACGCTGAGGGCTGTGCGGAAGTTCCAAGTCGTCGGCCCAAGCAAGGGCGAAAACCGCCTTTCGAAGAAACAGGCCGAAGTTGAGCGGGACAAGTTCCTGGCGAAGATTAACAAGCCCACTATCCGCGAGAAAATTGCCGATGGCCTGGTTCTCTTTGCCAAGATGGTTGACCGATACAAGTCCGCACACGTGGAGGCTCAAGTCGCCGGCCGTTTCCTCCTTGCGAAGCCTACACGGTACAAGTATCTGCTCCACCTGGAGCAACGTATCGTTCCGAAATGGGGCGAAATGCGGTTATGCGAGATCAGTCCCGACGAGGTCCAGCAGTGGCTTTTCCAGACTTGCGAATCCTGGCACATGATGAATGACCTCCGGGGCATCATGTCAGGCATTTACACCAAAGCGGAGGAGTGGGGCTACTGGCCTGAAGGCCGACGCAACCCGATCTCGCGCGTCAAGATTGGGCCAAAATGGAGCGTAAGACCGGAAAGGATTCTGACAGAAGAGGAGACGGTGAGAGTACTCGCACGACTGAGTGATCCCAACTTACTCATCATCGAAACCGCAATCGCTACGGGCGCGCGCATTTCCGAAATCTTGGGCCTGACGTGGCGCCACGTCAATCTTCAGAGTGGTGTCATCCAAATCGTGCAGCGCAATTGGCGCGGCGATATAGATGACCCGAAATCCAAGACAAGCAAGCGACCGCTCACGTTGGGATACCTAGTCGATCGCTACCGCGTCAAGGCAGCGAGGGATAGGGCGCAGGCGGAGAAGTGGGTCTTCGTCCGGGCGGACGGAAGCGGCCTCCCGCTGTGGGATTCCGGTGTGCGACAAGCTCTAAAGCGGGCGGCCACTGGCGAGGGCTGTGATTTCCCTGGACTTGGCCCGCACTCCTTCCGGCGCGCCAATATCACATGGCGGCAGGAGGTAGGCGGATCGAGCATCGAGGCGTCGAAAATCGCCGGCCACAGCACGTTGAGGACGACCGAAGAATATACGAAGATCCAACTCTCCAGACAGGACGAGCTCACTCGCTGGATTCAGGAGCGACTTGCTAGCGTGGCTGAAAAGCAGCTAGCAGTCGTGCAGTAGCGAACTCGCAACGCCTGTCCCAAACTCTGGAGCCCCTTTTAGCGGCGCGCCGTTCACCAACTCTGTGATAACAGGTGCGGCAAACCACCCTGCTACAACGGCGAGTACGGCCAGTGCCTTCCTTAGCACTTTGCGCCAATCCACTAATCGGATTATAAATCCGGCAGGACCTCGTAGCTGCTTCGCATTATGACCCAGCGATGCACAAAGCCGTTGGCCAAAGGCTGGCTCCGTTACTTTCCCTGGAGCTGCCAGGCAGGCTAACCGCAGTTCCAGCTATGAAATCCTGGAGTCCGTGTGGAGTCCAAACCGGCAAAAATCGCCTCCTGGCGTCCACTGGCGTCCAAATCGCCTCTTGCTAAGCCCTTTGTTTTGAACCAAAATGCCCGTAGGTTATTCATATTTCTTAAATGGCATGGAAGAGGTCGTCGGTTCGAACCCGACCAGGTCCACCAAAACGCTTCTGGCACATGTCGTCCCCTCGTCGGCGGTCGATGTATACTGACCAGGACGGAGGGTCCGCCGATGCCTCGTACATCCCTGCTCGCATTCGCCATGTTCGCGTCCGCCGCGCTTTCTCAGGCCCAGTGGCCTCGCGCCGCTTCTCCCAAACTGCCGCGCACCGCCGACGGGAAGGTCAACTTGAATGCCCCGGCCCCGCGCACCCGCGAAGGTACGCCCGATCTCTCGGGAGTTTGGGAAATGTACGCCGAAGGCGACCCTGGTCCCCCCAAGCTGCTGATCAACCTTGCGTCCGATCTGAAACCGGGCGACGTCCAAATGCTTCCCTGGGCCGAAGCTCTCTACAAGGAACGCCAGGCCAACAACGGCAAGGACCACCCCGGCGCGCAGTGCCTGCCATCCGGCATGCCCGAAAAGGACGTTGTTCCCGCGCCATACAAAATTGTGCAGACGCCCGATTTGATCGTGTTCTTGTATGAATCGCGCACCATTTATCGGCAGATCTTCATGGATGGCCGGCCGCTGCCGGTCGATCCATCCCCCACCTGGCAAGGTTACTCGGTTGGGCATTGGGACGGCGATACGCTGGTGGTGGAAACCACAGGATTCAACGGCAAAGAGTGGCTCGACATGGCTGGCCATCCCGAGACCGAGGCGATGCATCTGACCGAGCGCTTCACGCGCCGCGATGTCGGGCACATGGACGTCCAATTCGTAATCAACGATCCGAAAGCCTATGCCAAGCCCTGGACCGTCTCGGGCAAGATTCGCCTGCTACCGGTCGACGACGTCATGGAGTACATCTGCGAAGAGAACAACAAAGCGCCGGGTCACATGGTGGGCAAATAGCAAATCCATGCGAATCTTTATCCTGGCGCTTGCCGCAGCAACCTGGCTTGCGGCGCAACAGACCCCCAAGCCGCCGAACATAGATTCGAAAATTCTTCGCGAAGCCGGGGCTGCTGCCAACGATCCCCTGCCCGGTTCCTGGCTGAGCTACGGACGCAACCAGAGCGAGACACGCTACAGCACGCTGAAGCAGATCAACGATACTAATGCGAAGCGCCTCGGGCTGGCGTGGACTTACGCGGTCGGCGCCGGCGGCGGCAATCAGGAAGGTACGCCGCTGGTTTGGAACAACACGCTCTACGGCATCACAACCTGGAGCGTCGTCTATGCGCTCGACGCCAAGACCGGCCAGGAATTGTGGCGCTGGGATCCGGAAGTGAACCAGACTGCGGTGCGGCCCAAGATTTGCTGCGGCATCGTGAACCGCGGCCTCGCCATCTACAACGGCCTGATCATCGCCCCGATCAACGACGGCCGGCTCGTGGCGCTCGACGCGATCAAGGGCAAGCCGGTGTGGGAATCGCGGATGGCCTATCCGCAGGATTTCTACACGCTAACCATGGCACCTCGCATCGCGGGAGACAAAGTGATCGTCGGCGCATCCGGCGGCGACAAGTGGACGCGCGGTTTCTTCGCCGCCTTTGACGCCAAAACCGGCCAGCAGGCGTGGAAGTTCTACACCGTTCCTGGCAATCCCGAACTGCCGCCGGAGAACGAGGCAATGAAGGCGGCGCTCAAAACCTGGGGTGGCGACTTCTGGACCAAAGGCGGCGGCGGCGCGGTATGGGATGGCATCGCCTACGATCCCGAGGCGAACCTGGTCTACGTCGGTACCGGCAACGCCGAGCCATGGCACCAGAAATTCCGTGGCGCGCAGAACGTCGACAACCTTTATACCTGCTCCATCCTGGCCGTCGATCTCACCTCCGGCCAACTCAAGTGGTACTTCCAAACCACGCCTAACGACAACTGGGACTACGACAGCGTGCAGCAGTTAATGCTGCTCGACCTGAAAATCAACGGCAAGACGCGGAAGGTGATCACCCAGGCGTCCAAGAACGGCTTCTTCTGGGTGCTGGATCGCGTCACGGGCGAGTTCATCTCCGGTGCCCCCTTTGTCAAGACGACGTGGGCACTCGGGCTGGACGCCAAGGGACGCCCGATTGTGAATCCCGCGGCTTACTACGATACCGACCCCATCGCGCTGTTTCCAACCGGCGGCGGCGCGCACAACTGGTCGCCGATGTCCTACAGTCCGCTTACCGGCTGGGTGTACATTCCTGTGTTCCTCCAGCCGTTCACGTATGCGTCCACCGTCGAACTCAAGCCGGGCACCAACGGCTACAGCCGGGGCAGCGGCGACCCCAAGCTAATAGATAGTCCAGCGATCGGTCCGCCCTCGGCCGAGGGTATGCGGGGAGCGCTCCAAGCCTGGGACCCCGTCAACCAGAAGCTGGTGTGGCGTATCGAGGGCGGCGGCGGCATCGGCGGCGGAACTGTGGCCACGGCGGGCAATCTGGTGTTTCAGGTGATCAACGACGGCCGCTTCCGGGCAGTAACTGCCGACAATGGCGAAATCCTGTATGAGATGAAGACCGGACGCACGGGCATGGCCCCGCCCATCACTTATGCGGTAGACGGCAAGCAATACGTGGCGCTCCAGGGCGGTTTGGGCCGTCCGGCGACTACCGAGGGTCCCAATGATGCAAAGGTGGATAACCCTCCTATGATGTTCGTGTTCGCGCTGGACGGGACGGCCGAATTGCCCAAACCGGCCCCGCCACCGCCGCCGAACCGGCCCCAACCGGCGCCGGAGCCGGAACATTAGGCCAGAACATCAAGGTTGGTGGTAACCAAACGCTTGCGGAAGTATACTTTATGTGGGGGAGCTGTGTCGTCTTCAACACGTAGGACGTTCCTTCAGGCTGCCACGGCGGGTTTAGCGCTGGCTCGCTACACCTTTGCTCAAAGTGCGGGTGCCCAAAGCGCGACTATTTCGACCGCGCCACTCGGCGAGAACCTGCATCTTCTTAGCGGCGCGGGGTGCAACGTCGTTGTATACACAGGATCCGACGGCGTCGTGATGGTGGATGGCGGACTTGCGCAGAACGCCGCAGCGTTGGCGCAGGCGATTGCCGCGCTTCCCAAAGGCGGTTCGGTCCGGACACTGTTCAACACTCACTGGCATCCTGAGCAAACCGGCTCCAATCAGTCACTCGGGACAGCCGGCGCCACGATTATTGCTCAGGAGAACACGCGCCTGTGGCTGCAGCAGAACATCACGTGGCCCTGGAACGGACAGAAATTCAAGAAGTTTCCTAAGATCGCGCAGCCGAACAAGACCTTCTACACCAATGGCGCTCTCGATTCCGGAATACGCTACGGATATATCTCCGACGCGGCCCACACCGACGGCGACCTGTACGTCTACTTCCCGCAGCAGAATGTGCTGGCGGTGGGCGACGCCGCTTACGGCCAAGGCTGGCCCGTGGTGGATTGGTGGACCGGAGGCTGGATTGGCGGCATCGTCGGCGGCTTGCAACGAATACAGAGCGTCGCGAACAAGGATACGAAGATCATTCCCGCGCAAGGTCCCTCGCTCAGCTTTGCCGACATCGCGGTACAACTCGAAATGTACGGGACGATCTACGACCGTCTGAATCAGATGCTGAACAAAGGACACAGCCCGTCGGAAGGCGTCGCAGCCAAGCCCGCTAAGGAATACGAAGCCAAAATGGGGAATCCCGACGAATTTATTCGCCGTTCATTCGAAAGCTTGTGGGCGTATCTATCGCCGGACGCATGATGAAAAAACACAAATACCGCTTGCTCACGCGCGCGGCTCGGTTTGGGGTCGTTGCCGGGCTGGCCGGCATCCTAACCACCACTGCACACGCGCAGGATCCGGCCGACGCGCAGTTGGCCACCATCAAGCAATACTGCTTGGGTTGCCATAGCGACAAAGCCAAGATCGGCGGCATCAGCTTCCAAGGCGCCGTTTCCAGTGCCAATCTGGCCGCGAGCGTGGCCAAGGATCCCGAACTTTTCGAGAAGGCGGTGCGAAAACTGCGCGGCCGCGTGATGCCGCCTCCGGGCGCGAAGCAGCCGGACGCCAAGACGGTCGACTCGCTGGTGGCAGGGCTCGAAGATTCGCTCGACAAGCTTCCCAACCCGCAGCACGTCACCGACAGCCAGGTGCTGCATCGGTTGAATCGCAAAGAATACGAGAACGCGGTCCACGATCTGCTCTTGGTTGACGTGAACGGCGCCGACCTGCTGCCGCCGGACGACAGCGCGCAGGGCTTCGACAACATCGCGTCGGCCTTGCAGGTTTCACCGTCCTTCATCGAGCAATACGTACTGGCCGCCCACACCGTTGCGGTCACGGCGCTGGGCCGGCGCGACAGCCGCCCGCAGGGCTGGACGTTCCGCGCGTCTCCCGGCAATCAGCTTACGCACGTGCCCGGATTACCGCTAGGCACGCGCGGCGGCATTCTCGCGAAAGTGGATCTCCCCGCCGACGGCCAATACAAGATCAACATCGCCGACATGGCCCTCCACATCTGGGGCAACGGCATGGAGTACGAGAATCCATTGGTGGTGACGGTCGATAACAAGATTGTCTATCAAACCGTGATCGGCGGCGAAGAAGACATGAAGCTTTACGATCAGGTGCAGAGCGGCGCGATGGATCGCGTCAACGCCCGCCTGAAAAACATCAAGTTCGAGGCCACGGCCGGTCCGCACAACATTGGCGTCACCTTCCGGCGCCAGAGTTTCGCCGAATCCGACGACCAGTTGCAGATCTCCGCCCCCGGCGGCGGGCAGGATCGTTCGTACCGCGTAAGCTCGTTCCAGCTTCTCGGCCCCTTCGATGTCACCGGCCTCAGTTCCACACCGAGCCGCGACCGCATCTTCATCTGCGAGGCCGCTAAGGATAAAACAAAAGCGCCCGAAGCCTGCGCCAGACAGATTTTCTCGAACTTGGCCAAGCGGGCTTATCGCCGTCCCGTAACGAACGACGACCTCGCGGAACTCATGCAGTACTACGCCGATGGCGCGAAGGACGGCGGCTTTGAATCGGGTATTCGCTCTGGCATCACCGGAATGCTCGCGAGTCCGTTCTTTCTCTATCGCGGCGAGCGCGTCCCGGCGGGATTAAACCCGGGCGACAAGTACGCGATCACCGATCTCGAACTCGCGTCGAAGCTGTCGTTCTTCCTGTGGAACTCCATTCCCGACGATCAGCTCCTCGATCTCGCCATCAAGAACAAACTCAGCGATCCGGCCACGCTGAACCATGAAGTGCGACGCATGCTGTCCGATCCGCGGTCGAAGACTCTGGCGAGCGATTTCGTGTTCCAGTGGCTCGATATGAACAAGCTGAACGAGATCGTTCCGGATCGAGACGTTTTCCCGTATGCTTCGGGCTTCATGGACCCGCGCCAGGACTTCCGCACCGAGCTCACGCTGTTTGCCGACAGCATCTTCCGGGAAGACCGCAGCGTCGTGGATCTGCTGCGCGCGAATCATACTTACGTGAACGAGCGGCTGGCGCTGCACTACGGACTCAGCGACGTGAAGGGCGACGAGTTTCGCCGCGTGGAGCTGAAGGACTCCGCGCGCTGGGGCTTGCTCGGCAAGGGCGCTGTCCTGATGGCGGCCGCCTATCCCAACCGAACGTCCCCCGTGCTGCGTGGAAAGTTCATCCTGAGCTACATCGAGGGCGTTCCGCCGCCCAATCCGCCACCCAACGTCCCGACGCTGAACGACAAGGACATCGGCACTACCAAAGCGCTGACCGTTCGCGAACTGATGGCGAAGCACCGCGCGAGCCCGACCTGCTCGTCGTGCCACTCCATCATGGATCCGCTCGGCTTTGCGCTCGAAAACTTCGACGCGGTTGGAATGTGGAGGGACAAGGACCGCTTTGCCGGCACGGTCATCGATTCTGCCGGCGAGTTGCCCGACGGCACCAAGATCAACGGACCGGACGATCTCCGCAATGCGCTGCTGCGCCGTCCCGAACAATTCGTGCAAACCTTCGTTGAAGCCCTTTTGACGTATTCCATGGGCCGCACGCGCGAATACTACGACATGCCGGCGGTCCGCAAAATTGTGCGTGACACTCGGGCGCAGGATTACAAGTTTTCGGCCATCGTTGAGGCGGTGGTAAATACCGACCAGTTTAAGATGCGCCGTGTGCCGCCGCCCGCGCCGGTACAGAGTGCGAGAAGATAAAGAAGAAGATACGAGAGGCCATATGTTTTTATCCAAGAAACACATTGATCGCCGCGCAGTCCTGAAGGGAGCCGGAGCTACCCTCGCATTGCCGCTTTTGGACGCCATGTTTCCCGCCACATCCGCGGCGGCGACCACTGCCGCCGGGAAAACCCCGAAGCGCTTCGCCTTTATCGGCTTCCCGCACGGCGCGATCATGGATCGCTGGTCTCCCAAGGAAACCGGCACGAACTTTACCATGTCGCCGATCCTGACGCCGCTGGAGCCGTTCCGCAAGCACCTGACCATCGTCTCCGGCTTGCGAAATAAGCCGGCGGAAACGCCCGAGCCCCATGCCTACATCGAGCAGGGCTGGTTGACCGCGGTGAAGCCCTTTGACTTCGGCAAGAACGGTCCGGACTCAGGCGTTAGCGCCGACCAGATAGCCGTCCGCTACGTGGGACAAGACACGCGTTTGCCGTCGCTCGAACTCAGTGTCGGCCAGGGCAGCGCCCGCATCGCCTGGCGTACGCCCACCCAGCCGTTGCCCCAGGAAAGCAACCCGCGCGCCGTCTTCCAGAAGCTCTTCGGACAGGGTGACACCGATCAGGAGCGCGCCCAGATCCTGACCGAAACCGGCAGCATCCTCGATCGCGTACAGGGCCAAGCGAAGCGTTTGCAAGCCAGCCTCGGCGTGGGGGACCGCAACATTGTCGGCGATTATATGGACTCCGTTCGCGAGATCGAGCGCCGCGTGCAGATGGCGGAGAAGGCGCACAACACCGAGCTCGTTATTCCGGATGCGCCCATTGGCACGCCGAACGATATCACGGAATATTTCAAGCTGATGTTCGACCTGATGGCTTTGGCGTTCCAGGCCGACATTACGCGCGTGATCACGCTCTCGATGGATCATGAAGCCAGCATGCGCACCTACACTAACCTGGCGATTTCCGAAGGCTTCCATCCGCTGTCCCATCACGGCAACAATCCGGAGAAGATGGACAAGCTAGTGAAAATTCAGAACTACCACACGCAGGTTTTTGCCGGATTCGTCAAGAAGATCGAGGCTACCAAAGAAGGCGACGGCACCGTGCTCGATCACTCCACGATTCTCTTTGGCAGCGACATGAGCAACAGCGATCGCCACAACAACGATCCATTGCCTTCCGCGATCCTGGGACACGCCAATGGGAAGATCAAGGGCGGCCAGCACGTGAAATATCCGCAGGATTCGCGTCACGGCGAACTGCTCCTTACGCTGCTCCAGCGCAATGAGATCCCGGTGAAATCCATAGGGGACGGTGTCGACGGGCTCTCTGAGGTCTAGCGTGATGTCTCATCTAGCATCGTGGCGCACGCACTCTTGCGTGCCGCGTCGGCACTCGTGCCGACGCCTGGCAATTGCGCTCCTGCTGGCCGGCGCCTCCATGGCTCTGGCCGGCACTCCGTCGCTTCTCGATACGGCTGAAACGGGCGACCACCTCGCGGCCATGCGCCTCGCGAGCGCTAAAGGAGCTGACGTAAATGCCGCCGCCGCCGATGGCACCACCGCCATCATGTACGCGGCTGCGAACGGCGATCTCGAACTTGTCCGCGCGCTGATCAAAGCCGGCGCCAATGTCAAACTGGCGAATCAGCTTGGCACGTCGGCCCTCACCGAGGCAGCCATCATCGGCTCCGCGCCCATTATTGAAGCGCTGCTCAAGGCTGGCGCCGATCCCAATTTCAAAACTCCCAACGGCGAAACGCCGTTGATGGCCGCCGCGCGCACCGGCAAGATTGACGCGGCCAAGGCGCTGCTTGCCGCGGGCGCCGACATCAACGCCAAGGAAACCTGGGGAGAACAGTCCGCGCTTATGTGGGCCGCCGCGCAGAGCCAGGCCAATATGGTGAAGTTCCTGGCCGCGAACGGCGCGAACCTGAACGATCACGGCAAGGTCGATCAGTGGGAGCGCAAGGTGATCCAGGAGCCGCGCCCGAAGGACATGAACAAGGGCGGTTTCACGCCACTGCACTATGCCGCGCGGGAAGGTTGCGCGGCCTGCGTTCAAAACCTGTTGTCTGCCGGCGCCGATCCCGATTCCGAGGATCCGGACCGCGAGACGCCGCTGCTTCTCGCCCTGGAGAACATGCATTTCGACACTGCGGCCGTCCTGGTGAAAGGCGGCGCCGATCTCGACAAGTGGGACCTCTTCGGCCGCTCTCCGGTCTACATGGCTGCGGACGTCAGCACGCTGCCGACGAAAGGCAACGGCGCGGTCGCGGTCCTGCCGAGTCCGGACAAGCTCACTGCTGTGGATGTTGGCCGCATGATGCTCGAAAAAGGCGCGAATCCAAATATCCAGTTGAAGCGGCGTCCGCCCTATCGCGACGTCCCGCAGGATCGCGGTGGCGACACCATGCTTGCCCAGGGTGCCACGCCGTTGCTGCGTGCGGCGCGCGGCGGCGATGACAAGTTCACCGCACTGTTGCTCGAGTACAAAGCACTCGTGGATCTGCCGAGCAAGGAAGGCATCACGCCGTTGATGGCCGCCGCCGGCGTCGACTACGGCTCGCGGGTCACGCGCGGGCGCAACCGTACCGACGAAGGCGTGCTCGCGACGATGGATCTTCTTATCAAAGCCGGCGCCAATGTGAACGCCCGGTCGGTCATGGACCGTAGTCTCGTAGGTGGCCGTGGTGGCGCGGGCGCTTTCGGAGCTGGTGAGAGCGTGGGCGCACGCATCGCACAACAGAACGCCCGCCGCGGCAGTCAGATGCCGGGGCCGAACGCCGTTCCGAACCAAACCGCTTTGCACGGCGCCGCCGAACACGGTTTCGATAAGTTCATCGAATTCCTGGTCGCCAATGGCGCCGACCTGACCGTCAAAGACGCCAGCGGACGTACGCCCCTCGACGTCGCGCGCGGCGCCGGTGGTGCTCGCGGCGGTGCGGACGCGTTCCCGAAAACTGTGGTCCTGCTGGAATCCTTGATGAAGGCCAAGGGACTCCCAGTTGAGACCGTTCAGGCTGCGGCAACAAAGTAGCCCACGCAAGCCCCAAAGGAGACGCCGTGTTCAAGAAACTTGCTCTAATCAATGTCTGCCTCGCGTTCCTCTACGGAACCGCCCAGGCGCAGGATGCAAAGACCGTGATCGCCAATGCGCAAACGGCGCTGGGCGCCGTGAAATCCATCACCTATTCCGGATCGGCGAAAGACGTGGCATTCCAGCAGTGCGGCGCCAACGCCACCGACATGACCTGCAAAGGCACGCACGATCCAATGCGGCCCATCAACGACTATGTCCGCGTGATCGACCTCACCGCTCCCGCGTCCCGCCATACGGGAATCACCCACAACATCGGCCCCGGTGGATCAACCACGGTGACGCAGGGGACCTTCTTCCAGCAGGTCACGTCGCAGCAAGCGGACGTCTCACAACCCTGGGCTGGCTCGCTCGAATTTTACATCACGCCCTGGGGTTTTCTGAAAGGCGCCGCGGAGAATAACGCCACGCTGAGCCATCGCAAAGTGGACGGCAAGAACTACGCCGTCTTAAGCTGGAGCCCGGCGGTCAAGGCGCCTTCCGGCAAGAGCTACGTCATCAATGGCTACCTGGACGACAAGCACATGGTCGATCGCGTGGAGACCTGGCTCGGTGAAAACATCATGGGCGACATGCATATCGTCGCCACTTACACCGGATGGAAAGACTTCGGCGGCGTCATGGCGCCTTCGAAAATCGTGCAGACGCGCGGTGGCTGGCCCTTCTTTGAAGTGGATGTTGCGGCCGCGAAGGCGAATCCCCCGGATGTCGCCACACTGGTTCCCGCGCCGGCAGGTCGTGGCCCGGGTGGAGGACCGCCGGCTCCAGGGCCGCTGACCGTCACTTCGGAAAAGCTGGGTGACGGCCTTTACCGGCTGACCACCGGACCTGGCAGCTACGATTCTGTAATCGTGGAATTTAAGGACTACACCATGATGCTCGAGGCCGGCCAATCCGAGGCGCGCGCCCTGGCCTACGTTGCCGAAACCAAGAAGCTGATTCCGAACAAGCCGATCCGCTACGTCATGAACACGCATCCCCATGCCGATCACACCGGCGGACTGCCCGTCTTAGTTGCGGAAGGCGCCATCATCATCACGCAGAAAAACAATGAGGAGTTCCTCGATAAAGCGCTCAACACTCCCCGGACACTCATGAACGACACCCTCGCCCAAAATCCGAAGAAAGCGAAATTTGAAACCGTAGCCGAGAAGAGAGTCTACTCCGATGGGACGCGAACCGTTGAGATGTACCACATCTATCCGGCGCCTCACTCCAACGGGTTGATCATCGCGTATATTCCCAAGGAAAAGGTTTTGTTCCAGGGTGACTTCTCGGTGAATCCCGGCGAACCGGCGAACGATCACGTCAAGGCTCTGGTCCCGGTTCTCGAAAGACTCAATCTGGATTTTGACCGCTATATCAACGTGCACGCGTCCGCTGCTCCACAGACCAAGGCCGATGTCTGGAAAGCCGTCGGCAAAACGTAAAGCGGATAGCGGCCGTGGACAGTAAGACCGGAGAGGTCTTACCTCTCGTGCACGTGATCCTTCTCGTTCTCGCAGTAGGTCTCGATCAGATCGGTATCGGCGAGCAGATGGAACGGCACCGCGGCTCGCCACGGCTTTTCGTAAGCGCCGGGATCGTCAATGGTAATGTCGATGTCCATGTGCCCGAAATCGCGCCGGCTGAAGCGCTCGGTGACATGCGCGGATTCGGTTTGCGGATGGCCCTTGGCGGTATCTACCCACGCCAAGCCGTTGAACCCGACGGTGTCCACCACCAAAGTGCTATCTAGCCAACGGCCCACCGAGTAGCCCAGCCAAGTGGGCTGCGGGTTCTTCGGAAAAGGGCGTCCATCCATGAAGACCTGACGGAAAGTGGAATTCGCCGAGGTCTCATACAGCAGAACAATCAGCGCCGGCGTCTGCACAATCTTCAATGGATGCGGGCTGTTCATGGTCGTCATGTTGATGCGGGGAACGCCGGGAGGCATGCATCTGTTCATCGGATCGTCCCCGTGATCCCTGCCTTCGCGCTCGGTCTGAAGATTCTTTGCCCACGGCAGCATCGCAAGCTCACCGGGTTTCAGATCCTTCGCCAGGTCGTTGAAGTATTGCAGGCCGCTCTCCCAGACTCCCGATAGATCGGGTTTGCCGTCAGAGGTCCGGGGCGCTGGAGCGGCGAGGTTCGGCTGGCCGTTGGGCAACCGGGGAATTCCCGGAGTCGAATAATTTAACCACTGAGCATGGAGTACTAGAGCCGTCGCGGCAACCAGCACGAGTTTCTTCATGCGTTTCTTCCCCGCCAACTCTTCGGAGCGATCATAAGTAAATCACATATCCATCGCCGCGGCAATGTGGGTAGACTTGGTGAAGCATGCCGAATCGCAGGCAATTCATCAAGACCGCCGCTGGCGTAGCCGTCGGAACGGTTCTGAGCAGCCGGGGCCTGGTGGAGGCCGGCGTCCAGGCCCCGCAGGCTAGCGCTCCGGCAACTCGGCGGGAAGTGCGCGTGGGCGGGAAACGCGTCAAAGTGGTCGACGTTCATGCGCATGCTGTGATCCCGGAGGTTGCCGAAGTGGTGAAGGGCACGCCGCTGGAGCGTTACGGGCGCGCGGGAATCCAGCCGCTGGGGCCCGATCGCATTCACGATCTCGATAAGCGCGGCATCGACGTGCAGGCCGTGGACATCAACGCCTTTTGGTGGTATGCGGCGGATCGCGAGTTGGCTGCGAAGATCGTCCAGGTGCACGACGATGCTCTCGCGAAATTGTGCGCGGCGCATCCGGACCGCTTCGTGGCGTTCACCTCGCCGGCGCTGCAATTCCCGGATCTGGCGGCGCGGCAGGCCGAGCGCGCAGTGAAGGAGTTGGGAATGCGCGGGGTCGCGATCGCCGGACACGTAGCGGGCGAGCCGCTGTCGAAACCGAAGTACGATCCGTTCTGGGCCAAAGTGCAGGAGCTGGGAGTGATGGTATTCATGCATCCCAACAACGCCGAAAACGTGGCCAAGACGGATGCCTTCGCGGGCGCGGGCGATCTGGGCAACGTCATCGGAAATCCACTGGAGACCGACCTCTTTCTGACGCACCTGATCTTTGATGGAACGCTCGACCGCTTTCCGGGCCTGAAAGTCTGCGGCGCGCACGCCGGCGGCTATTTGCCCTCCTACTTTGGACGCACCGACGTGGCTTGCGATGTGCGCCCGAACGCCAGGTGCGTGAACAAGAAGCATCCGCGCGAATATCTGCACGACCAGATCCTGGCCGATTCGATGGTTTTCTCAGCGGAGGGTATCCGGCACCTGGTGGCGGAAATGGGGCCGTCCCAAGTAGTGTATGGGACCGACATGCCGTACGTTTGGCCGGACACCATCGACGCAATCCTCGAGGCCGAAATTCCCGACGCGCAGAAGGAAGCGATCCTGGGCGGGAACCTGGTTAGGTTGCTGAAGCTGTGACAGCCCGCTGGGTTCGTGCGTTAGGCTGTGCTTTTCCGTTTCTCTTCGCCGTCGCGGCACATGGGCAGGGCGGTCCGCCGTTTCGCACCGACGATCCCGAAACCCCCGGCAACGAACATTGGGAAATCAACTTCGGCTGGATCGGCGATCGCAATCCTGAGGACGGCGCTTACCAGGTTCCCGATTTCGACATCAACTACGGCCTGGGAGATCGCATCCAGCTCAAGTACGAGCTCCCAATCGCCATCGAAGAAATCCGGCCGCTGCCTGCGGCTCCAGGCGCGCCCGCGGTCGCCGGCCACGTGATCTCGGGCCTTGGCGAGAGCCTGCTCGGCATTAAGTGGCGCTTCTATGAGCATCACCCCGGCGATCCCTGGGTGAAGGATCGCTTCGGGACCGGCTTGCTTGGCGTCTTCGGCCACCACCCCGCCGGGCAGCCTCTGCCCGCCGCGGATTCAGGTGACTCGCCCGGCGCGAAGGACGCCCCGGAGCAGGTGCTGAACTTCAGCGTCTCCACCTACCCGCAGATCTTTCTCGATAATCCAACCAGCGCAGTCCCGCGCGGCCTGGTCGCTCGCGGTCCCGATTTTTTTCTGCCGCTCGAGTTCAACGCCCGCCTGGGGCCCATACGGATCAACGGCGAGGCCGGCTACGACTTCGGCAATCACGGCGTCCCTCAAAGCTGGCACCGTGGAATGCTGGCGGGGCACGAGTTCAGCGACCGCACTGAAATCTATCTCGAACTCTACGACATTCAGGATGCCAATCGAATCGCTCCCGGGCAGGGCGTGGGAGTGTTCGCCACCGGCTACCCAAAGCAGCGCGAGTCCACCCTCGGCATCGGCGGACGCCAGGCGCTCAACAAAGACCGGACGCTGAACCTGCTGTTGATGGCTGGCCGCAGTTTCCAGGCCGTTACCCTCACCAACGGCCAGCCAAGCTGGATCGCCTATGTTGGCTTCCAGCTTCTGTTGGGGCCAAAGTAGCGATAGAATGTTTCATTCATGAAGAGCGATAGGAGCGCGCGGGCCGCATTTACCGGCTTGGGCATGTTCATCTTGTGCATGTCGCTTGGAGCGCAACAGCTAACCGCGCCCAAGTTCAAGTTCGATCCCGATTGGCCCAAACCTCTGCCGAACAAGTGGAAGATGGGCGGCGTCACCGGCCTGGCCGTCGATAAAGACGATAACGTCTGGGTGTTGGATCGTCCCAACGATCTGACGGACATCGAGCTCGAGGCAGAGCTGACTCCTCCGCTGGCGGATTGCTGCGTACGTCCTCCTGCGATGATCCACATCGACAAGAACGGCAATGTCATCGGCTCTTTCGATGCGCCCCAAGGGCATGGCATGGCGGTGGACAGCAAAGGGTTCGTCTACATCGGACAGGACACGGTTCGCAAATACGATCCGAAGACCGGCAAGGTTGTGGCCGAGGTGCCGCGCACGCCCGAGCGGCCGCCGGGCGCCGGAGCCGATCCCCCTCTCACGTCAGCCCATGTTCCTGGCCGCGGCAGCGCCGGACCCGTCGCGGGATTTCTTACGCCACCGGGCGGGCGTCCTCAAACCGATCCCACGGCTCAGGCAGCTCGGGAAGCGGCGATCGCGGCCTTCCGCGCCAAGTATCCACCGACCACGCCGATGATCGTGGGAGGACTGGAAGAGATACGGCTCGACGAGCCAGCTCACGAACTGTACGCCGCCGACAATTATCTGGGCGGGCGGGTGATGGTGTTCGATTTGGACACGTTCGCGTTCAAGCGCGGCTGGGGCGCGTATGGACATGCGCTCTCGGAAATGAGCACCAACGATGCGGATCGCGCCTACACTCCCGGCGGTCCCGAACCCAAGGAATTCCGTGGCCACCTTACGCTGAACATATCTCACGACGGTTTGGTCTACGCCGCGGATCGGATGGCGAATCGCATCGATGTTACGACCAAGCAAGGCAAGTTCGTGAGGGAATTTATCCTGGCGCCGGCGACGGGCGTGGGTGGTTCCACCGGGGGCGTCATGTTCTCGCCGGACAAGCAGCAGCGCTTGTTATATATTTCCGATCTCACGAACAATCACATCTGGTTCCTCGATCGCGAAGACGGCAAGGTGGTCGGCCAGATGGGAAGCATGGGTGAAAACGGTGGCCAGTTCTTCGGGCTGCACATGATCGCTGTGGATTCCAAAGGCGACATCTATACGGGTGAAGTGTTCCAAGGCGAAAGGGTACAGAGGTTCGTGCCGGTCAGGTGATCAACCGAGGCGCTGCCGCAGAGACTTCACGTCCAGCTCATTTTCCCAGCGCGCCACCACCACCGTGGCCACGCCGTTGCCCACCATGTTAATCAGTGCCCGGAACATGCTCATGAAGCGATCGATTCCCAGGATCAACGCCATCCCAGCCACCGGAATGGTGGGAATTACCATCATCGTTCCCACCAACGCGATGAAGGCAGCGCCCTGCACGCCGCTGGCGCCTTTCGACGTGAGCACAGCCACCGCGAAGATGGTCAGTTGTTGCGATAAAGTGAGGTGCGTGTTCGTCGCTTGCGCCACAAACAGCGCAGCCAACGTCATGTAGATGCTGGTGCCATCGGTGTTGAATGTATAGCCTGTTGGAACCACCAGCCCCACCAACGCCCGGGAACAGCCCAGGTTCTCCATCTTTTGCATCAGCGTCGGCAGAGCGGGTTCGGAAGAACTCACCGCCAGAACCAGCAGAATTTCTTCCTTGATGTACAGCAGGAATTTGACGATATTGAAACCCGCGAAGAACGCGACCGCGCCCAGCACAATGAGCACGAACAGAATGCATGTTACGTAGAAGGTGGCGATCAGTTTCACCAACGGTCCGAGGGACGCCAAGCCGTAGCGGCCGATGGTGAAGGCCATGGCGCCGAAAGCTCCAATGGGCGCCAGACGCATCAGGATATTGATAACGCCGAACACCGCGTGTGTCAGGGCTCCGAACAGTTCGACAATCAGCTTGGAGCGCTGGCCCACCATGGATAGCGCAAATCCGAACAGGATCGCGAGCAACAGCACTTGCAAGATGTCGCCCTTGGCGAAGGCGTCGATCACGGTGTTCGGAATAATATGCATCAGAAAGTCGGTCACGCTTTGTGCCTTGGCCTGGCCCGCATATTCGGCCACGGCTTTCGGGTCAAGCGTGGTGGGGTTGATGTTGAATCCGCTGCCAGGCCGCACCACGTTGCCAACCACCAGACCGATCAATAAGGCGATGGTGGATACCACTTCAAAGTACAGCAGCGCTTTGCCGCCAACGCGCCCGACCTTCTTCATGTCCTGCATTCCGGCGATGCCGGAAACCACGGTGCAAAAGATCACCAGCGCGATGATCATGGTGATCAGGCGGATGAACGCGTCGCCCAACGGTTTCATGGCAACCGCTTTCGCCGGGCTGAGATAGCCCAGAGCAATGGCGATCGCGATTGCAAACAACACCTGAGCCGACAGGCTCTTGTAGAGTGGCTTTCTTCGGAACTCTGCGCTTATTTCAGGAGTAGCGGGCGCCATCCTATTTCCAAGCTGAATAAACCGGCTTCGCCACCAGGAACGCCGAGTTCACAGCTTGCCTCGGCTGGAATTTTTGCACCCGTCCGTTATCCACTTCGGCGACATAGAAATTGCCGTCCTGGTCCACGCTGAATCCGTGAACTCCCCAAAAGCCGCCCGGAAAATCGCCCCAGGTACCGAAGGAATAGAGAAAATGTCCCTCCAGGTCGAACTTGAGCATCTTGGACGTTCCCCGGTCGAAGGCCCACAGAGCGCGATCGGCGCCGATGTAGAGCAAGTGAATATCGGAGGGATCCGAACCCATGCTGAATTGGTACAGGTGCTTCCCATTGTCGTCGAAAACCTGGATCAGGTGATTGGCGCGATCGTTCACAAACACGCGCCGCGTTTGAGGATCAACCGCCAGACCGTGCACGTTATTGAAGTAACCGGGGCGCTGGTCGTTAGGAGGCGTGCCCTTCATGCCCCAATCCAGAAGAAACTTGCCGTCTTTATCGAATTTCGCTACCCGCGTGCCGTTGTAGCCATCCGCGACAAACATGCTGCTGTCGGGCAGCCAGGCGATGAATGTCGGCCGATTGAAATGCGTTCCATCCGCGCCTTTCACCGTGGGCGTACCGATGGTTTGCACCAGCGTCTTGCCATCGTGGCTGAATTTGTAGATGGCGTGCATGTGATCGTCCACCACCCAGACATGCTTTTCAGGATCGTACGGATTGATGGCGACGAAGTGCGGGCGCTTGAAGATCTTGTCCCACTGGGTCCACTGTTCGACGATGTTTCCGTTGGCATCCACCACCGTCAGACAATGTTCCCACTTGGCATCCACGCCTACCGTGCCCTTAAACAGCTTCGGCCCATCGTCCGGATCCTGCCCGCTGGCGCCTCCTCCCGGCAGCGCGGCGACCGTAGCGTCGCGCCAGGGCAAGCGGCCGATCGGAAACTGCAAACTCGGACCGAACTCGGGGATCAATTTCGTCTCGGGCCGCGGAATATTGGGCAGTTCTCCGCGGAACAGCAGAAAGACGCGGTTGGGGCTTTCGGCGTACACGCTCTGCCCGGCGCCCCACGTCCACTTCTCATTGCCCGGCACCGTGCTGATGTTCTTCGGCCAGCCCTTCACAACTTCGTAGGGACCGAAGACGTCCTGCGCGCCCATTTCCCCCGGCGCCGCCGCGAAACCCGAGCCCGGCTTGTCCTTGGCCTGGACCGGCGACAGTTTGTTGCCGATCAGGAACCCCGCCGCGAAAACCACAGCCGCGGCAGCCAACATCGCCAAATATCTACGCATGCGTTTCATCTCCCTACTTCTTTGGCTTGGCTTCGTTTTTCAAGAACTGGTCGAAGTTCACGTTGTCTTCGCAGACCATCTCCATGATGTTCCAATTGGGCCTCAACTGAAACGTGATTTGGCCGCCCCAGGGCTTCATATACGCCTTCGGGTCCTCGATGGTGAGGTCGTCCTGCAGCGTGTTCTGATCCACTCGCCGGATGCGCTCCGTCAGATGCAGATCGGTGCTGTGCGGATGGCCCGCGCGGTCGAGCCACGTCTTGTCGTTGAACCCGATGGTGTCCACCACCAAGGTGTCTCCGTCCCAATGCCCGACCGCGTCTCCCATCCACGTTGGGCCGAGATCGGTGTTGTGCTTGCGGCCATCGGTATAGATTTGCCGGATAAAGTGCGAGAACTCGAACAGCATAATCACGCGGCCGGGCGCCTGAATGATTTCCATCGGAAAGGGCTGCAGATACAACCGTGGCATGCCGGGAGGAAAGCACCCGACCGCGCTCAGCGTGGTAGGGTTCACGGGATCGTTGGAATCTTCCACCGCGCGAGGCCCAAAAGATGGCTTGGTGAGCTTGAACCGCTCCTCCGCCCATGGCGTCATCGGCGGTTCGTCTTTGCTGAATCCCCACGACAAGTAGCGAGTGGCTGGCGAGCCTTTGACATTCCAAACGCCCGTCAGGTCTGGCGTCTGCGCCAGCGTCAGCCGCGGAAAAGCAAGTGCGGCGATCAAGATCCAAAACCGCATTTAATTGCCCGCGCCCATCTTGAGTTCCTCCCCGTTGACGGATATCTTGGTAATCCACATCGAATTGGCGCCGCTCTTGGCCCGATAGCCGGACATCGTCACCTGATCGCCGGCCTTCATGGTAGTCGCGGTCCATCCAGCCCGGACCAAATGATTGGGACTGGTGAGTTCACCTTGCCAGGCTTGCGTTTCACCCTTGTCGCCTTTGACATCCAGATCCACGATGGAGTGAGGATTTACGAATTGAAAGCCCGTGACCACTCCACTCACGGTGACTGCTTCCGTCGTGTTGTATCCCGCCTGGCCGTGGTGCGCCGAAAGGGAAACGGAGAGCAACAGTAGCCCAGCCACTGCAGCAAACGAAGTCGACAGTTTGGTCATCTGGCACCCTCTTTGTTCTTGCTAAAGCCTCAGACATCATACTTGATCTCTCGATTGCCCGGGCCACCTGCGCGGCGGTCTCTGATAGCCTGGAATCAACGGGCGTTGGTGCCGGTGCCAACCATGGCGGATATTACCTTCACATTAAACGGGAATTCGACCACGGCGCCGTACGAGCCGGGAATGGACTTCCTGGAAGTCCTGCGTGAAGAGTGCGGGGTCGTTTCTCCGAAAAACGGATGTGCTCCCGAAGGCGCCTGTGGCTGCTGTGCGGTTCTGGTGGACGGCCAGCCGGTATTTGCGTGCCTGCGCAAACCGGAACACATGGCGGGCCGCGAGGTGGTCACGCTGGAGGGCGTGCCGGAAGACATGCGCCGCGTGTTGAGCGAAGCATTCCTGCTGGAAGGCGCGGTGCAGTGCGGCTTTTGCATCCCCGGCATTGTGATCCGTGCTTCAGGGCTGCTCCTCCATGGCCACACGCACGACCGCGAAGAGATCGCGAAGGCCCTGGACGGGCATCTTTGCCGCTGCACCGGATATGCGCGCATCATCGACGCCATTCAAACCGCCGGAGAAGCCTGGTGTGCTCAAAAAGAGCCTGGTCACAAGCAACTGCCCAGTGAAGAACCACGCCGGCATTCTTACTTTGGCGAAGAGTACGGATTGAGCCGGAGCCGGGCGTTCACGAATGGGAAGCGCGCGAATGGCATTGGCCAGTCGCCCTCGCGGTATCTCGGAATCGAGCAGGCTCTCGGCGAAAAGCCCTTTGTGGATGACATGGGCGTCCCTGGAATGCTGCACGCCGCGCCTCTGCTGAGCCCGCACCCGCGCGCGAAAGTTCTCGCGATCGAAACTTCGGAAGCACAGGCGATGGCGGGCGTGGAACGAATCCTCCTGGCGCCCGATGTTCCCGGCCAGCGTGGTACGGGCCTCGTGGTTTCCGATTTGCCGATCTTTGTAGCGGTCGGCGAAACCACCTGTTGCGTTGGCGATATTCTCGCGCTGGTCGTTGCGGACACAGCCTTCCACGCGCGCCAGGCCGCCGCCAAGATCCGGGTCGACTACGAAGTCTACCAGCCGGTGACGGATCCATTTGCGGCCCTCGATCCGGACTCGCCGCAAGTACATGCGGCCGGCAACCTGCACGTCCATCCCAACTTGCTCGACACCACGGCGTTCTCGCGAGGCGATGTCGATTCCGGGCTGGCAGCTTCCACGCACATCATCCAGGAGACCTTCAAAACGCAGCCCGTTGAACCGGCTTTTCTCGAGCCGGAGGCTTGCCTGGCGATACCCCAGGGGAAAGGTGTGAAGGTCTTTTCGCAGAGCCAGGGCTCCACCTACGACCAAAGCCAGATCGCCCGCACCTTGAATATTCCCGCGGAAGAAGTAGAAATCGCGCTGGCGTCCAGCGGCGGCGCGTTCGGCGCCAAAGAGGAACTGTCCATTCAAGCCCAGACCACGCTGGCGGCGCATTTGCTCGGACGCCCGGTAAAGACGGTTCTCACGCGGAAACAATCCACGCTACTCCATCCCAAGCGCCATCCGATGACGCTCAGCTACACTGTGGGCGCCGACGCCCAAGGTCATCTGCTGGCGCTGCGCGTTCGCATCGTGGGCGACGTGGGAGGCTACGCCGGCACCAGCGCGAAATGCCTGTTGCGCGCAGCCTGTCACTCCTGCGGCCCGTATCGCGTGCCGAATGTGGATGCCGAGGCGAGGGCCGTGTTCACCAACAATCCGACCAGCGGCGCCATGCGTGGCTTTGGCACCAACCAGGCGCATTTCGCCATGGAAGGCGTCATGGATATCCTCGCGGAACGAGTGGGCGTCGATGGCTACGACATCCGTGAGCGCAACATCCTGAATCCCGGCGATGCCTTCGCCACCGGTCAGATCATGCGGGAAAGCGTCGCCGGTTTGCGGCGCAGCCTGGAAGCCGTCAAGGGCGTTTATAAAACCGCCAGGTATGCGGGCATCGGCTGCGGCATCAAGAGCACCGGCATTGGCAATGGCACTATCGATAGCGGACACGCGGCGATTCGCGTTCTGGAAGGCGGGCGACTAGATGTCCTCACCGGCTACACGGAGATGGGCCAAGGACTGTACACGACTATTCGTCAAGCAGTGTGTGAGGAAACCGGGCTAGCTCCCGAGATCATGGATGTCCGCTGGGAAAAAGCGCTGGGCGCCAAGTGCGGCGAGACCTGGGCATCGCGCGCGACCACGCTGAGTTGCGCGGCGGCCCAACGCGCGGCGGTTCAACTAGCGGAAGATCTGAAACACTCCACGCTGGAACAGTTGATCGGCCGCGAATACACGGGCGACTACATTTGTAATTTCACCACCAAGCCCGGCACGCCGGAAGCGTTGACGAATCCGACCACGCACATGACGTTCAGCTACGCCACGCAGGTTGTGATTCTGGATGACAACGGCCGCATCGAGCGCGTAGTAGCTGCGCACGACGTAGGACGCGCCATCAATCCCAAGGGCTGCGCGGGACAAGTGGAAGGCGGAGTTCACATGGGGCTGGGCTATGCGCTCTCTGAAAACTTCACCAGCACGAACGCCCAGCCGGATTCTCTTTTGCTCCGCGATTGCGGCATCCTGAAGGCCAAGGACACGCCGAGAATCGACGTCATCCTCATTGAAGTACCCGACGAAGTAGGCGGCTACGGCGCCAAAGGCGCGGGCGAGATCGGACTGGTCCCAACGGCCGGCGCGGTCGCGGGGGCTCTGCACTCCTACGATGGAATCCGCCGCTTCAGCTTGCCGATGGACGACGCGCCCGCCGCCGCTCCATCGGTGCCTAAGTCGCGCCAGCGGCAATTATCAGTTCGGACGTAGCGCTTCGGGATTCACGGGATTTCGCGCCGCCTGCCCACTCAACACCCGGACCACCTCTTCAGCGGCCTTGGTCTGCAGATCGACCAGAGATTGCTCGGAATAGTACGCGGTATGGGGTGTGACGATCACGTTATCGCGTCCAAATAGCGGAGACCCAGACGGAGGTTCTTGCTCCATCACGTCCAACGCCGCTCCGGCCAGATGGCCTTGGTCCAAAGCGTTCGCGAGAGCGGCTTCATCTACGATCGGCCCGCGCGCGGTGTTGATCAGGTAAGCCGTCGGCTTCATCCGCCGGAAAACATCAGCATTGAAGAGGTGATGCGTGGCGGGCAGCAGCGGCGTGTGGATGGATATATAGTCGGAAATCTTCAGCAATTCGTCGAACTCCACCTGCTCCACACCCGCGCTCGCCGCAACGTGCTTCGAAACGTAAGGATCGTGCGTCACCACCCGGATGCCGAATGCCTGAGCCTTGGAAGCCACCAACTGCGGGATTCGCCCGAAAGCCATTAACCCTAGAACGGTCCCACGCAGCCGGGAAATGGGAACCACGGCGCGCATTTCCCAACGCCCGGCCTGCGTGCGCGCATTCGATGACGGGATCTTGCGCACCAGCGCCAGCAGCAGCGCCATGGTGTGATCGGAAACCTCGTCCAGGCAGTAATCGGGAACCCTGGTGACGACGATGCCCGCGTTCGTGGCCGCCGCAATGTCGACATTGTCCACGCCGACGCCGAAGCGCCCGATCACGCGGCAGCGCGTCAATTTCTGGATCGTATCGGCGCTTATTTTCGCGTAGGTGGTGAGCACCGCGTCGGCATCGCGCGCCACCTCCAAAACAGCTTCGGGAGTGGGCTCAGCGGCAACGCGCACTTCCGCATCAATCTTCGCCAGCACCGCGCGGGCCGGATCGAGATTGGGAAACACGGAGTCGGTGACGGCAACAAGTTTGGCAGGCATGAGTTCATCGGATATGTTATCTGTAAGTTTACTGAGAGTCATAGCTGACTTTCCGAACCATCCACGATCATGCGTAGGCTCATTGAAATTCTTGCGCTCGCCGGCATCCTCTCCGGCGCTTTCTTTTTCAGCACGGCGACCGGCGTAGCCAAACCGGAATACGCGCGCAGAACCAAGAAGGAATGCTCGTTTTGCCACCCCGCGGATTCCTGGAATTTGAACGATGCCGGCAAATACTACCGCGATCACAAATATTCGCTGCAGGGTTATGTGCCGCCGGCCAAGCCCGGCAAGGGATGAATCCTTTCTTCGCTCTCCAGCATTTCGATCAACTGCCGGATCTTCCTCGCACGGGTCTCGGCTTTCTGCACCGTTTGAATGCGCCACAAAACCGCATAGCGGTTCGCCCGGTCGAGAGTTTTGAAAAATGCCGCGGCCCGCTGATTCGCATCTAGCGCCGCCTGAAAATCGGCCGGCACCGTGGCTCCACTGGGTGAATCATAGGCCGCGTACCATCGTCCATTTCTCTTGGCATTTTCGATGGCCTCCAGTCCCGCGGCTTGCATCTCCCCGCTCGCAATCAGCGCCAGCGCTTTTTCCCGGTTGATCTTCGACCAGATGCTCTTGCTCGCACGCGTGATAAATCGCTGCAGCCAGGCCTCGTCGCTTTCAGGCCTCTTCTGCCCGTCGATCCATCCGTAGCACAGCGCTACTTCGAGCGCTTCTTTATAGGACACCGACCGCAAGCGCGAACCCTTTTTCGCCAATCGAAGCCAAAGGCCGGCGCTCTTGCGATGGTTCTTCCCGAGCCATGCAGCCCAATCCTGTTTGGATTTGAAAAGGCGCACCGGCGAACCATCTGGCGTACTCGTCTTCACCTGAGCAGGTTATCGTAGATGAAGGTCCCGTGAAAACTTTGGTGATCAACGGCGGGTCCAGCACTTTCAAATGCTGGTTTCAGGATGTCCCGGATGACCTGCCGGCTTCGCTTCCATCCGGGCGCCTGGAACCATTGTGGAGCGCCCGCGCCGACTGGAGTCGGCATGCTGGAACCGCCGAGGTGAAGGTCACCGGGCCGGGCGGCAAGAGCGCCACCAGCACCATCCCGGGCGATGCACCGGCGGCCATTCTCGAGCCGGTCCTGCGCGCCCTTTGGCAAGGCGAGACAAAAGCCATCGATTCGCCCGCGGAGATCGCGGTGGTGGGCCACCGCATCGTGCATGGCGGAGCCAAATACCGCGAGAGTGTTTTGATCACGCCCGAAGTTCGCTCTGGGATCGCCGAACAGGCTCAATTCGCGCCCGCGCACAATCCCGCTCAACTGGAAGCGATCCGCACGGTGGACCGCGTGGTGGGAACGGCCGTGCCGCAAGTCGCGGTCTTCGACACCGCGTTCCACTCCACGTTAGAGCCGCGCGCTTACGTCTACGCAGGCCCGTATTCCTGGCTGGAACAGGGCATCCGGCGCTATGGATTTCACGGAATCAGCGTTCAATACGCAACCCGGCGCAGCGCTGAGTTGCTGAACACATCCACCGGCAAGCCGCGGCTCATCGTATGCCATCTCGGCAACGGCGCATCGGTCACCGCGGTGGCGGGCGGCAAAAGCGTGGACACCAGCATGGGCCTCACGCCGCTCGAAGGGCTCATGATGGGCACTCGCTCCGGTTCCATCGACCCCAGCATCCTGGTGTATTTGATCCGCCGCCATGGTTATACCGCCGATCAAATCGACGACATTCTAAACAAGCAGTCCGGACTTCTGGGCGTATCCGGATCGTCCGGCGACATGCGTGAGATTTTGGAAGCTATCCAGCATAGCGACCAGCGGGCGCGCCTGGCGTACGACATTTACGCGCATCGGCTGGTGCGCGTGATCGGCGCGATGCTAGCGGTCCTGGGCGGCGTGGACGCCATCGTCTTTACGGGCGGCGTTGGTGAGAATTGCGCCCCCCTGCGCCTTGAGGTGTGCCGGCAATTCGGTTTTCTCGGGCTCCAGCTAGATGCCGGCAAGAACGCCGCGCCCAAACTCGACCAAAATATCGCTGCCAGTGATTCCCGGGTTCAGGTGCTCGTGATCCGCGCCGACGAAGACTGGGAGATTGCTTGCGAGTGCCGCCGGCTCGCGAAAGCAGGCCGGCTTCAGCCCTCTTCGCTTTAGCGCTAAGCTTCACCGGCCACGATTTCGTCCACGTAGCACCAGATCCAGCGCTCGCCCGGCTCAATCGAGCGGATCAGTGGATGCTTCGACGAGTGGAAATGCTTCGTCGCGTGCTTGTTCTTCGAGGAATCGCAGCAGCCCACGTTAGCGCACTCCAGGCACATCCGCAGATGCACCCACGAATCGCCCATCTTGACGCATTCCTCGCAAACATGCTTTGCAGGCTTGGTGAATTTGATCTCATTCAGGTGCGTGCATTGCGCCGCCATATTATCCTCCGGTTGTCGCTCGATTCTCACCCGCTCTTTCGAGCACGGCTCGATCCCACTTGGCAAGATTCGCTCCGGCCTCGTAAGTGGTTTGCAAAAACTCCATCAACTCCGCTGCGGGCGATTCCGCGCCCCGGATGTCATCGTACATCATTAGAAATTCTCCGATACCAGTGTGATAGAACGCCGGCTTGGGAAGGACCGCGTAAGTTTTGAATCCCACCGGCTCGGGTGTGGTATAGGAATAAAACGCGGGACCCTTGATATCGCCTCCGCCCGGCCAAAATCCGGCGCTGCTCACTTCGTGCGAGTAGGCCTCCTGCATCATCTTTTGCAGTTGGGGATCGGTCCGCTTGGGCGCCAACCGTCCAGAGAATCGCGTCACCGCAATATCGAAGCTGCCCCAGAAGAAATGCACCGGGCTGCACTTGCCGATGAACCTGGCGCGAAAATTCTTCAGCACTGTATCCACCGAGATCAAAAGGCGCCGGAACCGCTCGACGTATTCCCGATCATAGGACTTGTGCGCGCGATCGTCGGCGAACGGAATCGGATTGGCGACCTCGTCCGGATGCGCGTGAATCGGCGCGTCGATCTTCAGCCCCGCCAGCGTGCTCATCACTTCCGAATAGAAATCTGCGACGGTGCGCGGCGCAAGCTCCAAAGTCCGAACCTCGCCCTGGCTGGTTTGGATCAGCAATTTGTGCCCGATAAAATCGAACTCGATTTCGAAGACCCCGCGGGGATAGGGAATCGGCGACGTGGTGAGCCCGCGCGCGCTCACATACAGCGTCGCGTTCCAATAATGATTGATCAGCGGCGTCAGCGTCATGCGGATCTTCCCGACAATCTGGGTCCACATGTGCAGCGTGTCGTAAGTGTCTTGCCAGGCGGCCAATGGAAGCTCCGGCCATGCGTCCAGGTGCGGATTCATTACTTCAATTCTACGCGCGCGCCGATCCCCTGGTAATTTAAGAAGGCACATTATGCGAACTCAAGTTGGCATTGTCGGCGCCGGTCCCGCCGGCCTGATGCTCTCTCATCTTCTGCATCTCGCGGGCATTGAGTCTATCATTCTCGAATGCCGCGGCCGACAGTACATCCAGGAGCGCGTTCGAGCGGGCGTTCTCGAACAAGGGACCGTTGACCTGCTGATCGATACCGGCGTCGGCGATCGCCTCCAGCGCGAGGGACTGCGGCACGATGGCGTCTGGTTCACTTTCAACGGGCGTAGGCATCGCATCGACATGGCTGAACTGACCGGTGGCCGCGCGATCACCGTGTACGCGCAGCAGGAAGTAGTGAAGGACCTCGTCGAGGCGCGCCTCGCCGCGGGCGGTCACATCGTTTTCGACGTTGAAGATCTCGCGATAGACGATCTCGATTCGCCGCTCCCGA
>Ga0302325_10005253_pt1 | contig 29528 bp, 22 predicted proteins | sample Palsa_T0_2_FD_201948 | JGI IMG/M metagenome (GOLD analysis project Ga0302325, IMG submission 201948) | Peat permafrost microbial communities from Stordalen Mire near Abisko, Sweden - Palsa_T0_2 | ecosystem: Environmental > Terrestrial > Soil > Palsa > Peat permafrost | place: Sweden: Abisko...
CGTCGAGACCGACGGTCGCGGCACGCACAGCACGCGCCAGGCCTTCGAGCGCGACCGCCGGAAGGATCTGCGGCTGGTGGCAGCTCAGTGGCGGCCGATGCGGGTGACCTGGCGGCGGCTGGATACTGAGCCCGCGCTGATCGAGACATCAGCCCGCGCGCTACTGGACCTGCAAAGCCCGAGCTCCGACGACCGCCTCAAGCCGCGCCAGGCCGACCAACCGCTGGCGGCACCCGAGGGTCTCGGCGAGCTGGAAGGCGGCGCGGCGGCGGAAGCACTTCATTTGTCCTGCGAGCCGGTGGGTTTCCTTGATGATCGAGGTCATCTGGACGCCGTCGAGCCCGCACGGGACGATCCAGCTGAAGGGCTGCAGGTCGTTCTCGACGTTGACTGCGAAGCCATGCGTGGTGACGCCGCGGGCGACATGTACGCCGATCGAGGCGATCTTGCGATCCTGGGCCCACACGCCGGTGAAGTCGGGGCCGTCCTCGGGGCGCGCGCGGGCCGCGATGCCCTCCTGCTCGAGTGCGGCGACGAGCGCGCGCTCGAGCGCGCGCACGTAAGCGACGACGTCGTCGACGCGTACGATCGGGTAGCCAACGAGTTGGCCGGGGCCGTGATAGGTGACCTTGCCGCCCCGGTCGGTGTCGACGATGTCCAACCCCTGCATCAGGTACCACTCCTCGCCCATCGGCAGCTCGCCGGGCGCCGAGCGCCGGCCGCGCGTGTAGACCGGATAGTGCTCGAGCGTAAGGAGGACGTCGGGGAGCTCGTCGGCCTGGCGCGCCGCGCGGACGCGCTCCTGGAGCTCGAGCGCCTGCCGGTACTCGATCGTGCCGAGATGACAGACCCAGAGCTCGGGGCGGGGGTCAGGCATTCTCCAGGCCCCGCTTCACGCTGGCCAGGAACTGTGCGGAGAGTGCGCCGTCGAGTGCTCGGTGATCCCAGCTCAGGCCGAGGATGGTCATCGCACGGATCGCGATCGAGTCGTTGCCATCGGCGTCGGTGACGACCACCGGGCGCTTGACGATCGCCTCGAGGTCGAGGATCGCCACCTGCGGCTGATTAATGATCGGAGTCGCCATGATCGACCCGTACTGGCCCGGGTTGGTGATCGTGAAGGTCCCGCCGCGAACCTCGTCGGGCTTCAGCTCGCGAGCCCGCGCCCGCGTGGCGAGGTCCCGGATGCGCGCCGCCAGCCCCTCGACCGACAGCTCGTGCGCACGATGGATGACGGGGACGATCAGCCCGTCGTCGCCGAGGGACACGGCGATCCCGAGGTTGATGTCGGCGTGTTGGGTATAGCGCTCGCCTTCAAGGGTGGCGTTGAGCTGCGGATGCTCGCGCAGCGCGGCGATGACGGCGCCGGCGACAAACGACAGGGCGGTGACGCCCAGCCGGCTCCGCGCTGTCTGCACCCGGGTCATGTCGACCTCTATCCAGGTGGTGCAATGGGCTGCCGTCTCGAGCGAGCGCTTCATGTGGGCGCCGATCTGGCGGCGCATCCGTGAGAGCTGCCCCGTCCCCGTGACGGGGACGGGATCCGGTCGGTACGGACTCTCGATGTGCATCGGCGGCTCGGGCGCCGCGGTCACGAACGCAAGCACGTCCTGCTTGCGTACCCGGCCACCGCGGCCGCTGCCCGAGACCGCGCCGAGATCGATTCCGTGCTCCGCCGCGATCCGCTGGACAACGGGGGAGTAACGCCGGGCCGGGGCGCCATGGGTCTCGGAGCCATTTTCAGACGTCACACCTGATATCGGTGTATAGTCGCTGGATCCGCGGGGCGACGGCGGGTGCGCGGCGGGGGCTGCCGCGCCGGGCGAGGGGGCATCGCCGGGCGCGGCCGTCGCGCCGTGCTCGGGGGCAGCTCCGGGCGTGGAGGCAGCGTCGGGCGTGGGGGCGCCACTGGGCTCGGAAGCGGCTCCGGGCGTGGGGGCAGCACCGGGCGCCGCGATCCGGGCGAGGACGACGCCGACTTCGACTGTAGTGTCGACCTCGACGAGGATCTCGGCGACGATGCCGGTGACGGGGGCCGGGATCTCGGTGTCGATCTTGTCGGTGGAGATCTCGCAGATTGTCTCGTCGGCCTGGACTCGATCACCTATCTGCTTGGCCCAGCTTACGATGGTGCCTTCCGCCACCGACACGCCCATCTGCGGCATCGTCACATCGACCAGCGTTGCTGTGGCGGCAGCCGGCATCTCAGTATGCGAGGAGCTCACGGCAGGCCTCCCGCACGCGTTCGACGCTCGGCAGCACGGCCTGCTCGAGCGGGGGGGAGAAGGGGATGGGGACGTCGGGGGTGGCGACGCGTACGACGGGTCCGTCGAGGTCCTCGAACCCGCGCTCGGCGATCACCGCGGCGACCTGGGCCCCGGCCGCGCAGGTGGCGTTCGCCTCGTCGACGATCACGACCTTCGAGCAGCGGGCGACCGAGTCGAGGATCGCGTCGCAGTCGAGCGGTACCAGCGAGCGCAGGTCGAGCACTTCGATGGAGGCGCCGTCCAGGTCCTCGGTGGCTTCCACCGCGACGTGGACCATGGCTCCGTAGGCAATCACCACCAGCTCTGACCCCGGGCGCACGATGCGGGCGGTCATCGGCGTCTCGTAGATGCCGTCGGGCACCTCGCCCTTGATGCGGCGGTAGAGGTGCTTGTGCTCCATGAAGCAGACGGGGTTGGGATCGCGGATCGCCGCGTGGAGGAGCCCCTTGGCGTCCTCGGGCGTCGAGGGCGCCACCACCTTGATCCCGGGCGAGTGCATGAACCACGCTTCGGGGTTCTGGGAGTGGAAGGGGCCGCCTGAGAAACCGCCTCCGGAGGGCAGCCGGACGGTGATGGGCACGGCGAGGCCCTGCCGGTAGTGCATCTTGGCGGCGACGTTGACGAGCTGGTCGAACCCGCACGAGATGAAGTCGGAGAACTGCATCTCGCACACTGGCCGCATGCCGACGATGGCGGCTCCGATCGCCGTGCCGACGATCGCCGACTCGGCCAGCGGCGTGTCCATCACGCGCTCGGGGCCAAACTCCTCGAAGAAGCCGTCGGTGACCTTGAAGGCGCCGCCGAACACTCCGATGTCCTCTCCCATCACAAACACGCGCTCGTCCGCCCGGAGCTCGTCGCGGAGCGCCGAGGAGATGGCCTGGAGGTAGGTCATCGTCGCCATCACGACACCGCCTGGCCCGAAAATCCGCTCCACGGCGCCTGGCCGTCCCCGAGGGGCTCGGCCTCGCCGATGGCGAACACGTCTGCGGTCGCGTCCTGGGGGTCGGGCATGGGCGCGGCGAGCGCCTGTTCGGTGGCGGCGTCGATCTCGGCTCCCACCGCCGCCCGGATCGCGTCCACATCGATGCCGAGCTCACGCAGCCGGTTGTCCTGGCGGTCGACGGGGTCGCGCTTGCGCCAGAGCTCAACCTGCTCCTTGGGGACGTACTTCATGTCGTCGTGGGCGGCGTGCCCGTGCATGCGCATGGTCACCGCCTCGATCAGGGTCGGGCCCTCGCCGGCGATGGCGCGCGCGCGGGCGGCGCGGGTCGCCTCGAACATCGCCTCGACATCGTTGCCGTCGACGGTCACTCCGGCGACCCCGTAGGCCGCCGCGCGTTCCACCGGGTCGACGGCGAACTGCTTATCGAGGGGGGTCGAGTACGCGTACTGGTTGTTCTCGAGCACGAAGATGACGGGGAGACGCTGGACGCCGGCCCAGTTCATTGCCTCGTGGAAGTCTCCGCGCGACGTCGAGCCGTCGCCGAACCAGGTCAGGGCGCAGCGTGGCTCGCCCCGCAGCTTGAAGGCCATGGCCATGCCGGTCGCCACCAGCATCATGTCGGGGAGCATCGAGACCATGCCCACGCACCCGAGCCGCCAGTCGCCGAAATGGACGTTGCCGTCGCGGCCCCGGGTGATGCCCGAGTCGCGGCCCATGTACTGGGCGAGGATTCGGGCCGGCGTGACGCCCCGGATCACGTGGGCGGCGAGATCGCGGTGGAGGATGCAGAGTCGATCCTCGGGCGCCATCGCGAACGCTGCGCCTGCGGACACCGCCTCCTGTCCGAAGCCGTCGTAGAACGAGCCCGGTACCTTCCCCTGCCGGTACAGGCTCATCGCTCGCTCCTCGATGCCGCGCATGAGCAACATCGCGCGCAGCAGCCAGATCCGATCCTCCAGATCGAGGTTTGCTCCCCCGGCTACCGCAGGCTGGGCCGTTTCGGTCGCCATCTCGCGCGCTTCCCTTCGTTCAAGGCCGGGACGGGATCTCCGTCCGGGGCCGTTTCTCGGGTCGCCTTCCGGGATCTCCGTCACGACCCGCCACCAGAGCACACATATGTTCTGGAGTGGATTATCCCACCCCGGCGCGACGACGCAGCAAGCTCTTTCCCTGCGCGCCCTGCGGGTTTACCCTTGGCCCCATGGACAGCGTCTGGCTCACCCGGATGCGCTGGCGGCGCCGCGGCGCCTGGATGTGGCCGACCTTCGTGGTCCTGACCGTGGCGGACGCGTGCGTGTTGCACGCGCTCCCGCTGGACGGAGACTCCGAGGGTCTGGTGCCTGCCCTGATCTTCGCCGGGTTCTGGAACTTCGTCGCGGTGGTCGTCGTCGCCCATCCCGTGGGCGCGCTGGTGCGTCGGGTCCGGCGGGACCTGCCGCGCTTCGTGGCCCGCGACTACGCGGGCACCTGGCTCTTGGTCGCGATAGCCGCCGCGTTGGTGGCGGCCGGAGCGGAGAATCACTCGACGGTGTCGAGCGACAGCGCGGCGATGCGGGACGCGGAGGTCAGGGCGATTGCGTGGATCGGCTTCCGTGCCCCGCCGGCCTTCCGCGCCGACCTGCGGCGCGCCACGACCTTCACGATTGAGGCCGGGAGCCTCTACCGGACGTGCGTACCGAGCGATGGGGGCCGGACCTATTGCGTGATCGTCGACGACCAACAGCCGCCCAACCGCAGCGTCCACTTCGCCGGCTACGAACCCAACGCGGTCTTCGCGGATGGATTGGAGTAGGGGGGGAATTCGGCAGAGCCGAATTCCCTGGGCGCATTTGGCAGAGCCAAATGCGCGGGGGGAGTGGTGGGCCGGGGCTCCGGGTCCCTCGCTCAGGACGACTCGGCGCTGACCGGGTCGCCTATGCGGATGGTGCCGGGCTCGATCACCTCGCCGTAGATCCCGAACGGGAGCGGCTCGGTCGTGGGCTCGTCGCCGCGGTACTCGCGTAACAGGTCCAGGGTGGGGAGATCGATGATGCCGCTGTCGGGGTCGCGGCTCGTGACCAGGCACCGCCCGACGTGTCCGTTGAAGCCCACGAGGGCTTCGCCGATGCGCACCCGGTGGCCGACCCAGGCGTCCTCTCCGTGCGGGTCGATCCCGTCGATCTCGACCAGCATCCGGAAGCGTCGCGGATCGATATGGCCTCCGTTGCCTGCGACGGCGGCCAAGCGGTCGAGTGATCCGCGCGAGACGAGCGAGACCGTCCCCCGGCTGCCGCGGTCGACACCTTTTCGCCCCGGCTCAGCCTCGACGAGGCGAAGCGCGCGGCCGACGTAATCGGAGATCGCGTCTGACCACGGCCCGAGCACGACCGGCGCGTGGGCGGTCGTGCGGAAGAAGCGGGCGTCGATCTCGCGGCCGAGTTGCACCGGGCCCGAGATGCACTCGCCGTCCGGGAGCGTCAGGGTCAGCGTGCGGTCGGCGTCTCGGTATTCGGAGCGCAGCGCACTCAGCTCGCCGATGTTCTTGCCGTTGACCATCCGCCCTCTCTCGTCGACGAGATAGAAGCGCCGGTTCTCCCTCACCCCTCCGCGCTCGAGCACCAGTTCCTCGCGCGGCAATACGCGGAGGCCCTTGATCGGGGTGATGAGAAGACCGCAGACGCTGATCGGCTTATTGTCGCTCACGGTGTGGCGGCGCCCCTGCCGCCCGCCCTCCGGTCACCGGCGCGCTAAGAGCTTGAGCAGGCTCGGCTCGCCCGGGCCCGCCGGCAGCCCGAACAGGAGCGGGAAGCGGAGGGCCAGGAACGGATCGCCCCAGAGCACGAGCCGTCCGGCCGAGACGAGCTGCGGCCAGCCGATCTCGCCGCTGGACATGCGGATGATGTCATCCGCCCCGGTGGTGACGATGACGCGCGGCTTGGCGTCGGGGCCGAAAAGGACACGACACCTGCGCCTCGCCACGACCACTGAGCAAGCGTCGGGATCGCCGCCGTGGGGATCACGGATCCGCAGCTCGAAGCTGGCGTCGAGATCGCCGGCGACCCTGGCGTCGAAGAGCAGCGGGATGAAGAGGTAGATCCCCAGGAGCAGCACCTCGTGGGCGCCGCGGTAGCGATCCAAACGGGCAAGCTGCGCTCCGCCGCGCCGCACCGCCCGCCCGGCCGCCGTGCGCCCTGACCGTCTGAGCGCCTGGCCGCCCATGCGGCGCGCGCCGCGCATGCTCGGTGGGACGGGCTGTGTCGGCGTGATGCTCATGACATCAGGTACTGCATCGCCTCGGTGGGATCGGAGAAGAGCATCAGCGCGTCGTCGGTGGCGACCATCCGGCCGTAATGAGTGGACATCTCGTGCTGGATCGAATAGGCGTCGATCTCGTAGCCGAGCTGCTCGGAGACCGCGTCGTAGGGGATCACCAGCCGGTGCTCGGCCCGGATCTCCCAGAACGCCGGCTGCTCGATGACCTCGACGTCGTCGCGACGCCGGAGGACGTCCGCGACGGCGTCGCCCTCGGCGCTCTTGGCCATCACGATGCCGACGTAGTCGTAGGCACCGACCGGCGCGGTGGGTGGGGGGCCGGTTGGCGGTGCGAAGCCGGCGCCAGTCGGGCCTACAGAGAGTTCGGTCGGCGGTGTGAACGCGGATGGCGGTGTCGGCGCCGAACTCCCGGTGGTGGCGAGTCGTGCTGCGCGCGCCGGGAGTTCTCCGCCAGGCGTGCTCCCAACCGAGATGGTGCCAGCCGTCTCCCCCAGCCCGGCCTCCTCGAGCATCGCGCCGGCGTAATCGCGCACGCGCCCGATCGCCCCGGCGATGTCGATCCGGGGCGGCACGCGCGCGGCGAAGGGCGTGAGCGCGAGCGCGGCTTCGAGCGCCAGCGGCATCCAATCTTCGACCCAGGCCCTGATCTGGGCGCGATTCGCGGCTCCGTGGATCTCGTCGTCGAGCAGGAAGCGGCACAGCTCGGTGCTCCAGGCGCGCACCCATTCCCACTCCTGCGTCGCGGCAGCGGCGAGGACCGGGGTCACCGTGTCGCCGCTGGCCGCGGCCGCCCGCGTTCCCAGCTCGCGGCGGATCAGCGTCCCGAGGATCGGCTCGAGGCAAAGGTTGGCGGCCACTATCACCTCGCCCCAGTCGGGTGTGGCGGCGAGTCGCTCCAGGTAGCGTCGCGTCGGCTGCCAGGCCTCGTCGGTGAGGAAGGACTCCCTGGCGGTCTCGATGGAGAAGTCGCCAAGGCCAAGGTGCTCCTCGAGGTCCATGGCGTAGAGGACGATGGCCTGGGCCGAGCGCTGCTTCATCGCCGCTTGCAGGCAGACGCAGGTGGCCACCGAGTCTGAGAGGCAGTCGCGGGCGACCGTCGCCATTGCGAACCACAGTCCGTGCTCGACGAAGGCCGGGCCCTGCAGGAAGGCACGGAGGAAGGCAGCCCACTCGGCCGAGAAATCGGCGAGCAGGTCCTCCTCGATCGCCGAGCGGATTGCCCCTTCGATCTGGAGCTCGACCGCGGCGCCGCCCTGGTAGAAGGGCCGCTCCCACTGCTCGCCAGGGTCGCGGAACTCGAACCAGTCGGCGGACTTCAGCGCCGTGGACGCCGTGTTCCAGGTCCCGCGGCCGTCCTCGAAGTGCAGCGGCCAGCCCCGCGTCAGGTGACGATGGATCGACGGCTGGGTATCGACGGTGACGTCCTCATAGAGCGTCGCCCGGCGCTTGTGCGGCCGGTACCACTCGAACTGGCGCCCGGATTCGTCGGGGGCGGCGGCGGGCGGAGCGACGCGCTCGGCGGGTGCGGCGTCAGCGCTCGCCGTGAACTTCTCTACGTAGATGTGCTGACCGTCCACGTGGTGCTTCCCGGTGAGCATCGCTTCGGTGGCCTCGACCATCGCCGGGGGGCCGCACATGTACGCGTCGGGGTCGGTGATCTCGCCGGCGGCGAGACACTCGTCGACGCCGTCCTGGACGTAGCGCCCGTCGCGGGCAGAGAGCACGGTGACGAAACGGAAGCCGGGAAGCCTCGAGCCGAGCTCGTCGATCTCCTCGAGGTGGAAGAGGTCCTCCTGCGCGCGCGCGCCGTAGAAGAAGCGCACGGGACGAACGCAGCCGTCGGTGGCGAGCCGGCGGAGGACCGAGAGCATCGGCGCCATGCCCGACCCGGCGGCGATCATCAGGATCGGGCGCTCGCTCTCGCGCGCGCGGAACGCCCCATAGGGCCCCGTGAACCCGACCGGCGTCCCCGGCCTGATCGCGTCGTCGAGCATGCCCGAGATCCGCCCCCCCGGATAGCGCTTGATGATCAGCTCTATCCGACCGTCGCCCGGCGTATTGGCGAGCGAGAACGAGCGGCGCGCGCCGTTCCCTCCCGGGACGTGCAGATCCACGTACTGACCGGGCACGAAGGAGAAGTCCGAGGGCTCCTCGACGAGCAGGACGAGGCGTGAGATGTCGTGGGTCAGCGGCTCGAGGAGCTCGACGGTCGCCGCGCCGTCGCGGATCGGGAAGGCGAGCCGGTAGTCCTCAGGGTCGTAGTGCAGCAGCTCGACGACGAGGTCCGACTCGGGCATGGCGCGGCACATGAGCGAGTAGCCGCTGCGGTGCTCTGAGTCCGAGAGGGCGAAGCTCGAGTAGCGCTTGAGCGCCGCCTCGCCCTCGATGAGGAAGCATTTACAGGCCGAGCACTGACCTTCGCGGCATCCATAGACGAGGTTGTAGCCGTGGCGGAAGGCGGCGTCGAGAACCGTCTCCTCGCTCGCGCACTCGATCTCTTCGCCCAGAGGCTCGAAGCGGACGCGCGGGCTCACCTGCCGGCCGCCTCTAGCTCGCTTGCGAGCCGCTCGCGGCCAGCGCGTCCTGCGCGATATCGAGCGGGACTGCGCCGTCACCGCTGGGGGCGTCCGACCAATCGCCGCTCGGCAGCCCGAGCTCCTGCGCGACGCGGATGTTCGGGCTCGTGAGGATGCAATTGTGGGCGCGTATATCCGAGAGCTTCCAGCGCCGCTCTGCGTTCAGGTGTGGCTGGGCGATCAAGGTCTTACCGTCGGGACGCACGAACCCGAGGTCGGCGATGACCTCGGAGGCCTCCCAGCCGTGGTATCGGTCGAGGTAGTTGCGGTCGCCGATGTAGCGGCCCGGGTTGGACTCGTCCAGCCAGCGGCACTCCTTGGAGCAGTAAAAGCGCGTGCGGTTGCCGACGACGCGGTGGTGGCGGTCCTCCTCGATCACGCACAGGTCCTGACAGGTCCAGCAGAACGGTGGTGCGAGGTTGATCAGGTCGAGGGGCAGGAAGCCGCCGGCGGGGTCGGCCCCCTCGCGGAAGGCCTCCCAGAAGGCGCCGTACTTCGAGTACCAGCCCGGGTAGCGGTTCTCGAACCACTCGAAGTCGCGCTCGTCGAGCGGGTCGAAGCGCCAGAAGGCGAGCGGCCAGGCGGCAAAGGCGAGGATCGCGTGACGATGGTGGAGTCCGTTGACCAGGCGCTCGCGCGCGCGGTCGAACACGTCGGTGGGAATGTTGAGCCCGAGCTTGCCGAGCTTTATCACGTAGGCGCGGTGCCAGTCGTCCCGGACCCAGCGATCCCACTTGTCGAGGTGGGACTCGGGATCTGAGCGGTCCCGGGAGAAGTACTCCATGACCACCGCCGAGAAGACGTCGATGAAGGCGTGGTTGATCCAGAACGCCTGCTGGAGGTCACGCTCGATCAGGGGGGCGTTGTGGTCGTCCTGGAGCACGGTCAACAGGGTCGCGTAGCCGTTGGAGATGTGACGCGCCTCGTCGGACTGGACCGAGAGGTAGGTAGTCGGGAGGGTGAAGTCGCCGTTGCGCGCGGCGACGTCGGGCGTGGCGACGAAGACCACGTTGGTGAACGCGGTCTCGGCCACGACCTGAAGCGTGAACGCGCACTGAATCGGGTCGCCGACCATGAAGTGGGAGAGCATGTTCAACCCGGGGTTGGTGAGCACCGAGCTCGAGAACGCCTTGGGCCCGAGATTCCAGCCCGCGGGGTCGGGAACGTTCTTGGAATACCAGCGCGCGAGCGCCATCTGCATCCCGGTGTGGCGGATCTCGTCGACGAACTGGACGTGGTAGCCGTTGCGCAGCTCGTTGTTGGGGACCGCGCTCATGAGCATCGACATGCAGCGCCCGGCGGCGACCTCGGCGAAGTTGGTGACGGTGATGAAGGGCTTGAGGATCTCGAGCCAGCGCTCGTGCGCCGTGTGGGGCATGTCGGCGCGGACGGCGGCGTCGAGGCCGCCGTAGACGCGCTCGTCCTTCTCGAGCTCCATCGGCAGGTACTCCCGCATGATGTGCTTCATCGGGTCCTTGGCCCGGTTCGGGAAGCGGTAGCGCGTCGGGTAGCGGACGGCCGGCTCGTGGTAGTCGGGCTCCCATCCGAGCTGCGCGATGCGCGCGTGGGTGTCGGTGATGCTGCGGCGGCGCGGGGTGGGGGACATCGGCAGGCTCCCTCTGGGCCAGGTGGGCGAGGTAAAGCCTACGCCCATGTAGGAAAGTGTGCCTCACGGGGTGGGGGCTCGACGAGCCCGGGGCTCTAAAGAGCCCTTAAGAGATTTGGCAGAGCCAAATCTCCCGGGGGGGCTTCGGGCCGTTGAGGGATTTGGCAGAGCCAAACCCCCGTTCCCCTCGATGTGCCCCCGCCGGTAGGCTTGCCGCCGCCATGGATCACCCGCCCGCACCACCGTTCGTCGCCCTGGTTACGGGAGCGTCGAGCGGGATCGGCGAGGCGACGGCGCGGCGGCTGGCCCTCGAGCCCGGGGCTTCGCTCGTGCTCGTCGCTCGGCGCGAGGGGCTGCTCCGGACGCTGGCCGACGACCTGGGAGGGGCGACCGTGGTGGCGGTCGATCTGACCGACGACGACGCTCCGGCGCGGGTCGCCGAGGTCGTCGAGCGCGAGCACGGCGCGCTGCACATGCTCGTCAACAACGCGGGCGCGCGGTGGAGCGGGCGCTTCGGTGACGCCGGTTGGGAGAACGTCAAGCGCCACATGGAGGTCAACTTCGACGCGCCCGTGCGTCTGACTGAGGCGTTGCTGCCGCTGCTACGACGGACGGCCGCCTCTTACACCGATCCCGACGCCGGCCGGCGCGTCTCGATCGTCAACGTCTCGAGCACCTCGGCGCGCGTCTCGCGAGCCAACGCAGGCGCTTACTCCGCCGGCAAGTTCGCGCTCGCCGGCTGGAGCGACGCCCTGCACCTCGAGGAGGGACCGCACGGGGTCCACGTGGGGCTCGTGCTGCCGGGGTTCGTCGCCACCGAAGGCTTTCCCCAGGCCGAGCTCGTCGGCCGCGCCCTAACGCGCTGGATCGTCTCGCGCCCGGAGGTCGTCGCCGAGGCCATTCTCGACGCGGGGCCTGGCGGAAAGCCGGAGCGCTACGTCCCCCGCGCCTACTGGCTGGCGGCCGCGGCTCGGATCCTGCTCCCGGCCGGGGTCCGCCGGGCAACGCGGGGCGGCGGGCTGATGACGCCCGCCACGCGGGGATTCGGGGACGACGCCTCCGGGGACGACGCCTCCGGGGACGACGCCTCCGGGGACGGCGCTGTCGAGCGCTGATCGCGGCCGAGGCTAAGCTACGGTCCTGTAACATTCCTCGCCCGAGATCGACTTGGAGTACTGACATGACCCCAGACGTCCGCCGTGTAGCAGTGCTGGGCGGCAGCCGGATCCCCTTCGCCCGCCAGGACGGGCCGTACGCGAGGGCCTCCAACCAGGACATGCTCACCACGGTCCTCGATGCGGTGGCCACGCGCTTCGGCCTCGAGGGCGAGACGCTGGGCGAGGTGGCCGCCGGCGCCGTGCTCAAGCACAGCCGCGACTTCAATCTGACCCGCGAGGCCGTCCTCGGCTCGCGCCTGGCCCCGGAGACTCCCGCCTACGACGTCCAGCAGGCATGCGGTACCGGCCTGGAGACGACGATCCTGGTCGCCAACAAGATCGCCCTCGGGCAGATCGACGCCGGGATCGCCGGGGGGGTCGACACGACCTCCGACGCTCCGCTCGCGCTCAACGAGGACCTGCGCGAGATCCTCCTCGAAGTCAACCGGGCGAAGTCGACCGTCGAGCGCGCGAGGACGCTGACCAGGCTCCGCCCCCAGTACATCGTGCCCGAGATCCCTCGCAACGCCGAGCCCCGCACCGGCCTGTCGATGGGCGAGCACTGCGCGATCATGGCCAAGGAGTGGGGGATCGGGCGTGAAGAGCAGGACGAGCTCGCGGCGCGCAGCCACCACGCCCTCGCCGCCGCCTACGACAGCGGCTTCGAGGACGACCTCGTAACCACGTACCTGGGGCTCGAGCGTGACCAGAACCTCAGGCCCGACTCGAGCGTCGAGAAGCTCGCGAAGCTCCGCCCCGTGTTCGGCGGGGAGGACGGGACGATGACGGCGGGCAACTCTACGCCCCTGTCCGACGGCGCCTCGGCCGTGCTCCTGGCCAGCGAGGAATGGGCCCGCGAACACGACCTCCCGGTTCAGGCCTACATCACCGAGGCCCAGACCGCCGCCGTCGACTACGTCCACAAGCGCGAGGGTCTGCTCATGGCGCCCGCGTACGCAATGCCGAAGATGCTCGCCCGCGCTGGACTCGGGCTCGGAGACTTCGACTTCTACGAGATCCACGAGGCGTTCGCGGCCCAGGTGCTGTGCACGCTGAAGGCGTGGGAGGACGAGACGTACTGTCGCGAGCGCCTCGGGCTCGACGGCCCCCTCGGCGCCATCGACCGCGAGAAGATCAACGTCCGCGGAGGCTCCCTCGCGGCCGGCCACCCGTTCGGTGCGACGGGCGGGCGCATCGTCGCCAACCTCGCCAAGATCCTCGATGAGCACGGCTCTGGTCGCGGGGTCATCTCGGTGTGCGCCGCGGGTGGCCTTGGCGTCGTCGCAATCATGGAGGGCGTCAAGTGAGGCAGGATCGCCGAACACGAAAGCAGACGCGGCGCTGGATGCCCCGCGGAGGAGACCAATGAAAGATCTGTACTCACAGCTCGTCAACAACCCCCTCGGGCGGATCGTGTCCAAGCAGGTGGGCCTGCCCACCCCGGTGCCGCTCGAGCGCTACACGCCGGGGCAGCCGGTGGTACGCGGCCCGGTGCTCGTGGGCGGCGCCCCAGGAGGACGCCTGGCCGAGTCCATCGCCGCCGTGCTGGCGGATGCCGAGGCAGAAGTCGGGGAAGTGGCGGACGCCACTTCCCTTGGAAGTTCTGCCGGCGCAGAACTTCCGGGTGCGGGTGAGTCCGACGGGCAGACCTTCAAGGCGCTCGTGTTCGACGCCACCGGGATCACCGACAGCGCGATGCTCCGCGAGGCGTGGGAGTTCTTCCATCCCACCCTTCGGCGTATCCGTCCCTGCGGGCGGGTGATCGTGCTCGGCACGCCGCCGGAGGACTGCGAGACCACCCGCGAGGCGACGGCCCAGCGGGCGCTCGAGGGCCTCGTCCGCTCGATCGGCAAGGAGGTCAAGAAGGGCGCCACCGCCCAGCTCCTATACGTCGCCCCGAAGGGAGAGGACGCGCTGGCGTCGACGCTGCGCTTCTTCCTCTCGCCGAAGTCGGCCTACGTGTCGGGCCAGGTGGTGAGGATCGCGCCGGGGGAGGTCGAGAACGCGGGTGTCTTCGACTGGGACCTTCCGCTGGCCGGCAAGGTCGCGCTCGTGACCGGGGCGTCGCGTGGGATCGGAGAGGCGATCGCCGAGGTCCTCGCGCGCGACGGCGCGCACGTCGTGGGGCTCGACGTGCCCGCGCTCGGCGATGACCTGAATGCCGTCATGCGCCGGATCGGCGGGTCATCGCTGACCCTCGACATCACCGCGGCGGACGCCCCCGGGCGGATCGCCGATCACCTGATGGAAGGGCACGGCGGGGTCGATGTCGTCGTCCACAATGCCGGCGTGACCCGCGACAGGACGCTCGGTCGGATGGTCGAGGATCTGTGGACCACGGTCATCGCCGTCAACCTCTCGGCAGAAGAGCGGATCAACGACGAGCTGCTCGAGCGGGGGGCGATCCGTGAGAACGGGCGCATCGTGGGCGTCTCCTCCATGAACGGGATCGCGGGCAACGCGGGGCAGACGAACTACGCGACCTCGAAGGCCGGCGTGATCGGGATGGTGCAGTCGATGGCGCCCGTGGTCGCGAAACAGAAGCTGACGATCAACGCCGTGGCCCCCGGCTTCATCGAGACGAAGATGACGGCCGCGATGCCCATCGCCCTGCGCGAAGCCGGGCGCCGCATGAACAGCCTCTCGCAGGGCGGACTCCCCGTCGATGTCGCCGAGACCATCGCCTGGTTCGCGAACCCTGTCTCGACCGGCGTCAACGGCAACGTCGTGCGCGTCTGCGGTCAGAGCCTGATCGGGGCTTGATGACCGAGCGCGCGCTCGCAAGCTCGCCCGGGCTCCTGCCGCTGTTCCTGCGCGCCGGGCTCGCGCTCGTGCCCGGCGCCTCGGCGCTGCCCTTCGTCGCCGGCGGGCGCAAGGAGATGCCCGAGCTCGAGCTCGTGCTCACCGACGCGGAAATCGACCGCGACCGGCTCGCAGCCTATGACCGCGTATGCGGGTTCTCGCTGCGCGACGAGGTTCCCTCCACCTTCATCCACGTGCTCGCCTTTCCGCTCCACCTCGCGCTGATGACCGACGGGAGCTTCCCCTTCGCGCCCGTGGGCCTCGTGCACATCGAGAACCGGATCACCCAGCACCGCCCCGTGCGGCTCGGTGAGCGCTTGTCGATTCGCGTCCGGGCCACAGGGCTCGAGCCCCACCCCAAGGGTCGGAAGTTCTCCCTGCTCTCCGAGGCCCGCGTTGGGCAGGAGCTCGTGTGGGAGGAGGAGTCGGTCAACTTACGCCGCGGCGGCGTGGAGTCGGCTGACGCGGAACTCGCGGCCGCGCTCCCTCCCGCGCCCGCTCCGGCCACGACGGCCGAATGGCGCCTTCCCGGTGATCTCGGCCGCCGCTATGCGGGCGTGTCGGGTGACCACAACCCGATCCACATCCATCCGCTCACGGCGCGGCTCTTCGGCTTTCCCTCGGCGATCGCCCACGGGATGTGGACCAAGGCACGGTCGCTGGCGGCACTCGAGGGTCGGCTCCCGGACGCCTACGCGGTCGAGGTCGCCTTCAAGCGACCGATCCTGCTCCCGGGCGAGGTGGCCTTCGGCGAGAACGACGACGGCGAAGGCGGGATCGCCTTCGCCGTGCACGACGCCCGCAGGGACACGCCGCACCTCGTAGGCCACCTGCAGCCCACATAGGCTGAAGCGCAGCTCCCCGGAAGTTCGGCGTCAGCCGAACTTCCAAGGGAGTCGGCGTCAGCCGACTCCCCGCCGACTCCCCGCCGACTCCCCGTCTACTTGATCGTGTACTCGTAGGGCAGTGCCGCCACCTGATTGCCGTTGGGGGCCGTCTCGCCGAACTCGACGAGGTCGGCGTCGTCGACGTAGAGGGTGCCCGAGACGACGCTTCCCGACGGCCCCGAAGGCGTCAAGGTCACGTCGATCGTCGCCGACTGACCGGGATTGATCGAGAGTGGCGCGTATGACGCCGTCGGGTCGACGCTCGTGAGCCAGAGGTCACCGGTACTCGAGGTGACGGCCGGGTCGAAGGCCGAGGTGTCGGCGATCAGCCCCGTGTCGACGCTCTCGGTCGGCGCCGGGGCGGCGCCGAAGGGCCCGACCTCTTGGGGCGCGATCGCCCACAGACCCTGAGTCAGAGGATTGGCGCTGATCGTCGCCGAGACCGACAGCCCCTGGTTCGAGGCGATATCCGGATCGCCCTCGATGCCGTCGGGGTAGTCGATGCTCGGCTGCGTGTCGAACTGGATCGGCAGGCTCCCCGTTGTCTGGGCCGACGCCGTCACCGTCGTCGATTCGGTCGGCACCAGGAAGTAGGGGATGTTCAGATTCACGTTGTCGGGGACCGTCAGGACGTGGGGCGTCGCCGCCGCGAGGTGGTATGTCGCGCTCGACGACAGCCGCGGGTCGAGGAAGAACGACTCGGGCGAGGTCCCGGTGTTGGTCACCGTCACGGGCACCGTGACGGGTGTCCCGGCTGCGAGCTGGGTGCTCGCTGCATCAGGCAGGCCACTTGCCGATACCGCGGGCGAGTTCTCGTTCATGGTCACCGTGAAGGGCTCCGAGAGGGCCACGCCCGAGACCTGGGGCGCGAACACGACGATCAGCGTCCAGGTCCCGGCCGCCGGCGACACCACGTGGAGCTGTGACCCCAGCGTGTTGACGGCAGATGGGCCGCTGGAGCCGTTGACCAGCTCGTTGTTGGCGGAGAACGCCTCCGCCTCACCCGCCGGGTCGACCAGCCAGGCGTCGAAGACGTTATTGGGGTTGTCGGCGAGCGTGATGGTGGCGTTGAGCGCCGGCTGCCCGGCGGGGACGTTGATCTCGTAGTAGTTGGTCTGGCCGGTGTTGATCTCCCGACCGTTGCCGCCGGTGAGCAGCCCCGAGAAGGAGGTCGGGCCGGTGGGGATGAGGCTGCGCAGGACCACGGGTACGGTCGTGGTCGTGCTCGGACCCTGTGGGGTCAGCCCGCGCGAGGTGCTGAGGATGATCGCGCCCGCGGCGTCTCCCGGGTGCGCCGGGGTCGAGACGGTCAGGGTGACGTTGGCCGTCTGGCCCGGCGTGAGCTGCAATGTGGACGGCGATACCTTTCCGAAGCCGGTGTAGGACGCCACGCTGGCGCCGAAGACGACCGGGCCGGTGGTGCCGCCATCGGCGGAGTTGCGGCTGTAGATGTAGCCCGTCCAGGTACCCGGCGCGGGGTCGGTCACCTGAACGTCGCCATAGTTGCCGTCTCCCTGGGGCACCGAATAGGACGCGAGCTTGCCGTTCGGGTCGACCAGGGTGAGCCGCACCCGGGCGGCGAGGTCGGTAGCGGACGCGTTCTGGAAGGCGATCGCCGCGTTGAGCCGGTTCTCGCCCGCCGGCACCGTGAAGGTGACGGGCTCGTAATTGTCGCTGATGCCCTGCCAGTCGATGGTGTGCGGACTGCTGGCGTCGCTGAGCGTGACCGTCGCCGTCTTGACCGTGGTGTAGGCACCGAGCGCGCGGGTCGACACGTTCACCGTCTCGCGCGTCGTGCTGTTGTCGGTCACCGTTTCGGGGAAATGCTCGGTGGTGCTTACCGGGGCTGTGGCGTTGAGCTGGCTCGAACCCGTGAGCACGGTGTCGTTCGCCGCTGTCGCAGAGGCGCCGTGGCCCGAGGGAGCGACGCCACCGTAGGACTCGGCCGCGAGCACCGCCTTGTAGGCGTCGATTTGGCCGGCGCCCTGCTGGTCGGCGGGCGCGCCGATGTCGTCAGCCGTACTCGTGAGGATCTGCTTGACCTGCAGCGGTGTGGGGCTGTTTCCGTGGTGGGTGTTGCGGTACGCCTCGATGACGAGGGCGGCGGTGCCCGAGGTCAGCGGCGCCGACTCGCTGGTGCCGCCAAAGGAGATGATGTCGGATGGCTGGCCGGCGAGGTCGAAGCAATCCCCGTAGATCTTCACGTCCTTCGAGCACAGCGACCAGTTGAACTCGCCTGGTGCTACCAGGGTGGCGGTCTGGCCGTCCTGCTCTTCGCCTCCCGAGCTGAACGAGCTGATGTTGTTGCTGAGCCAGCCGGTGACACCGGGGAAGCGGGCGCCGCCATAGCCGTCCTGCACGTCGAGCCGGTAGGACGTGGTCGCCCCCGCGGAGATCACCGCCGGGTCGGTCGAAGGAGTCCCGAAGGTGCTGGTGACGCCGGCGTCTCCGGTCGAGACCACCACCGTCGTCCCGGCGGCAACGGCGGCGTCGTTGGCCTGCTTGAGGAGGTCGAGGGCCGGCTGGTCGTCTGGGTAGTAGTTGTCACCGAAGGACTCGTTGAGGACGTTGACGTGGTCGACGGTGACGGCGTAGTCGATCGCCTCGATGATCGACGAGTTGAGGCCGTCCCCCGAGCCGAAGACATCGAGTCCGGCGAGGCGTGCGCCCGGGGCTACTCCCTCGACGCGCACGAGGCAGGGCCGGTTCAGCGGCAGCGCGCTGTAGTGGCTGACGTTGTAGACCAGGCGCCCCTGGGAGGCGATCGAGGCGGCGTCGCCGAACGCCTCCTCGCCCCCGGTCGGTGCGTTCGTCCCGTCGCCGCTGAAGTCCTTATAGTCGTAGAACACGTGCTGCCCGTCGGGTCGGATGAAGTCGAGGTCGTTCGGGTCCAGTCCGTCGGCGATGAAGCCCACCTTGACGCCCGCCCCGGTGATGCCGAGCGAGCGGGCGGTCGGCACACCGGGTACGTCTGAGTCGGCGCCGATCTGCTCGAGGGCCTGCGGGTCGAGTTGCACGTGTCCGGGAGCGGCACAGGCCTCGGAGGCGGGGGAGGCACTCGCGCCGGTCGCACCGGAGCTCGAGACCGCGGGCTCGGGGGGCGAGGGTGCCGGGATGAGCGTGTTGGGCACCACCTCGGCCACGGCCGGGTTGGCCTTCAGAGCGCTCACATCGCTCGCGGGCAGGTCCGCCGACACCGCGTCGATCAGCGTGTAGCGGTGGATGTCCTTCGCGCCGGCCTGCGAGAGCGTGTCCAGGAGTGGGGCCTGCGCGCGTGCGATCGTAGCCTTCCGGGCGTCGGTCAGCGCCTGCGTCGCCGGGGTCGACTTAGCCTGGTTCTTGAGGACGATGATCACCGAGCTGGTCGAGCTCGTGGCCAGGGACTTGACCTGCGAGCGACTGAGCGCCGCTTTCGGGGCTGCGGCGCTGCTGACGGCGACTACGATGAGGCTGGCAAAGACAATCGTCGCTGTCGCGACGGCCCACATGAGTTTCTGACCCCGCACCTGGTTGCCTCCCGTTGTCCCGGATTTGCGCCCTCACATACCCACGAGGGCGATAGAGTAATCCATTAGATCGTCGCCGTACCCCGATCGGTCGGCCCAGGGCCCCTCGCCCGCGACGGCTCCACCCGCAGGATTCGTGCGGGCCGGGCCGGGAGCCACCAGTTCCAGCGGCCGAAGAGCGACACGATCGCCGGCACGAGGAGAGCGCGGATCAAGGTCGCATCGACCAGGATCCCCGCTGCGAGACCGGTCGCCAGCACCTTCACGTCGGTGTCGGGAGCGGTGGCCATCGAGACGAAGGCGAGGAACAGGATCAGGGCGGCGCTCGTGACCAGCCGTCCGGTGCGCCCGATCCCGCGCACCACCGCGGTGTCGGTCGACCCGGTGGCGTCGTATTCCTCGCGCATGCGAGAGAGGATGAAGACCTCGTAGTCCATCGACAGCCCGAACAGGAAGGCGAACACCATCAGCGGGATCCACGCGGTCACCGAGTGCGTGGCGGCGATGCCGAAGAGCACGTTCGAGCCGTGCCCCTCCTGCCATATGAGCGTGACCAAGCCCCATGCCGCGGTGACGCTTGAGATTGAGGATGACGGCCTTGAGCGGGAGCAGCAGCGAGCGGAAGGCCCGCGCCAGCAGCACGAAGGTGAGCACGGCGATGAGCGCGATCATCAGCGGGAAGCTGCCGTAGATCGCGGAGATGAAGTCCGAGTTCTCAGCACCCTCGCCGCCGACCTTGGCGCCCGTTCGGGTCGCGTGGGCCCCGTCTTGCGCGAGCGTGAGCGTGGTCCGACCGGCGGAGGTCGAGGGATCGGCGATCGGCATCGCGTCGACGATCGCGGTTCCTGCCCGGCGCCACTCGGATGAGCTCGGCGCCACCGCGCCGTGAATCCCGGGCACGGCGGCGAGCGCGCTCGTAACCCGTGCCGAATCGCCATCCCGAGCCAGGACCTCGATGGGCTCGAGCGCGCCGGCGCCGATGCCCGAGCGCTCGAGCGCGACCAGGCCGTTGCGTGCCTCGCCGTGCTTGGCGAGCGTGTTCAGGGCAGAGGTCCCGGGCTGCAGCGAGGTGGCGGAGACGATGAGCGCCGCCAGCACGACCCCGGCGGCGCTCGCACCGAGCCAGCGGTGGCGGACCACCAGTTGAGCCCACGCCGTCCACCGCCGGCTGGCCTGATCGTCGGTCCGGACATGCGGCCAGTCGAGCCGGTTGCCGAACTTTGCGAGCACGATGGGAAGAAGCGTGCTGGACACGACCACGCTGACAAAGGGGATCAGCATGCCGGCGTAGCCGATCGAGCGCAGGAAGGGAACGGGGAGGACGACCATCGCGAGCAGGCGTATGGCAACCGTGGTACCGCTGAAGGCGACCGCGCGCCCGGCGGTCCGCGAGGCCCAAGAGGAGCTGCTGCGCCGCTGAACGAGCAGGAGCGCGAGCAGCTACACGAGCTGCTGCGCCGGCTCGAGGCCGCCACGCGGAGCTAAGGGCTCGCGAGCCCTAAACCTGGATCCACCGATCCTGCGGTCGTCTCGACGCCGGATGGCCGTCGCCATGCGCCATCGGCGTCGCCCATAGGGTCCACCCTTATGGTGCTCCGCCGATGGCCCCTTGCTCGGCCCCCGACGCCGAGTCTCAGCCCATTATCGGTGGATCCAGGCTAAACGGCGGTGACGCGGGCCCGCGTCCGCGAGCGGCTCTTCGGTCGAGCCGCCTGTGCGAGCGCCGTGCCGACCGCGAGTAGGGCCCAGGTGAGCGGATCCTCGAGGAAGTCGGCGTAGAGCAGCGTGTGGAAGACCAAGGCGATGAAGGCGGCGGCGATGGCCACTCGCGCCGGATCGGAGCGGGCACCGCGCACGAGCCTGACGATCGCCACGACCACCAGGGCGAGGTAGACGAGCTCGCCGATCAGGCCCTGCTCGGCGGCGATGGTCACGGCGATGGTGTGCGAGGCCGACAGGGTCTGGGCGTTGCCGTGGTACTGCAGCTGGTACTCGTGCTCGAAGGACCCCGAGCCGTAGCCCCACACGGGTCGCTCCGAGAGCATGTGGAGGCCACGCGTAACCAGGTTGGCGCGACCACTCGAGGCGCCGTTGAGCCCCTGGTTGAGGCCGAAGGTCGTCGGGGAGACGGCGATCGCCAGCGCGCCGACCGCGACCACCGTACCTGCGATCAGGACCGCCCGCCGCACCTGCCAGCGGAAGGCGGCGACGATCCCCAAACCGAGCAGGAGCGCGAGCTGGCTCGAGCGCGACAGCGTCAGGAGCAGGCCGGCCCAGAGGACGGCGAGGCACAGCACTACCCCGACCTGCTCGCGCGGACGGCGGTCGAAGAGCAGCATGGTCGCCAGGCCGATCATCACCAGCATCAGGAAGCGGCCGAAGATGTCGGGGTCGAAGAAGACCGAGTTGACGGTGAAGTAGGTGTGCAGGTCGTTCGAGACGACCAACTTCGAATTCAGGAAGATGGTCTTGGTCGCGTACTCGACGAATCCGATCCCCGCGAAGACCAGCGCGAGTCCCACGATCACGACGAAGCCCAGGCGGAGCAGGCGCGGGGTCCATTCGAGCCGGGAGAGGAGCACGTAGAGGAGCGAGAAGGGGACGTAGAAGAAGACCATGTTCTGCAGCGCCGTCTCGAAGCTCGGCGAGTAGATGGCCTGCACGGCGTAGAGAACGAGATAGAGAGCGAGCAGCCGCTCGACCCAGCCGGCCGTGCCCGGTTTGCTCTTCCCATCGACCGCGCCGAGGTCGGCGACCCGCGCGGCGCGGGCTCGGGCCGTCCGAGGGACGAGCGTGCTCTCGGGGACGGACGGATCGGGAGCCCGCTTGCGAGCGGGCGCGCGCGACGCCTGCAAGATCATCGAGATGCCCCCCGCCGCGACCACGAGATACAGAGGCACGAGCAGGTTCGAGGTCGCGCCCGAGGTCGAGATCGGCACCCGGAAGGGAAGCGCGGCGACGGCCAGCACCGGGAGCAGGGCGGGCCGGCGCTCCATGACCATAGCCAGGCCGACGAGGAGCGCGATCCCGAGGATCGCTCCGATGAGGGCGAACAGAGGGTGCCGATGAACGAAGGCGAGCTGAGGAGAGCTCCAGATCTCGGCCACGAGCAGGACGGGTGAGAGGACGATGGCCCCGGCCACCGCGCGCGCCCGCGCCCGCGGGTCCAGTAACAGCAGCGCCGCGGCGGCGAGGACCGCGACCAACACCACGCCGGCCTTGGGCAGCGGTCCCGTGAGCACGGCGAACGCGGGCATCGGCGGCGCCGAGTTTAGTGGGCGCCACGGCCAGTAGCATCCTGCCGCCATGCCGTCATGGCTCCTCAAGGCGACGGTTCAGGGGGCGATCTCGCCACTGCCTGGATCCGGTCGGCTCAACTACCTCCTCCAGAAGCACGTGACCGGCAGCGTCGTGCTCACCGAGGAGGGGTTCGAGCGCAAGGTCGCGCAGTGCCGCCGGCACGTGCATAGCTATCGCGAGAGCAGGGGCGGCGATGGACTGCCCACGCTGGCGCTCGAGCTCGGCACCGGGTGGTACCCGATCGTTCCCGTGGGCTTGGTCCTCGCCGGCGTCGAGGGAGTCGTAACCATCGACGTCTCCCCCCTTCTCGATCTCGCGCGCACGCGCACGGCGCTCGAGCTCTATGCCTCGCAGCTGCAGTCAGGACGGCTGCTCGCCCTCCTGCCCGAGATCGCGCCCGATCGTGCCGAGGCCGTGATCGCTGCCGCCCGCGACCGCACCGCGCGCGACGCCGGTGAGCTGCTCGAGCGGCTGGGCGTTCGCGTCCTCCTGGGCGATGCCAGGGAGTCCGGGCTCCCGACGGGCTCGGTCGAGCTTTTCGTCTCCAACAACACCCTCGAGCACATCCCCCCCGACACGCTCCGCGAGCTCATGGCGGAGTTCCGCCGCCTCGCGGCTCCGGGCGCCGTGATGGACCACTTCGTCGACATGTCCGACCACTACGCCCACTTCGACGGTTCGATCTCCGAGTTCAACTACCTGCGCTATTCCGAGCGCGCCTGGCGCGTCTTCAATAATCGCCTCCAGCACCAGAACCGGCTCCGGCTCTCGGACTACCGACGCATCCTCGAGGAGGCGGGATTTGCCCTGATCGCCGAGGAGGCGGAGCGCGGAGCGCCCGCGGACCTGGGCCGCGTCAGGCTCGCGCCTCCGTTCCGGGGCTACGCGTTCGACGACTTGCTCGTGCTCCGCACCTGGATCACGGCGGTCGCGCCCGGCGCGCCGGCCCGGTGAAGTGATCCTCTACCCTGTTCGCGCGTGTCCACGAAGCTCTCAAGCTCGGCGCGGGCGATCGCCGTCTCGGGCCTGGCCGCGGCGGCGCTGGCGGGCTGCGGCAGCTCATTCAAGGCGGTCGCCGGCTCGAGCATCCCCGACGCCTCGAGCAAGCCTCTCGGCTACGGCGTGATCGATCAGGCTCCCTTGCCTCACACCAAATGCATCCGCGCGGCGGGGCTCCCGGCGGTCAGGATCGGCCTGACCAAGATCCAGGTGGGTTCGCTGCCCGCCGGGCCGACGATCATCTTCGCGCCCGACCCGAATGCCGCCGAGGCGGAGCAGATCGAGGGGAAGGCCCCGGGGGCCGAGATCATCGGCGCCGCCGCGCTCTACGTGCACGGGGCACCCGACTCGGAGCTCGCGAAGCTGGAAGCCTGCCTCGATCAAGGCGTCGCCGGCTGACCTCGCCGGCAGGTGACCGGCGGCGGCCCAACACCGTGACCAACCTCGTGCTCCTGCGCCCCGATTCCTTCGCGCCGCCCGCCATGTTCCTGATCGCCGCGAACGAGGCCGGCGCGTGAGTACCCAGGTGTCGGCTTCCGCTGCGCCGCCGGCCGCTCCCTTGCCGCCGGAGGCGAAGGCGGGCGCACCCGGGGCGACGCGCTCGACCTCGTGGCGCCTTTACGCGGCCCTCGCCCTGGGCTCGCTCTTGCTCGGGGGCCTTTCGCTGCTCTACCCCTCGACCCCGAGCTATGACCCCTGGGGCTGGCTCCTGTGGGGCCGGGAGATCCTCCACCTGAAGCTCAACACCATTGGCGCTAACACCTTCAAGCCCCTTCCGGTCCTGGTCACGCTGCCCTTCGCGCTGTTCGGCAAGGCTCAGCCCGACCTGTGGCTGGTGGTGGCGCGAGGGGGAGCGATCTTCGCGGCGGCGATGGCGTTCAAGCTCGCGGCGCGGATCACCATGTGGTTCGGCGCGAGCCCGGCCGGGCACCGTGGCGTCTCGGGCCTGACTGCCTGCGGTCCGGCCATCCTGGCGGGTGGCGTCGCTGCGCTCAGCATCCTCATCACCCCGAATTTCGTCCACGACGCCGCGCTCGGGTACTCCGAGGCCCTGGGCGCGGGCCTGGTGCTCCTGGCGATCGAGCGCCATCTCGATGACCGGCCGCGCCAGGCCTTCGTCATCGGCTTCTTTCCCGCCCTCGACCGCCCGGAGATATGGCCCTTCTGGGGACTCTACGGCCTGTATCTGTGGCGCCGGGATCCGGGCGCATGGAAGCTGATCGGAGCGCTGTTCGCGCTCGTGCCCGTGCTGTGGTTCCTACCCGAGCTGTGGGGCTCGGGCCACCTGTTCCGCGGCGTCGACCACGACCTGCATCCGACGCACGGCGCCACCTACGCGAGCTGCCCGTTCTGCGCCGAGCTCCGGTCCGCTTCGCAGCTCATGCTCACTCGCGTCAAGTACGTGGCCGGCTTGACGGCGATCGGCGCCGTCATTGCCATCCTGGCCGCGCTCCGACACCGCAGGGCGGACGTCCGCGACGCGGTGCGCGAGCAGGCCCACCGCCCGGCGGGCATCGTCCTCGCCGTGGCTCTGACCGCGATCCTCTGGTTCGTCGAGATCTCGGCGATGACCCAGTACGGATTCTCGGGTAACCAGCGCTACCTGGTCATCGGCGAAGCGCTCGTCGCGGTCGTCGGCGGGGTGGGCTGGGGCCTGGCGGCGTGGAAGGTCGGCCAACTGCTCGGACGGGTGATCCGCCCCGCGCCGGGCGCCGCTGTCGCGGTCCTGGCGGCCACGGCGCTGTTCCTCTTCTTCGGAGGCTGGGCCGGCAGGTACTTCAAAGCCCACCAGACCGACCGGGGGCTCCGCTACCAGGCGGACCTCCGCCAGGACCTGAGCAAGATCATCGACAGGGCAGGCGGCGCCAAGCAGGTGCTCGCCTGTGGCAAGGTCGAGACCGAGAACTACCAGGTGCCGATGGTCGCGTGGTACCTCGGCGTCGAATCCGTCGATGTCGCCGATCAGCAGCCGAATCTGGTTGCCAACGTCATCTTCCAGGCCCGACCCACGGGAACCGCCCCACTGGCGCCGGTCATACCCACGAGCTTGCACTACACCGAGATCAGCCAGGGGACGTTCCGGCTGTACGAGCACTGCAAGGCAGGAGGCTGAGGGGCAGGTGTCGGCTTCGATCGCTCATGCCCGCTCGGTCGCGGCGGCCGACGCCGGGCGGGTGGGTGGGCGTGGTCCCGGCGCCGCGGGGAGCACGCGCTCGACCTCGTGGCGCCTGTACGCCGCGCTCGGGGCGGGCTCGCTGCTGCTCGGGGCGCTCTCTCTGCTCTACCCCTCGACGCCGAGCTATGACCCGTGGGGATGGCTCCTGTGGGGCCGGGAGATCATCCACCTCAAGCTCGATACGGTCGGTTACAACTCCTTCAAGCCGCTCCCGGTCCTGTTCACGGTGCCGTTCGCGCTCTTCGGTAAGGCTCAGCCCGACCTGTGGCTGGCGGTCGCGCGGGCGGGGGCGCTGTTCACGGTGGCGATGGCGTTCAAGCTCGCGGCGCGCATCACCACGTGGTTCGGCGCGAGCCCGGCTGGGCGTGAGGGCGTCTCGCGTCTGATCGCCTACGGTCCGGCGATCCTCGCAGGCGCCATCGCCGCGGCGGGCGTGCTCCTCTCCTCCCAGTACATCCGGGACGCGACGCTTGGGTACTCGGAGTGCCTGGGCGCGGGAATGGTGCTGTTCGCTATCGACCGCCATCTCGACGACCAGCCGCGCCAGGCCTTCGTCATCGGCTTGGTTCCGGCGCTTGACCGCCCGGAGATATGGGCGTTCTGGGGGCTCTACGGCCTGTATGTGTGGCGCCGGGACCCAGGGGCCCGCAAGCTCGTCGTGGCGCTGTTCGCGCTCGTGCCCTGCTTGTGGTTCCTGCCTGAGCTCTGGGGATCAGGTCATCTGTTTCAGGGCGTCACGCGGGCGCTGCATCCCCGCCGTAATGCCGCCACGTTCACGAAGTGCCCGTTCTGCACAGAGATGAAGGCCGCTTGGCAGCTCTCGGTCTCGCGCGTCAAGGTCGTGGCCGCCGTGATGGCCGTGGGCGCCGCGATCGCGGTCTGGCTGGCGCTGCGGAGCCGCACCACGAAACTGGGCGCGGCGGTGCGCGAGCAGGCCCACCGGCCCGCGGGCGTCGTTCTCGCCCTGGCCGTGATGGCGATCGTCTGGTTCGTCGAGATCTCGGCGATGACGCAGTACGGGTTCTCGGGTAACCAGCGCTATCTGATCGTGGGTGGAGCGCTCGTCGTCGTGCTCGGCGCGGTGGGTTGGGGCCTCGCGGCTTGGAAGCTCGGCGCGCTACTCGGCGGGTTGATTCACCCGGTCCCCGGCGCCGCGCTCGCGCTCCTGGCCGCCACGCTCGTCTTCTTGCTCCTGCCGGACTACGTCGGCACCCGCCTGAGCGCCGGGGCGCTCGACCACGCTATGCGCTACCAGGCGGAGCTCCGCGAGGACCTGAGCACGATCATCCAGCGAGCAGGCGGCGCGAAGAAGGTGCTCGCCTGTGGGACGGTGATGACGGAGGACTTCCAGAAGCCGATGGTCGCGTGGTATCTCGACCTTAAAGCCGTCGAGGCCAACGACGCGCGGTCGAACGCCCGTAAGAGCGCATCCCGGGCTCCGAACGTGATCCTGCAGACCCGCGCCACCGGAAGGTCGGCGCGCCGACCCGTCCTACCGACGAGCGTCCACTACACCAAGCTCCGGGTCCGCACGTTCACCCTGTACGAGCACTGCAAGTAACCTGAGGTCCCGCCCGTGTTCACTGTCACCGCTCCCAGCGCCCCTGCTCCCGCCCCGCCCGGCCCCCCCTCGCCGATCCCCGAGATCCGCATCCCGGCGAGGCTCAAGCGCATCCCCACATGGCTGGTCTGGGGCGCCGGAACCCTCCTGCTCGCCGCGCTCTGGCTCTTCCTGCACACGAAGTACATCAACGGCCAGCTATGGGACGACGAGGGTCTCACCATCGGGATCTCCTCGCATTCGCTCTCGGCCATTCCCGGCGTGCTCCGTCACGACGGCTCGCCGCCGCTCTACTACCTGTTGCTCCACGTGTGGATGCAGGTGTTCGGCTCGAGCGGAGTCGAGACCCACGCGCTCTCGGACCTCTTCTCCCTGCTCGCCGTCCCCGCGGGGATGTGGGCCGGGTGGAGCCTGTTCGGGCGTCGGGCCGGCGTCTACGCGGCGGTGCTCTTCGCCACCAGCTCGTTCCTGACCTATTACGGCCAGGAGACGCGGATGTACTCGCTGATGGCGCTGCTCGGGATCGTCGCCGCGGGTGCGTTCGTCCACGCCTTCGTCTACCGCCGGCGGCGCTATCTGATCCTCTTCGCCGTCGCGCTGGCGCTCATGCTCTACACGCACGCGTGGGGCCTGTTCTTCTGGGCCGGCGCGGCGATCGCGCTCGTGCCCGTGCTGAAGGTCACCGAGGACCGCCGGGGCGTCCTGCGCGACGCCGCCCTCGCCTTCATCGGCGCCGGGGTTCTCTTCCTCCCGTGGCTGCCCAACTTCATCTACCAGGCGACGCACACCGGTGCGCCGTGGGATTCGGCCCCCCGCTTCGGCGCCCCCGTCCAGCTCTCGCGCGACCTGCTCGGCGGCGACCGGATCACCGCCGTGCTCGTGCTCGGCGCGGGCATCGGCCTGGCCACTCTGTTCACGAGGAAGTACCGCCGTACTCCCGAAGCGACCGCGACCTTCACCCTGCTCATAATGGCGGTGGGGACGCTCGCGCTCGCGTGGCTTGCCTCACAGGTCACGCCGGCCTGGGTGTCGAGGTACTTCGCGCCGATCCTCGGGCCGCTACTGCTCGTGGCCGCGCTGGGCATGGCGAGAGCGGGGGTCGCCGGTCCGCTCGCCACCATCCTGGCCGTGCTCTTCCTGGTCAACCCCGCCTCCTACGTGCCCAAGTACAAGAGCGACCTGCGCGACGTGGGCGGCGAGATGGCGCCCCTGCTCCACCCCGGCGATCTCGTGATCAGCGGTCAGCCCGACCAGATCGCCGTCACCTGGTACTACCTACCCGGCGGCTTACGCTGGGCGAGCACCATCGGCCCGGTGGCCGACCCGCGCTACATGAACTGGGTCAACGCGCTCCAGCGCCTCCAGAACGCGAACCCGCAGGCGACGTTCACCAGGCTCATCAACAGCGTGCCCGTCGGCCACCAGATCCTCTTCGTACGTCCGCTCACCGAAGGGGCGGACAATTGGAAGGCTCCCTGGACCTCGCTCGTGCGCCGGCGTTCGGCGCAGTGGGGCGAGCTGTTCGCCACCGACAAGCAGCTTCAACCGATCGCCTGGGCGCCACACGCCTACCCAGGTGCGACAGTCCTCGGTGACAGCGCCGAGCTCTACAAGAAGGTTTCCTAAGCGAACATGACTGATGAACAACCCATCTCTCCCGAACCCGACGCCCACGGCGAGACCGGATCGAACAACGGCCCGCCCGTGGCCGGAATCACCCGCGAGCGCCCCGTCGTCGTCCTCGGCGGCGGTCCCGCCGGCCTGACCGCCGGCTACCTGCTGGCCAAGCAGGGTCACCCGGTGATCGTGCTCGAGTCCACCGACCAGGTTGGCGGCATCGCGCGCACCGAGGTGCGCGACGGCTACCGCTTCGACCTCGGTGGCCACCGGTTCTTCACGAAGGTCCAGGAGGTCGACGACCTGTGGCACGAGATCATGAAGGAGGAGTTCCTCAAGCGCCCGCGCCAGTCGCGGATCTACTGGAACAACAAGTTCCTCGAGTATCCGCTCGACGGCATGGACGTGATCCGCAAGCTCGGCCCGGTCGAGGTCGCGCGCTGCGGCCTCTCCTACCTGTGGGCGACGGTCAAGCCCAAGGGCCCGGAGGACACCTTCGAGGCATGGGTCTCCAACCGCTTCGGTAAGCGCCTCTACCAGCACTTCTTCAAGACCTACTCGGAGAAGCTGTGGGGGGTTCCGTGCACGGAGATCCGCTCGGAGTTCGCGGCCCAGCGAATCAAGGGACTCTCGTTCTTCGCCGCCGCCAAGTCGGCCTTCTTCGGTAACAAGGGCAACAAGATCAAGTCGCTCATCTCCGAGTTCAACTACCCCCGCCTCGGCCCCGGTCAGATGTGGGAGCAGATGACCGAGGACATCCGCGCCCACGGCGGCGAGGTGCGCATGAACGCGCCTGTCACGCGCCTGCGGCTCGACGACGGCCGCGTCGTCGAGCTCGTGGCGGGAGGCGAGACGCTCACCCCGTCGCACGTGATC
>Ga0302325_10005255_pt1 | contig 29528 bp, 22 predicted proteins | sample Palsa_T0_2_FD_201948 | JGI IMG/M metagenome (GOLD analysis project Ga0302325, IMG submission 201948) | Peat permafrost microbial communities from Stordalen Mire near Abisko, Sweden - Palsa_T0_2 | ecosystem: Environmental > Terrestrial > Soil > Palsa > Peat permafrost | place: Sweden: Abisko...
AAGGGCGACATTCCGCCTAAGATCACCGACGCGTACGCCGGCGACTTCAACGAAATCAAGAACAACCTGAACGTCTGCATCGACGCGCTTGCCCGGCTGGTGGGCGACGGCGTGGGCCTGACGCAGGCGATGCTGGAAGGCAAACTCGCGGTGCGCGCCGACGCGGCCAAGCACCAGGGCGACTTCAAAAAAGTCATCGAAGGCTTCAACCTCACGCTGGACAACGTCATCAAGCCGTTGAACGTGTCGGCCGAATATGTGGACCGTATCTCGAAGGGCGACATTCCGCCTAAGATCACCGATGCGTACGCCGGCGATTTCAACGAAATCAAGAACAACCTGAACGTCTGCATCGACGCGCTTGCGCGGCTGGTGGGCGACGGCGTAGGTCTGACACAGGCGATGCTGGAAGGCAAGTTGGCGGTGCGCGCCGATGCGGCCAAGCACCAGGGCGACTTCAAAAAGGTCATCGAAGGATTCAATCTGACGCTCGACAACGTCATTAAGCCTCTGAACGTCTCCGCCGAGTACGTGGACCGCATTTCTAAGGGCGACATCCCGCCCAAGATCACTGACGCGTACGCCGGCGATTTCAACGAGATCAAGAACAACTTGAACGTCTGCATCGATGCTATCGGACGCCTGGTGGCCGACGGTTTGGCGCTGACGCAAGTGATGCAGGACGGCAAGTTGGAGGTCCGCGCCGACGCGGCCAGGCACCATGGCGACTTCCGCAAGATCCTGGAGGGTTTCAACCTGACGCTGGACGCTATCCTGCTGCCCATCGGCGAAGGCAATCGCGTGTTGGCGCAGATATCCGTGGGCAAGATCGACGAACTGATCGCGCAAACCTACAAGGGCGACCACGAGAAGATGAAACAGGCCGTCAATAATGTCGCCGTCGTTCTGCAAAGCATGCAGAAGGAGTTGGGCCGCCTGACTCAGGCCTCCCACGAAGGCCAGCTATCCGAGCGGGGCAAGGCCGATCAGTTCCAGGGCGCCTACGCCGGCATCGTCAAAGGCGTGAACGACATGCTGGACGCTATCCTGCTGCCCATCGGCGAAGGCAACCGCGTGCTGCGGCTTATCCGCGGCGGAAACCTACGCGAGAAGATCGAAATCGCCTGCAAGGGCGACCACGAAAAAATGAAGAACGCCATCAACGGCGTGCATGCCTGGCTGACGGATTTGGTCGCCTACATTACAAAAATAGCCAACGGCGATATGAATACTAATGTGGAGAAGGCCTCCAACGAGGACCAGATCCATGAATGGCTGGTGCTGTTGAAGAACAACATCAACGGTCTGGTGGACGACGTCAACACGCTGGCCCAGGCGGCCGTAAACGGACGGCTGGGCGTCCGCGCCGAAGCCTCCAACCATCGCGGGGATTACCGCAAGATCGTGGATGGTTTCAACAAAACTCTCGACACCGTGGTCGACCCCTTGAAGGTTGCCGCCAGCCAAGCTTCCGCGCTGGCATCCTCCGCCGAGGAACTTACGGCAGTCAGCAGTCAGATGGCTTCCAACGCCGAAGAGACCGCTACGCAGGCCAACGTGGTCTCCGCGGCCAGTGAAGAGGTATCCAAGAATGTGACCGTAGTCGCCACTGGCAGCGAACAGATGCAGGCCTCGATCCGCGAGATCTCCAAGAGCGCCAACGAGTCGGCCAAGGTAGCCAAGGCCGCCGTGGGCGTCGCGGAATCCACCAACCACACCATCGCCAAGCTGGGCGAATCCAGCGTGGAAATCGGCAAGGTCATCAAAGTCATCACCTCCATCGCGCAACAGACCAACCTGCTGGCCCTCAACGCCACCATCGAAGCCGCGCGCGCCGGCGAGGCCGGCAAGGGCTTCGCCGTGGTGGCCAACGAGGTAAAGGAACTCGCCAAAGAGACTGCTAAAGCCACCGAAGAGATCGGCCAGAAAATCGATGCCATCCAAACCGACACCAAGGGCGCCGTCCAGGCCATCGGCGAAATCAGCGCCATCATCAACCAGATCAACGACATTTCCAACAATATCGCCTCGGCCGTCGAGGAGCAGACGGTCACCACCAACGAGATCGCCCGCAACGTGTCTGAGGCGGCTAAAGGCACCGAAGAAATCGCCAAGAATATCGGCGGGGTCGCCATAGCCGCGCAAAATACCACCCGCGGCGCGACCGACATGCAGAAAGCGGCCCAGTCTCTTAGCGGGATGGCCGCTCAGCTCCAAGGCCTGGTCGCCAAGTTCACCTTCTGAAGTGGCGTCCCTCGGACTGCAGCGGCCTCTCAGGCCGCTTTACCGTGCGGCGGGTCCTCCGGGACCCGCTCCTCACCAGCGGCCTGAAGCGCCGCCCGCATCCCACCCTAACTTAACCAACCTAAAGCTGCACCCCCGCTCGTCCGATATACCAAAAGAGGCTTCCTATGTACCATGCCATGGTGGTTGACGACTCGCGGGCGGTGCGCATGATTCTGTCCCGAAACCTTGCGGAGATGGGCTATGACGTCTGCGCCGCGGCCGATGGCGCCGAAGCGCTCGCGCTCCTGCGCGAAGATGTGTCGCTCGTTCTTGTGGACTGGAACATGCCGCATATGAACGGACTTGAATTTCTGGAGCGGCTGCGCGCCGATCCGCGCTATGCGTCCGTAAAAGTGATGATGGTGACCACCGAAACCGAGGTGGACCAGATGGTGAAGGCGCTCGCCGCGGGAGCCAATGAATACGTGATGAAACCGTTCACCAAGGAGATCCTGGCGGACAAATTGCGCATGTTGGGGCTGATCCAATAATCCGGGTTTTGAGTCGATAGAGATGCAATTGCATACCCTTATTTTCAGGAAAACGATTCCGCCGGGCGCTCGCATTCGCGTGTTGGTAGTGGATGATTCGGTAGTCATCCGCCGCCTGGTGGCGCACGCGCTGTCGGAGGATCCTGCCGTCGAAGTGGTCGGGGCGGCTTCGAACGGCGCCATCGCGCTGGAGCGTATCGCCCAATTGAACCCCGATGTGATCACCCTGGACATCGAAATGCCCGAGATGAATGGTCTGGACGTCCTGCGCCGTCTCAGGGACCAGCAAGTTCGGCCGCGGGTGGTCATGTTCAGTACCCTTACGGACCGCGGCGCCGCGTTGACCCTGGAGTCTCTGGCGCTGGGCGCCGACGATTATGTGACTAAGGCCGCCAATGTCGGATCGCTCGACCGGTCGATGGCCAGTTTGCGCGGCGAACTGGTACCAAAAATCAAGCAGTTCTTTTTGCTGCCGCGCACGGCTACGGTTACCGGGCTCCCCGCCCTGGCGCTGAAACCGTCCGGCATCGTGCCCGCTCCGTTCCTCAGGGGCCGCCAGCCGAGGGTACTGGCAATCGGTGTTTCCACCGGCGGTCCCACTGCGCTCGGGGTGATTATTCCTCAATTTCCGGCAAACTTCCCACTGCCCATCCTGATCGTGCAGCACATGCCGCCCTTGTTTACCCGGTTTCTGGCCGAGCGTCTCCAAAGCGGCACGGAATTAAGAGTCGAGGAGGCCGCCGATGGCGCCCCGGTGGTCGCCGGCAAGGTGTTGATCGCCCCCGGGGATTACCACATGCGCGTGCGAAACCATGGCGCGGAAACTGTCGTCAGGCTGGACCAGTCGCCGCCTGAGAACTCCTGCCGCCCTTCGGTCGACGTGTTATTCCGATCGGTGGGTGAGGTCTATGGCGGAGCGTCCATCTCCGCCATACTTACCGGCATGGGCCAGGATGGCCTGCGCGGCGCGGAAGTGCTGAAAGCCAACGGAGCGTACGTTATCGCGCAAGATGAAGCCACCAGCGTGGTATGGGGCATGCCCGGCGCCGTGGCCGGAGCCGGCTTGGCGAACTGCGTGATCCCTTTGGGCGCGGTGGTTCCGGAAGTCCTCAGGCAGACTGGTAAAGGATGATCTGATGCCCGCAGCCGACCTACACCCCGAAAGCTACCGCTTCTTGCAGGACTACGTGTATCGCCAGTCCGGCATCGTGCTCGACGGGGACAAGCGCTATCTGCTGGAAGCCCGCCTCATGCCCATCGCAAAAGGGATCGGTCTGGACAACCTCAACGATCTCTGCGGCATGCTCGGCGGTCCGGCCAACAATGCGATCCTGAAGCGGCAAGTGGTGGAAGCTATGACCACCAACGAGACTTTCTTTTTCCGCGATCCGGCGCAGTACGATGCGCTGCGGTTGACGGTCATCCCGAGCTTGATTGCGCTGCGCCAGGATACCCGGAAAATGAGCTTCTGGTCGGCCGCGTCGTCCACCGGCCAGGAAGCCTACAGCCTCGCCATGATGCTGCTGGAGATGGGACTGGGCGGTTGGAAAATCAAGATTCAAGGCACCGATTTATCCACCCAGATGGCCGAACGCGCCCGCACGGCCAGGTATCTGCAAATCGAAGTGAACCGCGGCTTGCCGGTCGGCTATCTCGTAAAATACTTCACCCGCGTAGGCCTGGAGTGGCAATTGAAGGACGAAGTGCGGCGCATGGTGGATTTCAGCACCTTCGATCTGCGGCAGAGCATGTCTGCCCGCGGGCCCTACGACGTGGTCTTCTGCCGCAATGTCTTGATCTATTTCGATGTGGAAGCCAAACGGAAGATCTTGGACGAGATTCACGGAACCCTGTTCCGGGGAGGTCACCTGTTGCTCGGAGGCAGCGAAACCACCCTGAATCTGACCAACCGCTTCGAACGCAGAATACTCGGTCAAACCGTGCTCTACCAAGCTCCCTGAAAGGATTAAGATGCTAGCACCCTTTTTGCTGGACGTTTATCGGGACGACCTGGGACGCATCGTCCAGTCGGTCTTCTCCACCATGATGGATCTGGAGGTGGCCGCCTCCGCGGCGCCCTGGACGCATTCCTCGGATACCATCACCTCAGCCGTTCACTTCGTCGGAGTCTGGCGGGGAGCCGCGCTGGTCGAGTGCGACGCGCCACAGGCCTTCCAATTCGCCGCCCGCTTTATGGGAATCGCGATGCCCGTCGAGATCGACGACGACGTCCGCGACGTCATGGGCGAGTTGGCCAATATGGTGGCCGGCAATTTGAAATCCCTGCTTCCGCGGGGCGTCGACTTGTCGATGCCGTCGGTAGTTGTGGGCAGCGACTATAGCCTGCACATTTGCGGGGTCAGCGCCGTGGAGCGTACCACCTTTTCGAGCGCCGCCGGCAATTTCCGCATCACCCTGATCGAAATGTTGCCGCCCGCTTGAGCGCGGCTGGCCTGGCCCGTTGTATACTCTCCCCATGCCCAACATCGAGAAGTATCCCGCGGGCGCCTTCGTATGGGTCGAACTCGGAACCTACGATCAAGCCGCCGCCAAAAGTTTCTATGCATCCCTGTTTGGATGGACCGCGAGCGACATGCCCATGGGCCCAGGCGAATACTACACCATTTTCCGGCTGGACGGGCGGGATGCCGCTGCCGCCTATACTCTGCATCCCGACCGTTCGGGCGGCGCGCCGCCGCATTGGATGCCCTACATTTCGGTGGACAGCACGGACGACTCGGCGGCCCGCGCCGTGCAAATAGGAGGAAAAGTGGTCGCGCCGCCCCTCGACGTCTTCGATGCCGGACGTATGGCCGTCGTCCAGGACCCCACCGGCGCGACGTTCTCGCTCTGGCAGCCCAAGGGCAATCCGGGCATCGGTATCGCCGGTGTGGACGGCACGCTGTGCTGGGCGGACCTGATGACCACCGATGTGGCGCGCGCCCGCGAATTCTACGCGGTTCTGTTCGGGTGGCAGATCGCGCCGGGCCAGAACGATCCCTCCGGGTACCTGCACATCAAGAACGGCGAAGCGTTCATTGGCGGTATACCGCCCGTAGGTCCGCAGACCGGCGTCCCGCCGCACTGGCTGCTCTATTTTCTGGCAACCGACTGCGATACCACCGTGGCCAAGGCCAAATCCCTGGGGGCCAATATCTACTACGGGCCAACCACCATGGAAGGCGTGGGCCGCTGGGCCGTAGTCGCCGACCCGCAGGGCGCGGTCTTCGCCATCTTCCAGCCGCTCCCGCACTGACCATGCATCGCGGCGATCACTGCACTCCGCCGCCCATGTTCATGTCCAGATTCCAGGAGCCCAGCATAGAAGCGCGCTGGCTGCCCCCAGGCGCCGCCGAAAGTATCGGCTCCACACCTGCAACCAAAGTGATAGCCGTCACTTGGCCGGGATCTGCGCCTTCCGTGCTGGATACGATGATCGCATCGCCCGGCTTCAGGTCTTCCAGCTTGATCGCGGGCAGGCGCTCCAGCATTTGCTGCATGTCGCCGCCCCGGCCGGCCCGCATACCACCGGCCGCCCCCGGTTCGCCCGATCCGGATTGCCCGCCGCCAGCCGGAGCGCTCGCAGCGCCTGGCGCACCTGCCGCACCCTGGCCACGTTGCGCCCCACCCGGGCCGCCCGCTCCACCCGGGCCGGCCGCGCCACCCGCTGCCCGCATGGCGATCGCCTTCGCCACCATTTCCGGCAGCTTGCGCAAGGTCGAATCCGCATTCACATGCACCAGCAAAGGCTTCTTGGTGGTCAGATCCATCACCTTCATCGTGCTCGCCGCCAGGTCGATCGTGGTCACCGTCGCCGCCACGTTGCGGAACGATCCGGAAAGCAGTTCCTCGGCCTCGTAGTGCGTCCCGTCTTCGCTCTTCGCGCCCAAGGCCCGCACCTGATCGCCCGGCTTAATGTCCGTCAAGGTACCGGGTTTGGCGTCCGCGAATTTCACCGAATCCGGAGCGTACCGGCTGACCATGGTCTTATCGTTGGCCACGATAATGAGCGGCTTGAGCCCTTCCGCAGTGCGGGTGTTGATGGTCACTTCGCCTGCTTTGGCATCCACCGCTGTAACCAGGCCGGCTACGCCGCGCTTCCGCCATTCAGCTTGGTCGGCCTGCTGCTTCTTGGCGATGTCCGCCTTGGTCATGATCACCAGCGTGCTGGCTGCCAGCGAAACTTTGTCGTCGGAAAGCTCGCCGCGCGCCAACACCCGGTCGCCCACGCCGATGTCGTTGGCCGTGATTGGCGTGGCATTCGCCAGGCTCTTCTCGCCCGGTGGAAGCCTCAGAAACCGCGCCCCGGCGTGCGGAGTGACCTTTACTGTCTTGCCGTCGTCCGTGCGCAGCGTAATCTGTCCATTCGCGGGATCGATGGTCTGTACCGCCCCCACCAGATTCGTCCGGGCGGGCTGTTGCGCCGTGGCGATTCCCATGGCCAACCATACTACCGCTGCACAGCGTAAAGCACTGATTCTCATTGCGAAAGCTCCAAGATGTAAAGACGCGGCGTGAGAGGCTAAAGTTATCCGCCGCCAGGGAAAATCCAACGCGCGACCCCGCACACCCTCACCCTGCCAGCCGATACCCTAACCCGTGGACCGTCAGTATCCACTGCGGCTGCCGCGAGTCTTCTTCCAGCTTCTGCCGCAGCCACGCGATATGCACATCCACCGTCCGGCTGGACGTCACGCCCCCATAACCCCAAACTTCGCTCAGCAGGGTCTCGCGCGACACCGTAGTCCCGCGATGCTCCGTCAGGTAGCGCAGCAACAGAAACTCCTTGGCGGAAAGGGTCACCGGTTTGCCGTGCCGCGTGACTTCGGTCCGCCGCAGGTCCAGGCGGATGGCTCCGAACTGGTACACCTCGCCAGTCTTCCCAAAAGCCGGTGCGCGCCGCAGGAGCGCCTCCACGCGCGCCAGCAGTTCCGGCATTTCGAACGGCTTGGTCAGGTAGTCGTCCGCGCCGGTCTTCAGCCCCACCACCTTATCCACCGTTTGCCCGCGCGCCGTCAGCATCAGGATCGGCGTGGAGACGCCCCGCTGCCGCAGATCGCGGCATACCTCCATACCGTTCTTGCGCGGCAGCATGATATCCAGGATGATCAGATCGAAGGCTCCGCCGGAGGCCATGTCCAGCCCAATCTGGCCGTCCCCCGCGCATTCCACGCGATGCCCTTCGCTGCGCAGCCGGTCGCCCAGCGTCATTACCAGACCGGGCTCGTCTTCCACCAACAGGATACGGCGCTCCATTATGCTCATCCGGCTACGCCGTGCGCGGCAAGGGCTCCTCGGCGGGGCGGCTCAGGGGCCCGGCCGCGGGCAGCTCCAGTGTGAACGTGCTGCCGCGCCCGCGCTCGCTCGACACTTCCAGTCGCCCGCCCATGCCTTCGGCGATATCGCGCGCCAGGCTCAGCCCCAGGCCGGCTCCGTGGATCTGCGCGGCCCGCGCGGATTTGCCGCGGTAGAAAGGCTCGAAAATGTGCGGGAGGTCCGCCGGATCGATTCCCTCTCCGCGATCTTCCACGCCAATACGCACCTGGGACCCATCCGTGCTCCCGGCCCGGATGCGCACCCACCGCTTCTCTCCTCCGTATTTCAATGCGTTCAGAATCAGGTTCTCCAGGCAGTGGGTCAGAGCCGCGGCATCCGCTTGCACGGGAGGCAGTTCCGGGTCGATTTCCCGCTCCACGACCAGGCCTTCCGCGTCCGGGAGCGCCGAGATATTTGCTAGCACGCGAGCCACCGCCTCGGCCACCGGCACAGGTTCCAGGTGATAGCCCGCCTGCCGCGATTGCCCGGCGGCAAAGTGCAGGATCTGCTCGATCATGCCGGCCAGCCTGCGCCCTTCGTTACGGACCAAGGAGCCGTATTCCTTCACCTGATCCTTGGCGCCCACAAAACCTTCGGCCAGGTTGTCGGCCGCCGAACAGATCACCGCCACGGGCGTGCGCAGTTCGTGCGAAACTCCCGCCACAAACTCCATCTGCAGCCGCGCCAGCCGACGTGCTCGCTGCGCGGAGAGGATAATCAGCGCCATGCTGACCGCCAGCAGCAACAGCACACCGAAACTCAGCACCAGATTGCGGCGGCGGTCGGCAGCCACCACGGATTCGAGCGAGCCTCCCTTATGTCGCGCCAATAACTGCCAAGGCGGCTCGGCAGCCGACGGCAGAATGAGCGCTCCGCGAGAGAGCGCCGTGCGCGTGCGCGGCATGAACCCTCCCCCGTTGCCGCCGCCCCTGCCGCTCCCTCCGCGTCCGGCCCTTCTGCGCGTGGCGGAGAAGTCCCGCGGCGGCGGCATCCCTTCCACGGCGCGGTTTTCAGCGGGCGTAGCGGGCACCAACCCAGCGCGTGCGTCCGGCGGATTCAGAGATGCGGCCGTGAGTTGCGGATCGGAACGGTAGATAACTTTGCTATCCAGCCCCCCGCTCACCACCACGACGTCATAAATGAAGCCGTCCGGTCCAGCGAAATACCGTTGCGCCAATTCTCCGAGCAAGCGGTCAAGCGCCGCACGACTCAGTTCTACGACCGCGAACCCCAGAATAACGCGCTGGGGGGCGGGTGCCTCCGCCTGCCGCGGCCGCGGGTTGCCCGCCATCCCCGGCAGCCCAGCCCCACGCCGCCAAAGCGGTCCCGCGAAGTTGTAGATGGGACGCACCAACGCGGGGATGCGCTCTTCCAGCGTCCAGGCAAAGGAGCGCAATTCCGGCGGGACGCCCCCTGGGTCTGGTCCAGAAGGCCGCCGCGCTTCCGCCTCCATCCGTTCCATGCCCGCGCGCAACCCGGCGAGCGATGCGGGCCAGTCAACCGGGTCAAACTGGCCGTCCGCCGGACGAAGCTGCAACAGGCGCGAACCCCGCGGCGTGCCCGCCTGCCAGACAAAAACGTTGGCCACCAGATCGGGACGAGTCGCGGTGCGCGTCCATTCCTGATAGCGCTCCGCGTAGCCCGAGACAAAGTCGTCCGGCTCAGCCGCGGGATCGCTGTGGAACGCGGTGGAAACCTGCGAAAGCTCCCGATAGAACTCCTGCCGGAATTGGTTGAGCGAAGTGTTCAGGCTGGCTTCGATCCGGGTGCGCTCGGCGGTGCTGATTTCCAGGCTCCATCGGTACTGCAGCACAGCTAGCAGCACCAGCACGGTAGCCAATGTCGCAACCAGGGCGATCGGCAAAAACGCCCGTTTGCCGGAAGAGGCCATAATCGCAGGATAGATAGCCGCGACGGAAAAAGCAATTGGCCGCTCATCGCCAAAAGCAGTTCATTCACGCTTCGCACCAGTCCGCCGGTCAGATTGCTTTAGGACTTGGCAGCCGGCGTGCCCCACAATTGGGTGGTATGCAGAGGTTCGCGACGGATATCTTTGCCTGCCTTCAGGTATTGCTCGTTTGCGTACCGTGCTGTTTCGCCCAATCCACTAGCGGGACGGTTCACGGATCGGTGCTCGATCCTTCGGGAGCGTCGATCGCCGGTGCGGTTGTGACGATTCAGAACCCCGTTTCGCACTACACTCGCAGCGCCACCAGCGACAACCAAGGCAAGTTCGAGTTCGCCAACGTTCCGTACAATAACTACCATCTGACCGCCGTGGCCGCCGGGTTTCAGTCGGACACGCAGGACGTCAATATACGGTCGGCCGTTCCGTTGGAACTGACCATCAACATGACGCTCGGCCAGGAGATACAGTCGGTCACGGTGGAAGCCGGCGCCGACCTGGTGGAGACGACCTCCACCACCCATACGGACATTGACCGGGACATGTTCGATAAGCTTCCGCTGGAAAGTTCGTCCTCCTCACTCAGCTCACTGGTCACTTTGGCGACTCCGGGGGTCGCAGCCGATTCGAACGGTCTCTTTCACGGGCTCGGCGACCATGCCTCGAACTCCTTCTCTATCGATGGCCAGGCCATCAGCGATCAGCAAAGCAAAGTATTCTCCAACCAGCTTCCGGTGGATGCCGTACAGTCGATGGAGGTGATTGAAGGCGCGCCTCCCGCGGAATACGGCGACAAGACCAGTTTGGTGATTGTGGTGACTACGCGCTCGGGACTCGGGCAAACCCAGCCGCACGGCGATGTCACGGCCTCCTCCGGCAGTTTTGGCTCGAGCAACGCGGGATTCGACTTAAGTTACGGAGGCCAGAATTGGGGCAATTTCATATCGGCTAACGGCATGGACACAGGACGCTTCCTGGATGGCCCGGAGTTCAACGTCATGCACGACCATGGCAATCAGGAGAACTTCTTCGACCGGGTGGACTTCAAGCCGTCCCAAGAGGATTCGCTCAATCTGAATCTGGGCTTCACGCGCTCCTGGTTCCAGACGCCCAATTCGTACGACGCCCAAGACGCCACCGCCTGGTCGGGACTGGTCGTCAATAACAACGGACTGGGCCCCAACGGTTTGCCCGTAGGCTCGACGGACCAGCGGTCGCAGATCAGGACGTTCAATGTGGCGCCCGCCTGGACGCGGGTGGTGAATGCCAATGCAGTGTTCACATTCGGCGGCTTTGTGCGGCAGGATCAGTACAACTACTATCCGAGCGATAATCCTTTTGCCGATCTGCAGCCAGATCTGCAACTCCAGACAATTGGCCAGAACCGCACGCTCACCGACGCCGGTTTGCGCACGAGTTTGTCGTACGTGAAGGGCATCCACAATGTGAAGGCGGGGATCACATACTCAGACACGATCTTGACGGAAAAGGATGCCTTCGGAGTCGTGGACCCGACGGCGAACGCGGTGTGCCTGAATGCGGACGGCAGCGCCTACACGGGCGCCGGGTTGACGGATCCGGCGCAATGCACCGGGCCGCTCACGCCGAATCCGAGCTTTAGTCCGCTGCTGGCCTGCTACGATTTGACCAGAACGGCGGCTTTGCCGGCCTCGGACGGCTGCCCGAACTCCACCAGCGGCTTGTATCATTTTTACGGGCACGCCAACATCCGGGAATTGTCCTCGTATATCCAAGACACCATTACGAAGAACAATTGGACCTTCAACCTGGGTCTGCGCTTCGATTACTACGATGGCCTGGTCACCGCCACGCAGCCGGAGCCGCGCCTGGGCATCGCGTACAACATCAAGCCAACCAGCACGGTGCTGCGCGTTTCCTACGCCCGGACGATGGAAACCCCGTTTAACGAAAACCTGGTGCTCGCAAGCGAGGGTTGCAACAATCCGGTAATCGCCGCGCTGGAGGCGTCGACGGTCACGCCCTGCGTGAGCAATGTGCCATTGAGTCCGGGCTGGCGCAACGAGTTTCACGCGGGTCTGGAGCAAGCGTTTGGAAAGCGCCTGGTGATAGACGGCGAATACATCTGGAAGTACACGCATAAGGCGTACGACTTCAGCGTACTGGGAGATACGCCGATCACGTTTCCGATCGAGTGGGACCGCTCGAAGATTCCTGGATACGCTATCCGCGCGAGCGTTCCGAATTGGAAAGGCTTCACGGCATACGTGGTGATGTCGAGCGTGGCGGCGCGCTTCTTCGAACCGCAAGTGAGCGGCATCGGCTCCACGCCGGTCGGTTCGGAAGTCTTCCGCATCGACCACGACGAGCATTTCAACCAGACGACGCACCTGCAATACCAGGTTCGGAAGAACGGGCCGTGGTTCGGCTTCACCTGGCGTTACGATAGCGGCCTGGTGGCTGGTCCGGTGCCTTGCGCGGGCGGCAACTGCGCAAATGGACCGAATGGATCGGATACCGAGGTGGATGTGTCCGGACTGTCGCCGGATCAGCAGTTCCAAGCCGGACTCTATTGTGGGAGTGTGCACGCCACTCCGACCACGCCGATCAGTCCGAATGGTTTGTGTCCGGCGTCGGAGTACGGCTCGAACCTGGTAAAGATACCGGCGGCCGGCACGGAGAGCGACGACCACAACCCGCCGCGCATCGCGCCGCGCAGCCTGTTTGACGTGTCTGTGGGAGAAGACAACCTCTTTCACGGCGATAAGTACAAGTGGAGCGCACGGCTGACGGCCGTCAATGTGACCAACGAGTACGCGCTTTACAATTTCCTTTCGACCTTCAGTGGAACGCACTACGTGACGCCGCGGGCCATAACGGCCACATTAGGATTCCACTTTTAGCTTCTGCGTCCTAACCCAGCCCTAACCGTATTTCTCATAGCGCTTGGCGATGGCGCCGTGGCGCACGCACTCGTGCGTACGCCACGTCCTCGGGCCTCAGTGGAAAATGCGGCTAATTCTGTTGAGTTCCGGTGACTGAAGTTCGCCCTCAAGGCTTCAGTCTATACAGCATCCGCGGAAACGCAATCGTCTCCCGGATGTGCTCCAGCCCGCACAGCCACGCCACGCAGCGCTCGATACCCATGCCGAATCCGCCGTGCGGCACGCTTCCATACTTGCGCAAGTCGATGTACCAGTCGAAGGCTTCCGCCGGCAGTTTCTGTTCCTCGATCCTGCTTAGCAGCAGGTTCACGTCGTGTATGCGCTGGCCGCCGCCGATGATTTCGCCGTACCCTTCGGGCGCCAACACATCCACGCCCAGCGCCACTTCGGGCCGCGCGGGGTCCGGCGCCATGTAGAACGCCTTCACCGCCGACGGATAGCCATCCACCATCAGCGGACGGTCGAAATCCTGGCTCAACAGGGTCTCGTCGGTGCCGCCGAAATCACCGCCCCACTGGATCTCGCTGCCCTTGGCCTGCAGGCGCGTAACCGCTTCGTCGTAACTCATGCGCGGGAACGGAGCCTTGATCGCCTCCAACTTACTAACATCCCGTTCCAGCACTTTCAGCTCCGGGCGCCGGTTCTCCAGCACCCGACCGGCCACCCACACCAGCATGTCTTCGGCGAGTTGCTTGACGTCTTCCAGCGTGGCGTAGGCCATCTCCGGCTCCACCATCCAGAACTCAGTCAGATGCCGGCGCGTCTTGGATTTCTCGGCGCGAAACGTGGGGCCGAATGTATAGACCTTGCCGAACGCCATAGCGGTAGCTTCGTTATAAAGCTGGCCGGATTGCGTCAGGTACGCCTTGCTGTCTTCGAAGTAATTCACCTCGAACAGCGTCGTTGTGCCCTCGCAGGCCGCCGGCGTAAAGATGGGCGTATCCACCAGAGTAAAGCCGTGCGAATCGAAATAGTCGCGCACCGCGCGGATCACTTCGTGCCGCACGCGGATGATGGCGTGCTGCCGCTGGCTGCGCAGCCAGAGGTGCCGATGGTCCATCAGGAATTCGACGCCGTGCTCCTTCGGCGTAATGGGATACGGATCCGACTCCGGCACGCGCTGCACCACTTCCACATCTTCCACGTCCATCTCGTAGCCGCCGATGGCGCGCTGCTCAGCGCGGATCTTACCGGTGACCATGATGGAGGATTCCTGAGTCAGGTCCTTAATGGTTTCAAACAGCGCTTCGGGCAGCGCGCTCTTCACTGCCACGCATTGCATCATGCCGGTGCCGTCGCGCACGATGGGAAAGACAATCTTGCCGGATTTGCGCAGGTTGTACAGCCAGCCGGCGATCTGCACGGTTTCGCCGGCGTGATTCGATGCATCGGCGATAGTGATGCGGGGGGCGCTCACAAGTCCTCCAGGCGATCGAATAACTCCGCCGCCGTGGCCAGGGTAAATTCCGGCGCCTCTTTCAATTCCAGCAGAAGCGGATACTGGTCGGCACGGGTGCGCAGCAGGTCCATCGTCTTTTTCCAATCGATGGTTCCTCCTTCGGCCAGCAGGGGAAACAGATGTTGGTCCGCCTTCCCATCGTTATCGTGGACATGCGTGGAGCGGATGTGGTCCCGCATCACGTTGAAGGCTTCTTCCACGCCTTCGGCGAGGTTGGCATGCCCCGCATCGAAGACGAAGTTCAGATCCAGGTGCGTGACCTCCAGGAAAAGCATCAGGCGCTCGGCGCTCGAAAGAGCGTTGGGAATGTTTTCCAGCAGCACTTCCACGCCCCGCTGGCGCGCGAAAAGGCTGATCTGCTCCAGCGCCGAAAAGGCCGCGTCCACCGCCCGTTCCGAATATTCTTCGCCGGCGACGCCGATATGCTGGATCAGGTACTTGAACGGAATCGTCTCGGCGATTTCCAGCGCACGCTTGATCTCATCCACCATTTCCAGGCGCTTGCTTTTCACCGGCTCGGTGATAGTGATGACCGATTGCGGCCCCGAGCGGCCCCAGAACTCGTCGTTGTACATCGGCGCGTGCATGGAATGGAGCTTCAAGTCCGAGTCGCGAAACCAGTGGCCCAATTCGGCGATTTGGGCGCGATCGCGGTAGTCCAGGTGCTGCCGCGCGCAGAAGATTTCCACGGCCGGAATCCCCGCGTGCTGAACCTTATCGAGCTGCGCAACCGTCAACCGGTGGTTGATGAACAGGTGCGTGGAAAGAACATGATGCATTCTCAGTATCCTTTGGCGGTGCCCTCGGTGCGCGGATCGGCCGCGCCTTCGAGCCACCCGTCGCGCGCCTGAATCGCGGCCACTTCGCCCATGCCGCCCACCATCTTCACCTGGTGGCCGCGGGCCTTCAGAAGCTCGATGGTGTCGGGCGAGAAGCCGCGCTCCATAACCAGTTGATCCGGTAGCCATTGATGGTGGATGCGCGGAAAATCGACGGCGTCCTGCACGTTCATTCCGAAATCCACCACGTTGATCAGCACTTCCAGAACGCTGTTGATGATGGTGGGTCCGCCGGGCGTGCCCAGCACCAGTTCAAGCTTGCCGGTGTCCGCGCCGCCGGCCACACGGCTTGTCACACGGCTTGTGACAATGGTCGGGGTCATCGATGAGAGCGGCCGTTTGCGCGGCTGAATAGCGTTGGCTTCGCCCTGCACCAGGCCGAAGCCGTTGGGCTCGCCAGGCTTGGCCGCGAAATCGTCCATCTCGTCGTTGAGCAGGAAACCAAGTCCGGGCACGGTGACACCGTCGCCGTATGAAAAGTTCAGCGTGTAGGTCACCGCGACGGCATTGCCGTCCGCGTCCACGATCGAGTAATGCGTGGTCTCGCTGCTCTCGGCCGCCAGCGGCTTGGCCGCGTGAATCTGCGCGCTGGGCGTGGCGTGTTCCGGATCGATCGATTTTCGCAACTGCGCAACGTAAGCCGGATCCAACAGGCTGGCCAGCGGCACCTTCACGAAGTCCGGATCTCCCATAGAGGCCGCGCGGTCCGCGAAATAGCGGCGCATGGTTTCCGCCAGGAAGTGCAACTCGGCGGCCGACCCGGCTCCCGATTTCTCGTATCCCGAGCCTTCCAGCACCCCCAGCATTTGCAGGATGCCGGGTCCGCCGGAGCTGGGCGGCGGCGACGTGATAATGTCGTAGCCGCGATAGGTTCCGGTAAGCGGCGCGCGTTCCACCACGGCATAATCCTTCAGATCGGCCAGCGTAACAACGCCGCCATGGCGCTCCATGTCGGCGGCTAGCAGGCGCGCCGTTTCACCTTCATAAAAATCGCGCGCGCCCTGCTCCCGGATACGCCTCAGCGTGCGCGCGAGTTCGGGCTGCACGAAAGTCTCGCCGGCTTCGTATGGCTTGCCATCGCGCAAAAAGATGCGCTTGGATTCCGGAGATTGTCCCAACCGCTCGGCCGACCCGCGCAGCGACTTCGCCAAGCCGTAAGAGACCGGAAAGCCCTTCTCGGCCAGCGCCGCCGCGGGCGCGACCACATCTGCCCAGGGCTTCCGGCCGTACTTTTTCGACGCGTACTCGAAGCCCCGAACCGAGCCCGGAACGCCGGCCGCGCGATAACCTACCACGCTATCTTTGGTGGGCTTGCCGGAGGCGTCCAGATACATGTTGCGCGAAGCGCTCTCCGGCGCGCGCTCCCGAAAGTCGATGAAAGTGGCGCGGCCGTCGGCGAACCGCACCAGCATGAATCCGCCGCCGCCGATGTTTCCCGCCGAAGGATGCGTTACCGCCAGCGCGAAGCCCACTGCCACAGCCGCATCCACCGCGTTGCCCCCAGCTTCCAGCACGGCAACTCCGGCGTCGGTGGCGTGCCCCTCCACCGTGACCACCATGGCATGCCGTGCGTGCACCGGCTGCGCCGCCCATGCAGATAAACCCGGCCAAGCCGCCACAGCGATGGCGGCCCACGATGCCCACACCAGTTTTTGCATAGACACTTGATTCTACTATGTGGCGAGTTTTCCATTTCCGGGGCGGCGCCGTTTACATTCGAACAGCACGATACCGGCGGCCACCGACACATTCAAAGACGGAATGTGGCCTTCCAGGGGAATGCGTACCAGCACGTCGCAATGCTTGCGCACCTGCTCATGCAGACCCTTGCCTTCGCCGCCGAATACCAGGGCCGTGGGCGCGTGGTACGCGACTGAATCATAATCTTCGGCGCCGCGCTCGTCCAACCCATAGATCCAGTAGCCTTGCCGCTTCAATTCTTCGAGGGTGCGATTGATGTTGGTGGCGCGGACCACGGGCAGGTATTCGAGCGCTCCGGCGGCGGCTTTGGCGACGACGTCGGTAAGCCCCACCGCGCGCCGTTCGGGGATCACTACGCCACCCGCGCCTGCGGCGTGCGCGGTGCGCACGATAGCGCCCAGATTGTGCGGATCTTCCACGCCGTCGAGCACCACCAACAACTGCGCAGCCGGCGCGACATCGTCCAGTTCGGCGTATCGCTGCGGAGATCCCATGGCCACGACGCCCTGGTGTGCCGGCGTACCGGCTAGGCGGTCCAATCCGCCGCGCTCCTCGAAGCGCACGGCGATCGACGCACGGCGCGCCAGGTCGATAATTTCCTGCAAGCGCGCACCGGCCGCGCCCTTGGCGATCAGGATGCGATCGAGTGGGCGGCCCGCCTTGAGGCTTTCCAGTACGGGGTTGATGCCGCTGAGTATGGCCATGCGGCCTAAGGCTCAGGTACCAGATCCAGGCCGTTGTTGAAGCGGTTGGTGAAGTTCGCCAGGGCTGCGATCAACGTGATTTCGACGATCTGTTCGCCGTTGTAATGTGCGTCGAGCGCATCGCGGGTATGTGCGCCGTCCGCGGTGCGGGTCAACTCACGCGCGTATTCGATGGCGGCGCGCTCGGGAGCGGTGAAGCCGCCATTCTGTTCGGCCTGCAGGGCATGCATTTCATCGTCCGTGACGCCCGCCTTGCGCCCCGACGCTATGTGCGCGGCCGTGCAGTAGGCGCATTTATTGGTGTAGGACACCGTCAGGTAGACGAGCTCCTTGGTGCGCCGGTCGACAGACCCTGGACCCATAATGGAGCCGTAGAACGGCACGAAATTCTGTAGCACCTCGGGTCGGTTGGCCATGGTGCGAAAGAAATGATTGGGGCGGTTGGAGCGTTTCTCCAGGCCGGCCAGAAATTCGTTCTGCGCCGGCTCGATGAGATGAATTGCGGTTGCCATGTTCTCAGTATAGGCGGAGTTCGGCAGGGTATACTGACAAGCGTGAGTGAGGACGAGGCGCAGCCTAGAGGGGGCAGAAACTGTATAGCGTAATCGGCGTGCCACCCGGGGTAATTCTGAAGACCGTGCCATAGGAATAAATGCTCTCGTCGCCGATGCCAACATGGGCCGTCCCGTAGACTGTCCCCGCGCCGTAGGTCCCGCCATCAAACGTTGTGCCGTACAAGGCCCCAGTAGTGGTCTGGACCAGCCCGGCGACAGGCTGGTAGCCGGCTGCGCCGAGGCTGTCGAGCGTCGTCAGTGTACCGCTGGGGGTGATTTCGAAGATCGTCCCGTTGTTGCCGTTGTCCGATCCCGCCCGCATTCGTGGTCCCGTAGAAGTTCCCGTTAGAGGCTTGGACCAGGCCCGCGTATGGGATGGCTCCGTCCGAAAGATCGAAGCTGTGCAACTGGTGAAAGTCTGAGCATGTAGGGCAACCGCCGCCCATGCGTACAGCACAAGCAAGGCGTAAAAGGAGGGAAAAAGGCGCACTCGGGTTCACGAGCCGGCGTCTATGGCAGCAAACGGAAGGCTACGTTGCTCGAGAGCGTGCCGCCGGGTGTCACCACTTCGACGGTTCCGCTGCTGGCGCCGGTGGGTACTTTGGTGTTGATGGCGGAACCCGATGCGTTGACGGTGAACGCGGCCGCGGTACCGTCGAATGTGACGCTGGTCGCGCCGGTCAGATCCGTGCCTAGTATCAGGACGGTTTCTCCTACCGTGCCGGCGGCAGGCAGCGTCTTGACGAACGGGCCCAGACCCGTTGACAGGCTGAAAACGGTGCCACAGCCGCCGCTGCTACTGCAAGGGGCCCCCCCTTCGCTAGTCGTACCGTAGAAGGTCCCATTGGTAGCCTGGACGAGCCCTGCGAAGGGCCATTGACCGTCGGCGCAACCGGCCTCGATGCAGAAGCTGTATATGGTATTCAGCGTACCGGCGGGGGTGATCCGGAAGACCGTTCCACAGCCGGGGTAGCCCTGCACGTAACAGTTGCTCGACCCGCCATAGAGCGTCGTTCCGTAAAGGTATCCGTTGGTGGCTTGGATCAGGCCCGCGTACGGATTCGAGCCGTCTGCACACACTCTTATTTGGCAGAAGTTATATATCGTGGTCAGGGTGCCGCTCCGGGTGATTTTATAGACCGTTCCATAAGTGGTATTGGTGGCGCCAAACGTTGTTCCGTAGAGGTCCCCATTGGTGGCTTGGATCAGCCCAGCGTTGGGATAGGCGCCGTCCGCGCAACTCGGTTGGGAGCAGAAGCTGTATAGCGTGGTTAGCGTGCCGTTCGCAGTGATTCTGAATACCGTGCCGGCATTGTTGGCGCCCCCACTATAGGTTGTCCCGTAGAAGTCGCCATTGGTGGCCTGGACCAGCGCTGCGAACGGGTATGAGCCGTCCGCGCACGGGTAGCCTAAGGAGCAGAAGCTGTATAGCGTAGTCAGCGTGCCACCCGGGGTAATCTTGAAGACCGTGCCATAGGAATAAATGGTCTCGTCGCCGATGCCACCATGGGCCGTCCCGTAGAAGTCCCCGTTGGTGGCCTGGACCAAGCCCGCGTAAGGCGCGCCGCCGTCCGGGCACCCGCTCTGGCAGAAGTTGTATAGCGTGTCGAGCGCGCCACTCAGGTTGATATCGTAGACCGTCCCCGCGCCATAGGCCCCGCCATTATACGTTGTGCCGTACAAGTCCCCGCCACTGGTTTGGACCAGCCCTGCGACAGGCTGGTAGCCGGCTGCGCCGAGGTTGTCGAGCGTCGCCAGTGTACCGCTGGGGGGTCATTTCGAAGATCGTCCCGCTGTTGCCTTCGCCGACACCGCCCGCATTCGTGGTCCCGTAGAGGTGCCCGTTAGAGGCTTGGACCAGGCCTGCGTATGGGAGGGCGCCGTCCGTTTGATCGAAGCTGTGCAGGGTAGTGAGAGTCTGCGCATGTAGGGCAACCGCCGCCGATGCGTACAGCACAACAACGCCGTACGCCCTGGTCACGATCGTGTGTCGAAGTGTCTGCATTTGAAATCCCTTCTTTACCCGAAGCATCGATTTGGCCCTCTTTGTGGGCGCTCAGATATTGTAAGCGTAAAACAGCGGAAAAAGGGGCACTCGGGTTAGGAACCCGGCGGACCCAGGATTTCGAACCGCACCAGCTTGAAGTCCGCCTGCCCTTCATGGCTCTTCCAACCGCTCCGTCGAGTGCCACCCAATGTTGCTTCCCTACCTGTCCACGTTGACAAACCGCCCTACTTCGCGTCGCGCCAATTGTCCCCAATCCCCACATCCACCAGCAGCGGCACTTCCAACCGGTAGACCTGCTCCATCTCGCGCTTCGCCAACGCTGCGATTTCCGACGCTTCCTCCGCTGGCGCTTCAAAGACCAGCTCATCGTGCACCTGCAGCAGCATGGCCGCCTGGCCGCCGCGCCGTTCCATCTCCCGATCAATGCGCACCATGGCCAGCTTGATCAGGTCCGCCGCCGTCCCTTGCAGCGGAGAATTTACCGCCGTGCGCTCCGCAAATCCGCGCGCGTTCGGATTGCGGCTGTTGATGTCCGGAATGGGCCGTTCGCGTCCCAACAATGTGCGCGTCACGCCCGTGCGCCGCACCTCCGCTTTGGTTGCTTCGATGAACTTTCGCACTCCCGCGTAGCGCGCGAAGTAGCTCTCGATATAGACCTGCGCCTCGCGCTGGGTGATCCCCAACTGCGCGGCCAGGCCAAACGGACTGATGCCGTACACGATGCCGAAATTTACGGCCTTGGCGTTACGGCGCGCCTCCGGCGTAACCATCAGCGGCGGCACGCCCAGCACCTCGGCGGCAGTGCGCGTGTGGATATCTTCGCCGTTGCGGAACGCCTCCACCAGCAACGCGTCGCGCGACATATGCGCCAACAGCCGCAGCTCGATTTGCGAATAATCCGCGATGACAAGTTTCCAGCCCGCGCGCGGCACGAACGCGGCCCGGATCTCGCGTCCCAACTCCGTGCGAATGGGAATGTTCTGCAGGTTCGGGTTCGACGACGACAGCCTGCCGGTGGCCGCGCCCGTCTGGTTGAAGCTGGTGTGCAGCCGCCCGGTTTGCGGATCGATCAACGCCGGCAGCGCATCCACATAGGTGCCCTTCAGCTTGGTAAGCTGGCGGTACTCGAGCACCTTGCGCACGATCTCGTGATCGGCCGCCAACTCATCCAGCACGTCGGCCGCGGTCGAAATGGTCTTGCCCTTCCCGTATCTCACCGGCGCGGGCAGCCTTAGATCCTCAAACAAAACCCGCCCCAATTGTTGCGGCGAGCTGATGTTGAACGGCTTGCCCGCCAGCGCGTGAACTTCCGCCGTCAGCCGCGAGATGTCGCGTTCCATCAGCTCCGAGAGCCGCCCCAGTTCGGCGCGGTCGATCCGTATGCCGATGCGCTCCATGCGCGCCAGCACGCGCGCCAGCGGCAGTTCGATTTCCGCGTACAGCTTTTCCAGGCCGCGCTCGGTGACCGCCGGCCGCAGCGCGCGGTAGATCTCCAGCGTGATGTCGGCATGCTGCTCCAGCCCCGCCCCCAGCTTCAAGTCCAGCCGCCGGCGCGCCTGTTCCTCCAGCGGGCAGCCCGAAGGGTCGGCGTCCAGCAGGAACGCGTAGAGCATGACGTCGTGCTCGAAGCCGGCGCCTTCGACGCCGAGCTTATCGAGCGCCAGCAGCGCGGCTTTCACGTCGCATGCGATCTTGGGACGCGCGGCGTCTTCGAGCCAGGGCTTCAGCGCGGCAATCGACGCGGGCGGCGTCAACTGGGCGGAGCGCCCCTGGCCGGAATTCCAAGCCGCCCCGATGGTGCTGGGCGTGATGTCGAGGGCGAACTCGCCCGCGCGAGTTTCCGCGATAGCCACCGCCACCGGCGCGTCCGCTGGAATCGTCCGCAGCCATTCCGCCAGTGCCTCGGCCGACTCCAACTCCTGGTAGTCGCGCGCGCGCGTGTCTTCGCTGGGACCCAGTTCCTTCAGCAGGCTGTGAAACTCGAGATCCTTATACACATGCTTCAGCGCGTCCGGATCCGCTTCCCGAGTGCGCACGGATTCCAGTTCGAATTCGATCGGCACCGCTGTATCGATGGTCGCCAGGCGTTTGCTCATCAGGATGCGCTCGACGTTGTTCTGCAAGCTCTCGCGATACATTTTGCGCTCGACCTCGGCGGCGCGCGCGATGGCCGCCTCCACGGAGCCGAAGCGCTCGATCAGATCGCGAGCGCCTTTGTCGCCGATGCCCGGAGCGCCCGGAATGTTGTCGATGGCGTCGCCCTTGAGCGCGAACAGATCGGACACCTGCGCCGGCGCCACGCCCAGAAACTCCTTGACCTTCGCCGGATCGTACCACTCATCGTCCTTGGCGGGATTCAGCATGGAGACCCGCTCGCTGACGATCTGCATCATATCCTTATCGCTGGAGACGATGACCACCTGCATGCCGGCATTCTCCGCGCGGCGCGCGATGGCGCCGATCACGTCGTCGGCTTCGAAACCCGCATATTCCAGGATGGGAATCCGCATGGCTTCCAGGATGCGGCGGATATGCGGAATCTGCTCGCCCAAATCCGGAGGCATCTCAGTGCGGTTGGCCTTGTACTCTGCGAACTCGGCCATGCGCGCGACCGGCGCGCCGCTCTCGAAAACGGCAGCGATATACTCCGGCGCGTAGCTCTTGGCCAGCTTACGCAGCATGTTATTGAAGATGTACACGGCCTCGGTGGAGAGTCCCGCGCTGGTGCGCATGGGGGGCGCGGCGCTGCGTGCGCGCGCGTGGTAGGCGCGGAAGATGAATCCGAAGGAGTCGATGAGGAAGAGCCGTGGGGGGTGAGCCACAAGGTTATGTTAGCTTACCCGTGGTGGCGATCGGGTTGTTCGATGCGAGGCGCCGCCCCTCGTTGTGGCTTTTCGGCCACATGAGTCCACACGTCAAGCCTGAAAATGGCACCGCGCTAACCCTGTGCAGTATGATGGGCTTATGCTCCGCTACCACATTGCCTTCCACCTTCCACGCGCTGCCGGGGAGATGGTGGTTGCGGAGGCCCTCGATTTTCCCGGAGCCGTCACGCAGGGCTTCGATTTATCCGACGCCCGGCTGATGATCGCCAGCGCCATGGAAGATCTGGCAGAGTGTCTCCTGGAGGAAGGCAAGCCCTTGCCGACTCCTAACCCGGACGCGGCTGCCGATGCCGATCTGATCGAACTCGTCCCGCTCGCCGTCCACGTTGGGGCGCCCCGAGCTTGAAGCGTCACGAACTGATCGCTCACCTGAGCAGCAGGGCTGCCGGTTGGATCGCGAAGGCGAGAGATCTGCCAACAGCTTGCGATCACTCCGATCCGCTGACGGTCCACCCGCGCCAGTCTCCACAGGCATCGTCATCCTGCGTACCGACCTGGACAATTTCCCCACACCCGCAAGCTGGCGGCTCGTGACAACGCCGCCCATCGTGGAGTTGGATCCGCGAAGCCCGCATCCGCCAGTACCGCCGCAAGCGGCAGCTTACCCGTGGGGGTGATCCGGGCGCCCGGTGCGCGAGGGAAGCCGCCCGTGGGCGCCGCAAGTAGGTCGCGGCTCGAAGGCAGGCTGGCGTGCGCCACGATATTCGCCAAAGTTATAACATGAAGCGTGCATCTCCCCGTAAATCCGCCCATCCCGCCCATGCTCGCGAAGCGCGTCGGCGAATTGCCGGTAGCCGGCGCGTTTATATTCGAACCAAAATGGGATGGTTTTCGAGCGTTGGTCTTTCGCGACGCGGATGAGATACTGATCCAGAGCCGCGACGAAAAATCGTTGAACCGCTACTTCCCCGAGTTGCTCGATCCGCTTCGGTCGGCGTTACCGGCTCAATGCGCGCTCGACGGCGAAATCGTCGTCGCCACCAGCGCGAGTCTCGATTTCGAGGCGCTCCAGCTCCGCATTCATCCCGCCGCGTCGCGGGTGAAACTTCTTTCCCAACAGATTCCGGCATCCATCGTGTTCTTCGACTTGCTTTGCGCGGGCAGCCGAGATCTGCGGAACGAACCCTTCGCAAGCCGCCGCCGGGAGCTGGAATTCCTGCTCTCGCGCGCAACGCCGCCGGTCCATCTCACTCCTACCACCTACGAATCGAGCGTGGCCGCGGATTGGTTTCGCCGGTTCGAGGGTGCCGGCCTCGACGGTGTCATGGCCAAGCCGGTTTCAGGGATCTACGAGCCTGACAAGCGGGTGATGCTCAAGGTCAAGCACGAGCGCGACTGCGACTGCGTGGTGGCCGGTTTCCGATGGCACAAGAAAGGCGAGCGATCGGCTGTCGGCTCATTGCTGCTGGGCCTTTTCGACGATTCCGGCGCATTGCAGCACGTCGGCGTCTGCGCCAGCTTCACGGAACAGAAACGCCACGATCTCGCGGAATACCTAGCGCCCTACCGCGAGAACGCGCTCGCGGCTCACCCTTGGAAAAACTGGGCGGAGCCCGAAGCCGCAGCCGGTGAAGCCCCGCATCGTATGCCTGGCGGCCAAAGCCGCTGGAGCCAGGGCAAGGACCTGTCGTGGGAGCCGCTGCGGCCGGAACTGGTGGTCGAGGTCGCTTACGAACACATGCAAGGCCGCCGTTTCCGCCACATGGCGCAGTTTCGAAGGTGGCGCACAGACAAAAAGCCGAGCGACTGCACCTATGCCCAACTCGAGGTCGTTCCACCGCAGGAGTTGATGGCCATTTTCGCCGGCGGCCGCTGAGCGATCCAGAACGCACTCACTTCGCCTCCTTCAAGCCGCGTTTCATATGCCATTCGCGTGCCGCGTCGTCGTCCGGGTCGGGAGTTTCCTGGGGCGGCCGTAGGGCTTCGGGCACATGCCTCAGGTTCACCCTTATGCGCGTCCACGTGGATGAGCGGCCTCGCATGGAATCGACCAGTACGTCGTCAATGGCGAGAAATCCGGCGGCCGAGGTATGTTTGCTTTTCCATTTTTCAAGACCCGCCAGAGCGGCCTCCTTATCCGCAGAGTTCGCCACCACTATCAACGGCATCTTCGTTCGTGTCGTCTTCGCCGTAGACTTGGCGCGCGAAGGAGCCACCCGCGGCCCCTCGCCCTCCATCTTGCGAAAGTGCGGCGGCCAGGGAGCGTCGCCCAGACCCGCGGCATCGTCTCTTGCCGCCAGATCCAGCAGTTTTTCGAGGGAACCGGGGGCGTCGTTAATACTCGCGTGCGGATCCCCAAGTTCCGCGAAGCGCTTCGGAAGTGAGAGCACCGTAAAGTCGGCCGGCTCGCAATCGGGTACCTCGCGCCAATCGAGCGGCGTGGCGACGCGGGCGTCAGGCAGGGGCCGAACGGAATACGCGGAGCACGTCGTCCGATCCTTGGCGTTCTGGTTGTAATCGAGGAACACGCCATGGCGCTCTTCCTTCCACCATTTCGAGCTCGCCAAGGCGGGCGCGCGCGGCTCGACTGCACGGGATAACGCGATGGCCGCGCGGCGCACTTCGCTGAAGGTCCAGCGCGGTTGGATCCTCACATTCACGTGCATCCCGCGTGAGCCGCTGGTCTTGGGCCAGCCACGCAGGCCCAACTCGTCGAGGAGCGCTCCAACCTCAAGGGCGACGCTGCGCACGTCGGCCCAACTCACACCCGGGCCTGGATCGAGGTCCACCCGCAACTCGTCCGGGTGTTCGAGATTTCCGGAGCGTACGGGGTGCGGGTGCAGTTCGATGCAGCCTAAGTTCACAATCCATGCCAGGCCCGCCGCATCATCCACGACCACCTCTTCTGCAGTGCGGCCTGAAGGGAAAGACAATGTTACAGTGCGCAGCCAGGCGGGTCGCTCGGTGGGCGCGCGCTTCTGATAAAATGCCTCACCCTCGGCGCCGTTAACGAACCGCTTCAAAACCACGGGCCGATCCACAATGCCAGCGAGAGCGCCCGGCGCGACCGAAAGGTAGTAGCGCACGATATCGAGTTTCGAGAGTTTCGTTTGCTTCGAAAAGTACGGCTTATCCGGGTGGGTTATGCGTACCTCGCGTCCCCCGATGACAAGGACCTCGCTGGCTTCCTCTTTGCTCACAAAAACAGGCTACACCTATTCGCGCGATCTTGCAGCCATATTCTGCCCGGCAGCGGCGTTTCCGCCACATCCCCACCTCAAACTGTCCCAAATTCGCCACACTCGGAATTCCCAAACAATTGACTACAAATAACTTCCCCCATGGTGTTACGCTTGCTACCCTGAGTTACGTCTTACGTCTGTCATGCATCACCCGGAGATCCCACTTGCGTTTTGAGACGACCGTCCAACGCCCCGTCCAGGCTTCCGGTGTCGGCCTGCATAGCGGTGTCGCAGTTTCCATCCGAATCCTACCAGCGCCAGTCTCCACAGGCATCGTCTTCCTGCGTACCGACCTGGACAATTTCCCCATCGCCGCAAGCTGGCGGCACGTGGCGCGCGTCAGTTACGCCACCAGCCTGATGCGCCAGGGCGTACTCATCTCCACCACCGAACACCTGCTCAGCGTGTTCTACAGCATGGGGATCGACAACGCCTTCGTCGAGATCGACAACCTGGAGGTGCCCATCCTGGATGGCAGCGGCCAGCCCTTCGTGGAGTTGATCCGCGAAGCCGGCATCCGCCAGTACCGGCGCAAGCGGAAGTATCTGCGCATCCGCCGCCCCATATCCGTGGAGGAGCGCGGCAAGCGCATTTCGATACTGCCGGCGGAGAGCTTCTGTCTCACCTGCGAAACCGACTACGGCCATCCGCTTGCCGGACGCCAGTCGCTCGAAATGGAAGTCACGCCGGAGCGCTACGCCGCCGAGATCGCGCCCGCACGCACGTTCGGCTTCGAGCATGAGCTCGACCAGGTGCGCAACATGGGCCTGATCCGCGGCGCGTCGCTTGACAACGCCGTCTGCTTCACGCGCGACAGCGTCATGAATCCGGATGGGCTGCGCTTCACCGATGAATGCTGCCGGCACAAAGCGCTGGACCTGATCGGCGACCTGGCGTTGCTGGGCAAGCCGCTGTTGGGGCACGTGATCGCCGAGAGGGCGGGACACGCCATGCACACCGCGCTGGTCGCGCGCATCATGTCCGACGCCTCGCTCTACGAGATTCTCACGTTCGACCAGTTGGCGACCAAGGTCGCGCAAGCGCTGGTATCGTCGTAGGTCTTAGATTTATAGCTTGCGCAACGATTCCGTATAGGGTGCGCGCGCAACTCCCCGTTCCGTGATAATAGCCGTTACATACCGGTTGGGAGTGACGTCGAACGCCGGGTTCTCGACCGGCGTGCCGGCCGGCGCGACGGCATGGCCAAACAGGTGCGTCACCTCCGCGTCGGGCCGGCGCTCGATGGGAATCTCATCGCCCGAGGCCAGCGTCAGGTCCAACGTTGAGATAGGCGCGGCCACGAAAAACGGCACGCCATTTTCCTTCGCCAGCACCGCCACCGAGTAAGTGCCAATCTTGTTGGCCACGTCGCCATTGGCGGCGATGCGGTCGGCGCCCACCACCACGCAGCCGATGCGCCCGGATTTCAGGAAATGCCCGGCCATGTTGTCCGTGATCAGAGTGGCGGGTATGTGGTCCTGCTGCAGTTCCCAGACGGTCAAGCGCGCGCCCTGCAGGAATGGGCGCGTCTCATCGGCGAAGACATCCACCTTCTTGCCGGCTTCCACGGCCGCGCGGATCACGCCCAGCGCCGTGCCATAGCCCGCGGTTGCCAGCGCGCCGGCGTTGCAATGCGTGAGCACCGTCTTATTGTCGGGCACCAGTTCCGCGCCGTGCCGCCCGATGGCTCGGTTGATGGCGATATCCTCCACGCGGATCTGTTGCGCTTCGGAAGCCAGGCGCTCGCGGATCTCGGCCAGCGGCCGGCCATGTAGCGATTGATAGAGCTTGCGCATGCGGTCCAGCGCCCAGAACAGGTTGACCGCGGTCGGGCGGGTGCGCGCCAGCGTATCGCAGATCTGCTCCACTTGCGCATCCAGATTGGCCCCGTCCGTGTGGGCCACGCCCAGCGCCACCCCCATAGCGGCCGCTACACCGATAGCCGGCGCGCCGCGAATCACCATGTTGCGGATGGCCGCGGCCACGTCTTCATAGGTGCGGCAGGTGACATACTCTTCGTGCAACGGCAGGCGCGTCTGGTCGATCATCACCACCCCCGCGGGGGTCCATTCGATGGTTTCCACCATGCTCCACCATCTTACACGATGGGCTTGAAATAACAGACGCGCAGCTTCGGGAATCGGCGCCCAATCCCGCCCTCACCTTATAATGGGCTACATGCGCACTTTTTCAGCGTTGGCCGCCTATATCCTGTTAGTGTCGTCGTCCTGCGTTTCGTCCATTGCACAGACCGGGCCGCCTCCTATACCGCCCATTCAGTCGGTAACCCCCATGGGAACGGTCACGCAGAGCCCGCTCATCCAGGGGAGGGACGGCACGTTTAGCGCTTTGCTCAACGGCAAATCCGTCTGGTTGTTCGACGACACCACCATGACCAAGGACAATGCCACGGGCAACAACTTCATCGACAACACGATGTCCTGGGCTACTAACCTGGACGCATCCCAAGGCATTACGCTCAACGGCAATTATCTCGATTCTACTGGCGTCCCCACGGAGTTCATGCCCTATCTGCCTTGGGAAGCCGAATACAACGCCGCGCACAGCTCGAAGAATTGCACCGCGAGCCCGTGCGGCGCGGAGTTTGCCATGTGGCCCGGCCCGCTGGTGCCCGATCCGGCGCGAAATCGCGCCTTGATCATATACAACGAGATCTGGCGCGTCACGGGCCAGTCCTCCTGGACGGAGGTCGGCGTGGGCATTGCCGTTCTGCAGAATGGCAAAGTCACGCGGCCGGTGGTGAACCCAGGCACGCGATACTCCACGCTAATTTGGACCGGCAGCCAGACCGGTTACGCCGGAGGCTGGGTGACGGTCGGCGACACGCTTTACGCCTATGGCTGCACCGCCGGTTTCCTGGTGCAAAACTGCGCGGTCGGACAGGTAGCGCTGGAGAATGCTATCGTCCCCGCGGATTGGACTTACTACACCGCTTCCGGCACCTGGAGTTCGAATCCGGCCGACGCGGTAACTATCTTCCAGGGCGGCGCCGCGGGTAACTCGGTCTTTTACGATGACTACCTTGGTGTGTATGTGGCCATCTATAGCGGCGTATACAGTGACAATGTCTACTATCGCGTGTCTTACACACCCTGGGGACCGTGGTCGGACCAGACTCAGATTTTAACGGGCCTCCCGGGCTACCAGGGCAATGCCGATTATGCCACGCTGGCGCATCCGGAATTCGCGCAAAACAACGGGCAAACCCAATATATCACCTACGTCCAGGACACCGGTTTCCTGCAGCAGGTG
>Ga0302325_10005256_pt1 | contig 29527 bp, 25 predicted proteins | sample Palsa_T0_2_FD_201948 | JGI IMG/M metagenome (GOLD analysis project Ga0302325, IMG submission 201948) | Peat permafrost microbial communities from Stordalen Mire near Abisko, Sweden - Palsa_T0_2 | ecosystem: Environmental > Terrestrial > Soil > Palsa > Peat permafrost | place: Sweden: Abisko...
GCGCCGCGCGCGCGTACAATTCGTTCCGGCGCTCGGGCGACAGCCGCGCCGGTCCCCGGAAAAGCGCGGTAGCGGTTTCCACCTGCCCGCCCGCGATGCGCCCCTGAATGGCGCTGTAGGTGGCTTCCGTAGCGGTGGATTGCAGAGCCTGGTGCGCCTCCGCCGCGCTCTCTTCGGGTGACGCGGTCATCACGCCGAAGTAGCTCGACTCGTTCTGGACGCCGGCGTCCTCCGCGCAGGAGGTCTCCCGGATCAGCCCCAGCCGGTTCAATCCGGCAGAGCGCTCCGGGTTCGAGTAGCCGGTGAATTCCAACAGCCGGTTCAATCCGGCGGGCGCCCGCCATTCACGCCACACCACGCTGCCGCCACCCACGCCGGACCGGCGCAGAATGGGCAGCGACAACACCAGGATCTGGGCGTCCGCGCGGTACCGCCGCTCTTTGGTGAAGTCTCCCGCACTGCCGCGCTGGGCCGGCGGCGCCAGCGCGCCCATCAGCAACCTGGCCATCGCGCGTCTGGTCATATCTTCTTCCCGATAGCTTCATCATAGATCTTCCCGCGTGATGATAAGATCTTTTCGCGCCGGCTGTACGGTTCCTCACGGTTATGCAACCTGTTACGATTGCGGTTCGATGGACGCCGTCCAAATCACAGATGTTACAAAGACCTTCGGCGCCGTAACCGCGGTCGACGGCTTATCGCTGACGGTCCCCGAAGGCTCGGTGTACGGTTTTATCGGACCGAACGGCTCCGGCAAAACCACCACCATGCGCATGATCTCGAGCATCTTCTATCCCGACCGCGGCGATGTCCGCGTGTTCGGCAGGCAGATGCTGGGGGCGCGCTCCGAACTGATCGGCTACTTGCCCGAAGAGCGCGGGCTGTACCGCAAGATGGCCGTGCAGCCGCTGCTGGAGTTCTACGGAGAGCTGCGCAGCGGCCGCAAAGTGACGGCCGAAGTGGAGACCTGGCTTAAGAAGCTGGATCTGGCGAAGTGGGCCGCGCAGAAGGTGCAGTCGCTGAGCAAAGGCATGAGCCAGAAAGTGCAGTTCATCGCCGCGGTGGTTCCCGCGCCCAGGCTGCTGATCCTGGATGAGCCGTTCAGCGGGCTCGATCCGGTGAGCGCGGACACCATCCGGTCCGCGATTCTGGAGTTGCGCCGCGGCGGCGTCACGGTGATCCTGAGCACACACGACATGCAGGTGGCCGAGAACATGTGCGACTACATTTGCATGATCTTCCGCGGCAAGAAAGTCCTGGACGGCACGCTCGCCTCCATCCAGGATCAATTCGGAAACGACACCATCCGGGTGTCGGCCGAAGGCGGCACGCAATTTCTGGATGGCCTGCCGGATGTGGAAAAGGTGCGCGATCTCGGGCAAGTCCAGGAGTTGCGCATGGCGCGCGGATGCGACCCGCAACAGGTCTTGCGCACCCTCATCGGCCGCACCCGGGTGAACAGCTTCTCCATCATGAAACCATCGCTGCACGACATCTTCGTGCGCATAGCCGGCCCGGAAGCGGGGGAGGCGAACCTTGCAGAGCACGCCGCATAGAACGGCGGAACGAACGCCGCATAGAACTCTGCAGAGGATCCTGCTGATCGCCAGGCGCGACTACCTGGCCACCATCCGCACCAAGGCGTTCATCATCGGCCTGGTGGTCGCGCCCATACTTTTTGGCGGCGGCTTCCTGGGGATCGCGCTGATCCAAAGCAAACCCGATATCAAGGAGCGGCGCATCGCCATTATCGACGGCAGCGGCATGGTGGCCACGGCGGTGATCCAGGCCGCGCAAGAGCAGAATGCGAAGGAGCTGTTCGATAAAACCACGCACCGCCAGTTGCATCCCCGCTACGTCTTCGAGACCTTGCCGCCCGCCGCGGACCCCAAACTGGAGCGCCTGGCATTGTCCGAGCGCGTGCGGCACGAGCAGCTCTTTGCGTTTATCGAAATCGGTCCCACCGTCTTCGAAGACGCCCCGCCCGCAAGCAGCGACTCCAAGCCCGGACCGGTGGCCACCTACAGCAACGCCGGCGGATTCGACGAAGCCAGCCGGTGGCTCGCCGAGGCGATCGACGAAGGTGTCCGGCGCGTGCGCCTGGCCCGGCTCGGCGTGGACCCGACCCGCATCTCCGGTGCTCTTGCCGGCGTCAAGGTAGACAGATTCGGCCTGGTTTCGCGAGACCCGAAAACCGGCGAAATCCGGGAGGCCGGCAAGAAAAACGAGGTCGCCGAATTCGCCGTGCCGTTCGGCATCATGCTGCTGTTGGGCATGATCGTCATGATCGGATCGAGCCCGATGCTTTCGGCCGTGACCGAGGACAAGGCCCAGCGCCTGGTGGAAATGCTGCTGGGGCTGGCGACGCCTTTCGAGCTGATGATGGGCAAGGTCCTGGGCGCGCTGGGCACCTCGCTGACCAGCTCCGCTTTCTACATTATTGGAGGCACGCTGGCGCTCTCGGGCATGGGATTGTCCGGCATGGTGCCGTTCGCGGTGTTTCCCTGGTTTTACATTTACCTGATCGCCGACGTGACCTTCCTATGCTCCTGGGCCGCCGCGTTGGGTTCCGGGTGCAGCAGCCCGCAGGAGGCCCAGCAACTCGCCATCGTGCTGCTGGCCCCGATCATGATTCCGTACTTCCTGGTCGCCTTTGTGATGCAGCAGCCGAACGGCCCCATCTCGACCGCCATGTCGTTGTTCCCGCCCTTCACGCCCATGTTGATGCTGCTGCGGCAAGCCATGCCCGGCGGCGGCGTGCCGGCCTGGCAGCCGTGGGTGGGCTTGGCGGGAGTGCTGGCCTTTACGCTGGTGATGGTGGTGGCGGCGAGCCGTATTTTCCGCGTGGCGATCCTGGTGCAGGGCAAGACGCCGAAAATGGCAGACCTGGTGCGTTGGGCCGTGCGGGGGTAATTAGCCGCGCAGGCGAGGCGAAGGGTTCGGCCTGAGCGCGTGCCGATTCGTGGCATTCCCGCGCGCGATGCGCTTATGTGAGATCTTGGGCGAGGCGTGCGCGCCCGGCTTGCGGCGCGGCCCGGATCGCGCGACTTTCTGCGGGTGTACCATTTTGGGGGCCGAGCGGGCATCTGCGGCGACTGCGAACAGTGCCAGTGTTCCAATTAGGAGCATAATCGACTTCATACCGGCATAAGAGGCACGCGGCCGTCCAAACCAACCGGCCACGCCGAACTGGGGGGCGCGTGTCAGTCTGGCGTAGGATGGCTTGTGGGGCAGGCGTCCACGCCTGCAGCGGGTCTCCAGACCCGCTTTTGGCGCCGTTCAAATACGAAAAGCAGTTCCTGGAGGACCCGCGCAGACCTGAGGGTCCGCCCCACTGCGATCTTCCCCAATCGGTTAAGCACCCCCGCCGAAGCGGACATCATAATGGCGGCAGTGGCACAACATGGGTTTAATTCCAGAAGAGATCGCGAGGAAGCTCGGCCACCTGTCGCTAGCTCAGGTTCATGCGGCCCTCGCCTACTACCACGCCAACCATGCGGAAATCGACGCCGATCTGGAAGCCGAGGAGCGGGAAACAGAAGCGCTTGAGCGGCACAACCGCGGGTAATCGACGGTGGTGAGTCCTTTCAAGATCTATTTTGATGAGGACGCCATGGACACCGATCTAGTCGCCGCTCTCCGATCCCCGCGGGCTCGACGTAGTCACGGTGCTGGAAGTCGGCTTGACAGGGAAAAGCGATGAGGAACAGTTGGCCTTAGCTCGAGCGAACTGCCAGAGCCCGCTGCACCTGCACGTTGATCTGAAAGAGGGCGGAGGAGCACCACTCGCGGCTTGGTCGTGCTTATCTCAACGCCTACACTCCTCCCGGTCACGCGTCTCGAAAATAATGTTTCTTTCCCTTCTCCCCTTCTTTCCAACCACCTAGGTATCCTGCCTGACTCCTATACCTAAGGACCACTAATCCCCCATGCTACTGTTGAGTCAGAAACGCCAGAGGAGAACCAATGCCTTCTTCCAGGAACTTGTGGCATCGCTCCAGCAACGCAAATGCACCAGAGTGCATCAGGACGCAACCGAAAATCAGGAACGCCACGTGGGCAGCACTGGCTTCATTCCGAATGCCGTGGCAACCGCCCGCCCGGAAGCGGGCCCATCGTTTTTGACCTCGAAGCCAAAATCAGACTACGAAACGAAGCCAAATCGGCCCTTGCTTTTCAACAAAAGCTCGAAACGGAAGCCAAATCCCGCCAACGCTCGCTCGCGGCTGGCGGGCGCGAAAAACGCGACATTATGCGACATAATGTTACCGGATGTTACGAGAACGCGAGGAAAACCTGGGTTGCGCCCAAGATCGGCTTTGGCACTCCAAACTGCCTCGGCCCCAGACATCGCCTTTCGGCGGCGCCAAAGGCGGCGTCATCTGCGATCCGAATCTGCTCTCGCTGAGCGAGCTGGAAAAACTACCCCGCTAGACTTCCGAGATCATGGAATTCCTCGCGAGCGCGACGGTCAACATCTTATTAGTCGGCGGCTGTAACACAAATTGACACAACACCTCGAATCTGTCATTGATTGGGTGTGCCGATCCGCGCCACTATGAATGTCTCGCTCACACCGGAACTGGAAAAGTTCGTCCAGTCTCGTGTGGCTTCCGGCCTTTATCAGACCGCCAGCGAAGTGGTCCGCGAAGGCCTGCGCTTGCTCGAAGAACGCGAGCAAGCAAGCGAAACCGCACTGAAAGAGCTCCGGGCTAAGATCCGGCGCGGCATCGATCAAGCCGACCGTGGCGAGTTGCTCGACGGCGACGCCGTGTTTGAGGAGATCCGGCAATTGAGCGCCCGGCGTCGGGCGAGCGGCAAATGAGCCGGCGCCGGCGCTTTGTCCTCACGCCGGAAGCGCGGGCCGACCTCATCGAAATCTGGCGCTATATCGCCGAAGACGCATCGACGCTGCGGACCAGGCACTGGCCCGGCTGCATGATGCGCTTACGCGCTTGGGGCGGACGCCGGGGATGGCCACCACCGCGAAGACCTCGCCGACTCGCGACACCGCTTCTGGACGGTTTACTCTTATGTCATCGCCTATCGCTGGGAAACGACACCGATACAGATCGTCGCAATCGTGTACGGAGCGCGTCAGCTGGAAGCATTCTTCCAGCAGCGGATTCAATAGCCGCAATACCCGTATGGTTGACCTAATGGGCTGATGATCCGAGGGCACGACGGGTTCACGTGAACTATTACCCGCTGGGCAGGCGAGCGAAGCTCGCTCAGGCCGCCAATGGCGCCGCGGGAGGGCAGCGCGCCCGCTGAGACTTTTCCCTCGCCGAACCACTAATAAACTAAGGTGTCACCCGCAACGTTGCACGTGCGCTTGAACGCAACACAACTGCTGCCAAGCCGCCGAACAGCGTCGCTAACGGCGCGGATGCAACACGGACGCAGCCAAATGCAACGCGAATTTTAAGAATGCAACGCACTGCTAAAGGGCTCCAGCGGCCGCCGCGAAAATATTGTCGTCCCGGCATCCGTCCATTTAACGCCAATGCAAAGTAGTGCATCATGCCGCAACCGAAAATCGAAGAAAACTGCGGGTCCGGCGGTTGCTCATTCCCGAACGGGCCTCGAAGCCAAACCAGAAATTACGAAACGAAGCCAAATCGGCCCTTGCTTTTCAACAAAAGCTCGGAACGGAAGCCAAATCCCGCCAATGCTCGCTCGCGGCTGGCGGGCGCGAAAAACGCGACAGTATGCGACATAATGTTACCGGATGTTACGAGAACTCAAGGAAAAGCTTGGTTGCACCCAAGATCGGCTTTGGCACTCCAAACGACGTCGGCCCCAGCCGCGCAAATGCCATAATGAAACCGGAGGTCTCACTTTTGGCAAGCACCACGTTGTCGCTCGAACAGGAGAAGAACCCCTGGCTGGCCGCCGAAGCCCGCTTTGACGAGGCTGCCACCCGCCTCAATCTGGACGATGGCCTGCGCAAAGTCCTGCGCACTTCGGCCAAGGAAATCACCGTCCACATTCCCGTCCAACTGGACGATGGCCGCCTGGAAGTCTTCACCGGCTACCGCGTGCAGCACTCCATCGCGCGCGGCCCGGGCAAAGGCGGCATCCGTTTCGGCCCCGATGTCACCCTGGACGAGGTGCGCGCGCTGGCCTCGTGGATGACGTGGAAGTGTGCGGTGGTCAACATCCCTTTCGGCGGCGCTAAAGGCGGCGTCATCTGCGATCCGAATCTGCTCTCCTTGAGCGAGCTGGAAAAACTCACGCGCCGCTACACTTCCGAGATCATGGAATTCCTCGGCCCCGAGCGCGACGTGCCCGCGCCGGACGTCAACACCAACGAAAAAACCATGGCGTGGATTATGGATACTTACTCCATGCACGCCCGCCATACGGTTACGGCCGTGGTCACCGGCAAGCCCATGGCGCTGGGCGGCTCGCGCGGACGCCCGGAAGCCACCGGCCGCGGCTGCCTGATCGTTTCGCTGGAAGCCCTGAAGCGTTTCAAGAAGCCGCGCACCGCGACTACCGTCGTGATTCAGGGATTCGGCAACGTCGGCGGCATGGCGGCCAAGCTGATGTCCCGCGAAGGTTTCAAAATCATCTGCATCATCGAATACGATGGCGCGGTGTACAATCCCAATGGCCTGGACACGCGCGCGCTGTTCGACCATCGCCAGGAGACAGGCTCCATACGCGACTTCGCCGAGGGCGAGAACGTGGACCCCGCCGAAGCCATGTTCCTCGAGTGCGACATCCTGCTGCCTGCGGCGCACGAGAACGTGATCACCTCGCAAAATGCCGACAAGCTGCGCTGCCGGATTCTTTGCGAAGGCGCCAACGGTCCCACCACTTCGGTGGCCGACGAGATCCTGGCCGACAAAAAGATCTTCGTCATTCCCGATATTCTGGCCAATGCCGGCGGCGTCACCGTCTCGTATTTCGAATGGGTGCAAGACCGCCAGGGGTTCTTCTGGAACGAGAAACTGGTGAACGAGCGGCTGCAGGAGATCATGGTGGATAGCTTTCTCTCGGTCGTCGATTACGCCGAAAAACACGGCGTAAACAACCGCACCGCGGCTTACATGCTGGCCCTCGACCGGGTGGCTGAAGCCATCAAGCTGCGAGGCATCTACGCCTAGTGGGGCAGGCTCAAAGCCTGCGCGGGGCTCGCAGCCCCGCTCTTCATAAATGACCACCGACCCATCCACCCCGCTGATGCGGCAGTACAACGCCATCAAACAGCAGGTGCCCCACGCCCTGCTGCTGTTCCGCCTCGGCGATTTCTACGAGTTGTTCTTCGAAGACGCCATCCTGGCCGCGCGCGAACTGGAGATCACCCTCACCTCCCGCAACAAGGAAAAAGGCGCCGCCATCCCCATGTGCGGCGTCCCTTATCACGCCGCGGAAGGGTACATCGCGCGCCTCATCCAAAAGGGCCACCGCGTCGCCATCTGCGACCAGATGGAGGATCCCGCGGTCGCCAAGAAGCTGGTCAAGCGCGAAATCACGCGCGTGATCACGCCCGGCACCGCCACCGATTCGCTGGCCCTGCGCTCGCACGAAAACAACTATCTGGCAGCCGTCTCCCGGCTCGGCAATCGCGCCGGCGTGGCCCACGTGGATGTCTCCACAGGCGAGTTCCGCGTCACGGAAATGGACGCGTCCGAAGTCAACGCGGCCATCGAACAGCTGGGCGCGCGTGAGGTGCTGTACCCCGCCGACCTGCCTCTGCTGGCGAACGAAGATCACGGGCCCCGCTATCTGCGCACCGACCTGGAAGACTGGATCTTCAGTTTCGATTACGCCGACCGTACGCTGCGCGATCACTTCCACTTGCTGTCGCTCGATGGATGCGGCCTGGCCAACCGGCAGGCGGCTGTGTGCGCGGCCGGCGCCATTCTGCATTACCTGCGCGAAACCCAGCGCGCCGCACTCGAACACCTCGACCGTCCCACGCATTACGACCGCGCCGCAAGCATGCTGCTGGACGCTGTGACCGTGCGCAATCTGGAACTGCTCGAACCGCTTTTCGCCGGCGAGCGCAACGACGCCACCCTGTTGAACGTCCTCGACCAGACCCAGACCGGCATGGGCGGCCGCCTGCTGCGCCAGCGCCTGCTCAGTCCCTCGCTCGACCGCGCGGAAATCGAAGGCCGCCTGGATGCCGCGGGCGAACTGCTCCAGCAGACCATCCTGCGGGCTGAATTGCGCAAGCAACTGAGCGGCATCCTGGACATCGAGCGGCTGCTGGCCAAGATCACCATGGGGGTCGCCAATCCGCGCGACGTGCTGGCGCTGGGCCGCTCGCTCGAAAAGATCCCCACCCTGAAGGCCGCTTTCGAAACCCAGCGCGCAGTCCGCCTGCGCGAGCTGCACGATCGTCTTGACCACGTCGCCGAGGCGCGCGACCGCATCCTCGCGAGCATCGCCGACGAGCCGCCCATCAACCTCGCGGATGGCGGCACGATCCGCGCCGGCTGCAATCCCGATCTCGACGAGCTGCGCGACCTCAGCCGCAATGGCCGCCAGGTGATCGCGCAGATCGAGGCGCGCGAGCGCGCGCGCACCGGCATCCAATCGCTGAAGGTCCGCTTCAACAACGTCTTCGGCTACTACATCGAAATCTCCAAAGCCAACCAGCACCTGGCGCCCGCGGATTACGAGCGCAAACAAACCCTGGTCAATGCCGAGCGCTTTACCACGCCGGAGCTGAAGGATTACGAGCGCAAAGTGCTGGACGCCGAAGACAAGATCCTCACGCTCGAAAAGGAGCTGTTCGCCGAAGTGCGCAAGTTCGCCGCCGCGCACGCGCAGCGCATTCGCGCGACTGCCGCCGCCGTGGCCGAAATCGATGTGACCGCCGCGCTGGCGCAGGTGGCTGCGGAGAACCGCTACGCGCGTCCCACGTTTTCGGGTAACGGCGAAATGCGCGGCGAGATGCGGATTCTGGCCGGCCGCCATCCCGTGATCGAGCGTCTGGAACAGCAGGACGCCGGGCGCTTCATCCCGAACGACCTGTACCTCAATTCCGATACCGACCTGATCGCTATCATCACCGGCCCCAATATGGGCGGCAAGTCCACTTACCTGCGGCAGGCCGCGCTGATCGCCATCCTGGCGCAGATGGGATCGTTTGTTCCAGCCGATTCCGCCAGCCTGCCGGTGATCGACCGCATCTTCACGCGCATCGGCGCTTCCGACAACCTGGCGCGCGGGCGATCCACGTTCATGGTCGAGATGACGGAGACCGCCGTGATCCTGAACACCGCCACGCCGCGCAGTTTTATCGTGCTCGACGAGATCGGGCGCGGCACGGCTACCTACGACGGCCTGGCGCTGGCCTGGGCGGTGGTGGAGCACATCCACGCCCGCACGCGCGCCAAAACGCTCTTCGCCACGCACTACCACGAGCTCACCGAACTGGCCGAGCAGCTTGATGGGATACGCAACCTGAGCGTCTCGGTGAAGGAAGCCGGCGACCGCATCATCTTCCTGCGCAAGGTTGAGCCGGGCAAGGCCGACCGCAGCTACGGCATCGAAGTGGCACGGCTGGCGGGTCTGCCGCTGCGCGTCATCGAGCGCGCGAAAGAAGTGCTGCGGCTGCATGAGCGCACCGAACACGTGGTCACCGAAGAGCTGTCCCCGGCGGCGGATGCACCCGCGCAGCCGTCCCGGCCGGTGCAGATCCAGCTCTTCGAGCCGCTGAATTACGGCATCGCCGAGCGCATCCGCAATTTGAATATCGATGAGCTGCGGCCCGTCGAAGCGCTGCGCCTGCTGGCGGAATTGCAGGACGAATTGAGGCGCGCGTGCGTGTAGCCGGCGTCATGAGCGGCACGTCGCTCGATGGTATCGATGTGGCCATCGTCAACATTAACGGTCCCCGCGTCTCCACGATCGGATTCCAATCCACCCCCTATTCCGAAGGAGTGCGCCGCGCCATCCTGGGCGTCTCGAACACGACCACCACGACGCGCGAAATCTCGCGGCTCAATTTTCAGTTGGGCGAGCTTTACGCACGCGCCATCCAGCGCGCCTGCCGCCGCTATGGTCCGGTCGAGTTGATCGGCTGCCACGGCCAGACCATCTATCACGAAGGCGGCGCGAGCACATTGCAGATCGGCGAGGCGGCGGTTATTGCGGAGCGCACCGGAGTGCCGGTAGTCTCCGATTTCCGCACGCGCGATATTGCCGCCGGAGGGCAGGGCGCGCCGCTGGTGCCTTTCGTCGACGGCCTGCTGTTCGGGCATCCGCGCCGCACGCGAATTGCCCTGAACATAGGCGGCATCGCCAACATCACCGTGATTCCGGCGGGTATCGCCTTCGATACGGGTCCCGGCAACATGGCGATCGATGCGCTGGTGCGAGAGTACACCGGCGGCCGGCAAAACTTCGACCGCGGTGGCCGCATCGCTGCGCAAGGCAATTTGGATCGGGCGCTGCTCGACGATTTGTTGGCCGATCCGTACTACCGCAAGAAGCCGCCCAAGAGCGCCGGGCGCGAACAATACGGCGCGGAATTCGTGGCACGCTTGAAGCAGACCGGCTTGCCGCTTCCCGACCTGATCGCCACTGCTACGGTGCTCACCGCCGCCACGATTGCGATGGCTGTCGCGACGGCCGCCGCTCCCTGCACGCCCGACGAACTGATCGTATCCGGAGGCGGCGCGCACAACCTGCAAATTCTGGCGCACCTGGCGGCCCTCCTGCCGGGAGTGGCGATGGCCACCTCGGCGGATTACGGCATCGACGTGGATGCCAAGGAAGCCGTAGCTTTTGCGATCCTGGCGTACCAGACTTGGCGCCGCAAGCCATCCAACCTGCCTTCGGCCACCGGCGCGCGGCACCCGGTCATTTTGGGCAAAATCGTGCTACGATAGCGGCGAACTGGAGGACGCATGACCCGGCTTACTGCCTTTGCCGTTTTGCCTCTGTTGGCAGCGGCCCCTCTGGCGAGCGCCCAAACTCCGGCAAAGGTCCGCGAGTTTGGCACTCTTGAAAACAATGTGTATCATCACAACTGGACCGGCACCGAATTCACCTTGCCGGCGGGCTGGACCCTGGTGAGCCAGGGGTGGGGCGACAGCCACGGTCAACTGGTCACGTTGAAGGACTCCACTACAGGCAGTTTTGCCACCGTCGGGCTGAGGCTGCAGACTCAACAAGTGCAGGATATTGGGGGACTTCTCGAACGGAAACTGGACACCAAGGGCGAGCAACGCAATTCCTACCAGGACTATCGAATGCGGACCGACAGCGTGCAGCACCTTACGGTGAACGGCGATCAAGGCATCAGCGTGGTGGCCGATTACGTCAACATGGGCCAAAAGAAGACCGAGTACATGATTTGGATCTTCACGGGGAAAACGTGTGTGTTTTTCGACGGGCGGGTTCCCGAGGCCCAACTGTCCGCGTTCCAGAGCCGCTTTGACGAGATCGTTCATTCGGCAGTGCTGCCTTAGCCGAGGTCAACCGGCAAGCGTACTCACGATGTTCCCTTCGCGCTGATGGCCCACAACCGGTGCTGCGTGCGCACCAGCAGCATCCCCCCGGAAATCGCCGGCGTCGCCATCAAAGGCTCGCCCATCTCGTTCTTCTGCAGCAGTTCGAAATGCGGGCCCGCTTTCACCACGAAAATGTCGCCGTCTTCGCTGGGCAGGTAGATCTTGCCGTCGGCGGCAACCGGCGACGCGCTGAATCCCGACCCCTGGTGCGGAATGCGCTCGCGGTAAATCTCGGCGCCGGTGGCCACGCTGTAGCAATCGAAGACCCCCGCGTTTCCCAGGACGTAAAGATAGCCGCCGTAGATCAACGGCGTCGGCATGTAGGGGCCGCGCTGCTGCTTCTGCCACGCCACCCAGCGGGTATCGCCCGTGATATCGCCGGCGGCTCCGGCGCGAATGGCGAAGATGGGCGCTTCCGGTCTGCGCCCGCTGGCCACCACGATGAGGCCGTCCGCGAAGACCGGCGTGGGCGCGGTGATCTTGGAACTCCCACCCAGCCGCCACAGCTCTTTGCCCGTCGCGGGATCGTAGCCGCGCACGAAATTCGATCCGTTCGTGACCAGTTCGGTGCGCGCGGGTCCGCGATACACCGCCGGCGTGCCCCACGAAGGCAGCTCGTCGCGCTCGGATTTCCAAACCGTGCTGCCGGTCTGGCGGTCGAAGGCTTCCAGGAACGAGCCCTTCTGCTGGTCGCACTGGACGATGACGTTGTCCCCATAGAGGATCGGCGAACTGGCCGTGCCCCACTCGTACTCGGGCAGATCGTAAGCGCCCACGTTGAGCTTTCCCAGATCGCGTTTCCACAATAGCTTTCCGGCCAGATCGTAGGCATACAGTCCCTGCGAGCCGAAGAAGGCGACTACCACCTTGCCATCGGTAGCCGGCGTGGAGTTGGCGTAAGTGGCCTTCATGTGGCGCTTTTCTTTCGGCACGCCCTCGTAGGCTGTGCGGTCCCACAGGATCTTGCCGCTGGCACGGTCGAGGCAGATCAGTTTCCACTGCTGCGGGCTGACGTCGTCCGAGGCGTCGCCTTCGCCATACAGGCCGCGCTTGAAGGAAGCATCCGGCCGGCTGCTGACTGCGGTGGTGACGAAGATCAGGTCTCCCCAGACAATGGGGCTGGAATGCGCCAGGCCCGGCAGCGCGGTGTTCCATCGGATGCCGGCGCCGCGAGCGGCGTCCCATTTCACAGGCAGATTCTGGTTATCGGCGACGCCGGCGGCCGCGGGTCCGCGAAAGGAAGGCCAGTTCTGCGCGGCGGCAGCGGAGATTGCCGCCAACAGCAGCACCGGGATACGAAGGGCCATGGCAATCATGATAACGCCGATAACGCCCCGAGTCTTGCGCATTCTGCACAGCACCAGTACGATTGGGAGGTGTTCCGCGAACGGCTGATTCTCGGCTTGTGCCGTAAGGAGATCGCTGGGAATTTGGCGGCTAAACACGTACTGGACGGCGGTTGGCGGTGGTCGGCGGGCGGACCCATTGGGAGATTGTGCGGTTGTGCCGCAAACCGGGGCTTCGGGCCGACTGCAGGTGGATCGCGGCGCAGGCGGGAGTAGGCGCATTCCGCCAGCTTGCCCTGAGCCGCGTCCGGCAGAAGGCGGCGGAAGACCATTGAGCTCGGAAGAACGAAAGGATGATGATGAGATGGGAAGCCCAGTGCTGCAGTTCCAAATCGTTTCGAAGGCGCCAGAGGAGACACTGGATCGAAGGCCGGAACTCAGGGCGGCAGGGCATGTCGTTTGCGGTGTGGCGCGCGGCATAGTATCGTCGAAGGTTTCCGCGTAAATGGAACCTTATCGCATACACGCCCGCAACACCGCGCCCGATTCCGAGAATCGCATTCACGACGACCGCACGGCGAGCGCCTACGGCTTCCGTGGGGGACTGGTGCCCGGCGTCACCGTCTACGGCTATCTCACAGTTCCCGTGGTCGAGCGCTACGGCGCGGACTGGCTGGCGCGTGGCGGCATGCGCGTGCGCTTCCTGCAACCGGTTTACGAAGATGAGGAGGTGGTCGTCGTATTGTCCGGCAACGACGTCACCGCCAGCCGCACAGACGGAACGGTGTGCGCAACCGGCGAGATTTTCTGGCCGGAGGACGCGCCACCGTCCCCGGCGCTCTACCCGGAGGAGCCGTTGCCGGCCGAGCGCCCAGCGGCATCGGCGGAGTCACTCGCGCCGGGGCGGATTCTGGGTACGCTCTATGCCGACCTGCCTCTGCCGGACCCCGCCGCCCTGCTCACGCTGTCTAATCACTTGTTGATGCAGAACGTGGAACTCGGACCGTGGATTCACGTGGCGAGCGATCTGCGCAATTGCAGCCTGCCGCACGACGGGTGCCGGCTGGCGCTGCGTGGCCGCGTGGCCGAGCGTTTCGAGCGCAAAGGCCATCAGTTCGTGGTGCTGGATATCCTGGTGGTCGCCGGCGGCGAACGCCCGGTCCAACAAGTGCGGCACACCGCGATTTACGAGCTGCGCCCGCCGGCCGGCGTGTAAGGTCGAAATCACGTTTTATGGAAACTGGACGAATTCCGGCCAGCCCGCGGCTTGCGCCGCCTCAATGCCAAGCAACAAAGACGCCAGCGATACGGATGAGGCAGCGCCGGTATCCGGATCGATGAGGTTGACTGCGGACCCGCTGCCGGTACCGTCGCCGGTGACTCCCGTCAGCACCACCGCGTGGACGAAGTTAGGCGTAGGCGTGCCGGTCACGATGGTTGCGGGGCCGTACTTGCGTAAGTTCTCGGCTAAGCCACAAACAGTGGGGCTGCTGTCCACCTGTATAATCCCCAGGCGCGTGAGGAAGTTGGTGTAATCGGAAAGCGAGATACTGCAATTGTCTAGCTCGGCGCACCCCGAAGCCCCGCCATTGGCGTAATCGGTGGCAAACACAGTGGTCGTCGGCGCGATGCTATCGGCAATCGCGGCGGCGGCGGCTCCGCTGATGAGTTTGCCGCTCTTCCAGCTCAGCATCATGCCCGCCTGGGTGGCCCATGCCCGGCCCGCCAATTGTATCTGGGGCGTCACATTGGAGACTTGAAAACTGCAGGCGCTGATTGCGAAGGTTGCGGTCATCGAACCCTCATTATCGCCGTAGCAGCCCGGCGTCGCATAGTCGCACGAGTCGGCATAACCGAGGTAAAGATGGGTAGCTGTCGGTGGAACGTCAAATACCTGAATGGCCCCCGTGCCAGTTCCGGTCCTGCCATCGCCAATGAAGAACACTTGGCCGATTTGAGGGCTTAGAGTCGCGAGGTTGGTCCGAATGCCTCCCTGCGAGCTGTCGCTGATGTAGAATCTCAACGTAGGCGGCGGCGATGCAGGAAGCGTGTCCTCGAGGAACATCCCTACTAGCGGACCTTGGAAGTCGACTAAATCAAGGCCCGAGAAAGGGCCCGTGGCGCTGAAGTTGCTTGCCTGGGTGTAGCAGGTGGGTACGGTCGTTCCATCCGGCCCGTACTCCGGGACGCCAAAATTGCAAGTCCAGGTTCCAGTGACGCTCGGAAACGTGAAAGCCTGTCCCGGCGCCGCAGGAAAGGCGTAAGCGGCCGGTGCCGATCCGCCGCTGCCGTCGTTGTAGCCCCCGGATTGCCAGATATCCATGAGGGCGCTCACGGATAATGTCTCAGAGTTCTGCGCCAGGAGTGAACCGGATAAGCCGATAACCAGACTGGCAAGAGTGATTCGTTTCGCATACGTCAGATACATCGCATTTGCCTCTTTGTGTAATGAGCGCTTAGTGGAACTGCCAATTTGCGACCAAATGGTTCTCCCAGCCAGCGCCGGTGCCGGCGGTAAATCCGACAAAAGCGGAACTCTGTCCCAGAAGGCCGGGGATGTCGATCGGATAGCTGATAAGGTTCGCCGGGTGAGTTGTGGAGTTGTCGGCGACTGCCACATGCAAGCTGGCGCCGTCATAGTCGATCCAGACGGACCAGGTATCCCCGTTGGACATGCAACCAAACGCGCCAGTAGGTTGGCAGTTGGTAACCCCATAGGGCGTTTGCGGGTCAAGATCGTTCATTTCGCCGTTCGTCAGGATGGCCACGTGGTTATCGTTAATATCAAACGGGTTTTGCCAGGTGTCGAACTCTACGGCAACACTGGGGGTGATGCCGGTGTAGCCCAATTCCCCGCCGCCGGCCCCCAGGGCATTGGCGTTCTGCGTCTGGATCACAAAGGCCATGCCGTCCGACGCACCTGCGGGGCCAGGGTCCGTCATCTGGAACTGGAAGAAGGTGCTGAAGAGGTACCTGGGGCCGAATACGAAGCTGTTCGTAGTGAAAGCCGAACCGGCCTGGGATGCCTGCGCAGGCGTAAGCAGGATCGCGGAGCCGCCATTAGGTCCGGTCAAGATTCTGGCAGATCCGTTCAGTGTCAGTTCAGTGGCACTGGTTGCAACTTGCGCGGCGGCCAGTGGGGCGAGAAGCAGCATCGTCGCCAGAGCGTGCGGAAAGGTCTTGGATTGTGGTCTCAAGGAAAAATCCCTCCATAATAGATAAAACGAGCGGGCGAAAAAAGTTGCGGTACGGCGGAAGTTTATTTTGGGACCCTACTCTGCGAACCGCTTGAAGAAGCTGTTCGCGTTCCAGCGCGGGCGCTCGGGACGGTCGGCCACGGCCTCCGCCAGCGCGCGCAGCAGATCGTCGAAGCGGCCGGCGGACTCCAGATCCACAGGCTGTTTCAGATCGTCGGCCGGCGCGTGGTAGCGCTCCTTCAGCCAGGTGTTCACAACCTTTTCCTCGGGCGAACCCTTGTCATAGCCCACCATCATCATCAGGGCGGGGATGCCGCGGCGGATGAAGCTGTACTGGTCGCTGCGGATGAAGACGTTGCGCGCGGGCTCCGGGTCGTCCTCGACGCGCACACCGTGCGCTTTCGCCACCGCGCGGATCTGATCGCCCAAATCCGACTCGTTCAACCCGAACACAATCAGGCTGCGCAGCGGAAACAGGGGCAGAAACATATCGACGTTCAGATCGGCCACCATACTGCCCGGCTTCACCGTAGGGTGCGCGGCGAAATATCTGGAACCCAGCAGCCCTTTCTCCTCGCCGGTCACGGCCACGAACAGCAGCGAGCGGCGCAACTTCGGCTTGGATTCGTTCAGCGATTCCGCGACATCGAGCAGGGAGGCCACGCCGGACGCGTTGTCCATGGCGCCGTTGTAAATGCGATCGCCGTTGATCGGCTCGCCGATCCCCAAGTGATCGAGATGCGCCGACAGCACCACGTACTGATCTTTCAGTACAGGGTCCACGCCGGGAAGAATGCCGGCCACGTTCTGCGATTCCACTTCGCCGCGCTCCACCGCCACTTTCGCCAGGATAGATGCGTGCAGCGGGAAACGCGGCAAGGGCTTGCCGGCATCCGCCAGCGCCACCAGATCGTCGAACGAATGGCCGGAGCCGGCGAACCATTTGCCGGCCTGATCCGGATTTACCGTGGCGGTGAACTTCAATCCAAACTGCTGGTCGAGCGCCGGGTCGGCCAGGCTCATGGACGCCTGCCGGCTGGCGAGCGCGATCCGCTGCCAGGGCAGGTCCATGTGGTGCGGGTTCTGAATGCCGATCGTTCCGATCACGCCGGCGCGTTCCAGAAACCGTCCGCGCTCGGCCGCGAATTGGTAATGCGAGCGCAGAGGCCCCGGGATGTTCGACGGGCCGCCGCCGATGTACAGCACAACTTTGCCGCGCAGGTCGAGCCCCGCCAGGTCGTCGTACTGCATTTCTGGTACGGTAAGCGCGTACCCGGCAAACACTACTTCCGCGTCCACCACCGGCGCGGGATCGACGCGCGTGCCGATGATGGCGTCCTCGCCGAGCACCAGTTCTTCGGATTCGCCGTTGCGCACCAGCGTGAGGCTGGATTCCGCCTGATTCAGCCGACGCGTGATAAAGCGGACCGGCTGGATGTAGCCTTCGGTGCCCGCCGGCCTCAGGCCCGCGCGTTCGAATTCGGCCGCCACATAAGCGGCGGCTTTGCGGTGCCCGGCGCTGCCCGTGTTGCGGCCTTCCAGTTTGTCGTCCGCCAGGTATTGCACGTGGCTCCACCAGCGGCGGCCATCCGGCGCGGTGGCCAGCAGCGCGGCTGCCAACAGCGCCGCGGCCGGCAGCGTCGCGGTCAGCGTGAACCGTCGCATCATTTCTTTCCCTTCGCCTTCTTGTATTCTTCGCGAATGGCCTGCATCTGGCGCGCGTGACTTTCGGCGTGCTCCGCCAGCAGTTCCAGTTGGAAGCGCAGGGTGATGGGGCCGCGCTCGCTGTGATTGCCGGTGCGCGCATAGACCGCCTCGGGCAGTTCCTTCAGCAATTCGTAGTTCTCGCCGCGTACGCGCCGAAAGCTTTCGAGCGACTGCTTTGGCTTGCGCCGCGCGTAGTCCAGGTTTTTGGTCCAAGCCTCCTGGTCGAAGGCGATCAAAATCGGATTATCTTCGGCGACGATCTGGCGCATGCGGTGCGCGCAGACGATCTCGGAATCCGCGAGGTGCGCGACGATCTGGCGAATGCTCCATTTTCCCGGCGCAGGCACAAAATCCTCCTCCTCGCCGAATACGCCGGTAAGGACCATCGCCAGCACCTCGGGCCCGCGGCGAAAGCGCTCCAGTAACTCCGAAATCTCACTCATCGCCCGACTCCACAGCCTTCATTTGTGTGCATTTGTTTCCGCCTATGGCTCCAATCCTGCATTGGCTTAACGCTATTATATCCGTAGAAAGCGGGACTGCGCCCATTTCATGATTGATGGTGGTAGATGGCGGATACTCTATTTGACGAACCCACCTCGTTCGATCGCGACGCGCTTGCCGGGCGCCTGCGGCGGCTGGCCGCCGAAGACATCTATATTGGCGGCAGTTCCTGGAAATATGAAGGATGGATCGGGCAGATCTACACGCGCTCCAATTATCTTTCGCGCGGCCGATTCTCGCGCCGCGTTTTTGAATCCACTTGTCTGCAGGAGTACGCGCAGATCTTTCCAACGGTGTGCGGCGATTTCGCTTTCTATCAGTTTCCTACCCCGGAGTTCTGGGCCAGGCTGTTCTCGCTGGCGCCCGAAGGCTTCCAGTTTGCCTTTAAAGTGCCGGAACAGATCACCTGCAAAATGTTCCCTGCGCATCCGCGCTATGGCCCGCAAGCCGGCCGGGAGAACGAAGCGTTTCTGAACGCGGAGATGCTGAAGGAGATGTTCCTTCGGCCTCTCTGGCCGCACCGCGCCAAGACCGCACTGCTGATCTTCGAATTCGGCTCGTTTTCCAAACGGGCGATCGCGGCGCCCGGCGAATTTCTGGAGCGTCTGGACGCGTTTCTGGCCGCGCTGCCGCCGCACTTCCGCTACGCCGTGGAGGTGCGCAATCCCGAGTTCCTGCAGCCGGATTATTTCGCCTGCCTGCGCGCGCGGGGCGTCGCGCACGTTTACAACGCGTGGACGCGCATGCCGGATCTGCGACGGCAAATCGAAATCCCGGGATCGGCCACGGCCGGCTTCCTGGTCTGCCGTGCGCTGCTGCGCCAGGGCCGCCCATACGAAGATGCGGTGGCGAAATTCTCGCCGTACACTGAAATCCGCGACCCTAATCCCGCGGCGCGCGAGTCGCTGCGCATCCTGATCGAGCGCGCCAGGGAGCAGCGCACCATGGCGTTCCTGTTCGTGAACAACCGCCTGGAAGGCAATTCCCCGCTAACCATCATGGCCGTGACGGAACCCGATTAGGCCACGATCAGGCGGCTATTGGGCCAGCGCTTAAAGCAGCCGCCAGCGTCCTTCGCGGAACTCCGCGCGTTCTTCGGTCCATGTGCCAAACTTGGCAGCCATCTGGCCGCCATCGACGAACAGCGTCGCGCCGGTGATGTACGACGCCAGATCGGAAGCCAGGAATGCGCTGGCGTTGGCGACTTCTTCCGGATCGCCGCCGCGCCCCAATGGCACCTGCCGGAAGTAGTCCTTCAACACCTCCGGATGCGAGAAATGCCGCTCTGTGAGGCGCGTACGGATGAGGCCCGGACACACCGCGTTGACCCGAATGCCGTACGGCCCCAGCTCGTTCGCGGCCGTGTGCAGCAGCCCCAACACACCGGCTTTGCTGGCGTTGTAGGCTATGAGGAGCGCTTCGCCGTCGTATGAATTGGTGGATGCGGTAATGACCATGGCGCCGTGCCGGCGCGGCTTCATGATGCTTGCGGCGGCTTGCAGCGTAAGAAAGACGCCCGTCAGATTCACAGCGATGGTCCGCTGCCAGGCTTCCTCGGTAGTGGCGCCGAACTCCATCTCCGCTCCGATGCCGGCGTTGGCGATCACGATATCGGGTGGGCCGGTTTGGTCGAAGGCGCGCTCGAGCGATGCGCGGTCCGTAACATCCACCGCATAGCCGGAACCGCCGAGTTGCGCGCCGGCGGCCGCGGGGCCGGCGTGCTCCAGGTCGAAGATCGCGACGCGCGCGCCGCCTTGGGCCAGGACGCCGGCGGTGGCCGCGCCGATGCCGTTCGCGCCGCCGGTAACCACGGCCGTCTTGCCGGAGAAATCAAAGCCCATCTCATTGTTATAGCGTGTTGCACCGTGGACGGGCGGCGCGGAGGCTGTCGGGCGTGTCCAGCCGAATCAATGCTAAAATCGAATTCTTACCGCTGACGTTCGGTTTTGGACTCCAGACGGACTCCAGTTTTTCGGAGTCCTCGAATTTCAGTTAGGGGCTTGTAGCTCAGTTGGTTAGAGCGCCTGCTTGACACGCAGGAGGTCACAGATTCGAGTTCTGTCAAGCCCACCATTCCCTCCGCCAAGGCCCGCGCATCGAAGTCAATCTTGGACGGTCGTTTCGGCAAAGATGTCGAGGAAGGGATTAGAGAGCGAAGCCAGCGATGCGTTGTCGCCGCCGGACTCAGGCGGTGGCTTTTTCGCGTGGTGAGATTTCTCTGCCGGCATCGGACAAATTCTCCTGCTGTTATCCGCCATGGACCGCTCGTTTGGTGAGAAGCTCGGAGATCGTATTAAGACCCCGGGTACCCGGACGTGGGCAAAGCGGGTTTTGGAGGCATGGACCAAAGAGGTCTTCTGTGACCTCTTTGCAGTCCGAAATCTTGGTCCGGCATTCTCGATCGCACTGATAGACTTTCTGTCCTTGCTTGGCTTGATGGGGGAAGACGTTGAGGGCAAATTTGAAAACCTGCCATCCGGGCACGTGTCACTGATGGCGCGGCTTGCCGGCAAGACGGAGCCCGAGTACTTCTTCGAGTTCCAGGAAACAGTGATCCCCGCATTTGTCGAGGCCTTCCTGACTATCGTCCCGCTCATTCACGAACTGGCGGTCGATCTTACAACGCACAGCGAAGCCGCAGCGGCGGACTTTGCCCAACACGCCGAACGAATCGACGAGTGCCTGCTGCACGGCGTCGTACCGTCGAGCCTCCTGGCCGAGGATAAGCCTTCGTCACCGAATCCCGTGTCCATGATTAACGCAGCTTACTGCTTTCTTCTGACGAGCTTGCCCAAACTGATAGAGACACTCGAAGGCCAACGGGCGGACAATCTTCAACAACGTATGAATTGGGCCGAAAAGCTTGAGGCCTGGACCGTAAAAGGCGTCGAAGACAGCCAGCTTCTGGCGGCGAGAGGAAACAGTGAGCACCGATGACAAGTCCGCTTCGTAGCGATGAGGCTCGTCCCTGTGGAGTCTTTGCACGGGAAGAGATTCTGGATCGCATGGCGTTACCCGTTAGTGACGTTAGAAGCTGGTCATCGCGCCGTTGTTCGATAAAGACAAAGCCATGGACGCAGATTCCGTGGACCTGCGGCTTGGTGCCTACTTCCTTCTTCCAAGGGCGCTCCCCGAGGCGTATTTCTGTCCCGAACCGGAAGACCGCCACTTCCCTGCATGTGAAGGTTCACGTGCCCCTCGGACAGTATCTGGTGGTTCGGGCTCACCAAACGGTTTTGGGCTCCACTCTGGAATTCATTAAACTACCTTACGATGCTGCCTGACACTTGAAATCGCCAACGTATCGAACACGCCGGTCCTGCTCAATCCAGGCAGACCGATTGGCCAACCGATATTGCTCCATGTTGCGCGGGTCCTCGACCAGAACAGGAAGATCGACAGTACCTACTTTGGGCCAATCCATCCTGAGGCGCCACCGTTCAGAAACCCGGAGGAGGATTTGCGCAAGATCGGCGTGGGCCGAACGGCAGTCATTCGCAAGGGGATCGTGAATGAAGAAGGGGGTTTTCCACCCGGAGAAATGACTTGGTCCAGGGTGGAGAGTGAAGGGTTTTTTCTAGCTTAGAAAATATACTTCAGCCCCAACTGAACCTGCCGCGGCGGCTTATTGCCGTAAGCATTCTCCGAAAGCACCTGCCCGAAGGTCGGATCGCCAAACACATGATTGGGGATATCGACGTTCGGGTGATTGAACAGATTGAAGACCTCGCCGCGGAGCTGCAAACGGTGACTTTCCTTGCGCAGGATGATGTTCTTGTACATGGAGAAATCCAGGTTCTCCAGTCCCGGCCCGGTCATGATATTACGTCCGGCATCGCCAAACTGACCGGCCGCCGGCTGCACGAAGGCACAGGTGTTGAACCAGCTCGCCGGCTGATCCACCACGTCGGCGGCCAGCCCGCCTTGGGAGATAGTGGTGTGGCAGGCGGGGTTGGGGTTGGCCATCACGGGGCCGGCGACGTAAGGGTTGGAGATCACATCCGGCCGGTAGGGATTGCCAAACGCGGCGACGGCCGATCCGGTTTGCGCGGCGGCCAGGTTCACCGTGAACGGAGACCCGGTCTGCGCCGTCAGAATTCCTCCCGCCTGCCAGTTGCCCAAGAGGCCCTTGCGCCATCCCGGCTGCGTGATCCATTTGCGCCCGAAGGGCAGGTCGTAAACCGAGCTGACCACGAAGCGGTGCTTGGCGTTGAAATCGGAAAGCCCGCGGTCGGCCTGCGGATCGTTGGAATTCTGCGGCAGGCCCGATCCCACGCTGCCCCCGAGTACGGACGAGACGTCGTCAATCGATTTCGAGAACGTATATGCGGCCAGGAAAGTGAGGCCTTCGGCGACGCGTCTTTCGGAACGGAACTGCATGGAGTTATACGAACTGGCGGCGGCCGACTCCACGTAAAGAATGGAAGAGAACTCCGGGTAGGGCGACAGGCCGGTGGCCGGGTTCGCCTGATTGAGATCGCGCACGTCCGCCAGGTGTGTGCCCTTGGATCCCACGTATGCCAGATCCACCATCCAGTAGGGCTTGATTTCATATTGCAAATCCACGTTCCACTGTTGCATGTAGGCATCGCGGAAGTTGCGCGCGATCATGTTGGGTTCTACGAACGCGGTGGCCGGCTGGCTGAGAATATTCTGGATCGTGTTGTTACCGCCGTTGGCGTAATAAGCCAGATCGTAGAAGGGCGGGTTGAATCGCGGAAAGACGTTGATGTTGAAGATGCCGACATCGTAGAAGATACCATAGGCGGAGCGCACCACCCAGCGCTCGGTTTTCATGGGCCGCCAGGCGACCCCGATGCGGGGGGCGAAGTCCGTGCGTGTCGGATTGTAAGTGGCGCGCGGAACGCCATCCGTCCCGGCCTGGATGAACTGGCAATTGGGGACCGGTGTACAGGTCGCGGAATTCGCGCTCAAATCGGGAACGCTGAAGCGGTTGTGGTCTTCCACTCCGGGGCTGTTGTACTCATAACGCATACCCACGTTCAGCAGCAGGCGCGGCACCACGTGGATATCGTCCTGGATGTAGTAGTTCATGCCCGTGCTGCGCACGGTATTAAAGGTATTGCCCGACACCCCCACCGCATAGTCTGGAATGCCCACGGCCAACTGGGCCAGAGCCTCAAGCGGAGTACCGGACATGCCGTCTTCGGTGCCGGCTTCGAAGAAGAAATCGCCGCGCGCCACGAAATCGAGGTAATTGTCGATCTGGATATCGCGGATGTCCGCGCCGAACTTGAACTGGTTGCGCCCCTTGATCCAGGACAGGTTGTCGGAAAGGTCCACTGTAGTATCGCGGCGGTCTTGCGGATAGTTCAGGGGCTCGCCGATGCCATCGAAACCGAGCAGGTTGACCTCGGGATATCCCAGGTCCACCGGGTTGGTGAGAACGTCCGGAAAGCCCAACTGCGCGCTCTCATTGTGACCGGAGCTTTGCTGTAGAGCGCCTGCCTGCATGCGGTTGTATCCGAGGCGAAACTCGTTGATGGCGGCGGAGGTGAAGATGTGCGTCCAGCCCAGCCCGCCGTTTTGGCCGTCGTTGAGCGTGTAGCTGCCGTAGCCGGGCAGGTTGGTGAACGCATTCACCGGATCGAAGGGATTGAAACGGTCCTCGTCGAAGATAGCCCAGTGCGCCGATAGCGTGTCGTTCGGGCCGGCGTGGTGGTCCACTTTGACCAGACCCAGGTTCTCCGTATTCCGAATTACGGGCGCGGAAACGAACGTATTGGAATTAGCCAGATCGGCTCCCACGTTGGCCGCAGGATACAGATTGAGAATCGCCTGGCCGGCCGGATTCACTGCAATTCCGACGCCGGAATACAACCCTGCGATCTCCGAAAGCTGGGTCTGCGAGGGCACGGTGGCTTCGCGAGTAGTGGCCTGCCGTAGGCGCAGACTCTCGTATGAAACAAAGAAAAACGTCTTATCCTTGCGAATGGGACCGCCGAAGGTGGCGCCGAACTGGTTACGGTCGAGCTCGGGGATCGGCCCGCAAGTGCCCTGCACGGAAGCAGGCGTGCAACCGGGGAGATCGAAGAAGTTCTTAGCGTCCAGGTTCCGGTTGCGCAGGAATTCGAAGAGTCCGCCGTGGAACTGGTTGGAGCCGCTCTTCAGGATCACGTTGACCTGCGCGCCGCCGCTGCGCCCGTATTCCGCGGAGTAATCGCTCGACTGCACCTTGAATTCCTGAATGGCGTCGATCGAGGGCAGCGCGACGTATTGGTTAATGTACGGGTCGTTGTTGTCCACGCCTTCCAGCAGGAAGTTGTTGGACTGCTCCCGGGCGCCGTTGACGCTAACCGCGCCGCCCTGCGTGGAATTCTGAGATCCTTCGACCGGCAACTGGCTGCCCGGCGCCAACAGCGCGAAGGCCAGGAAATTGCGCTCGTTGAGGGGCAGCTCGTGCACCAGGCGGCCGTCGATCACCTGTCCCAAGGTGGAAGTATCGGTTTGGATAATGGGCGGGGTGTCGCTGACGGTGACCTCGTCGGCCGGCCTGCCCACTTGCAGCGTGAAATCGACGCGCGCGGTTTGCTCCACGTCGAGGCCGACATCGGCGAGCACGGTTCTGCGGAAGCCCTCCTTTTCCACAGCCACGCGGTAGTGGCCGGGCGGCAGCAGGGCGACCGTAAAATCGCCGTCGTCATTGGTGGCGGCTTCGCGGGCGGCATTAGTGGCTCGATTGCTGACTGTCACCCGCGCTTTGGGGACGACACCTCCGCTCGAATCGCTGACGGTACCGGTGATGGTGCCGGTGGGGTCGCTAGCCAGCAGCGGAAAGAGCAGCGCACTCCACAACAAAGGCAGGCGCAAGGAACATCGAGGGCCCATAATGTTCTTTCCCCTTGGTCTAAATGCCAGAGTACAGAGTACCAGCATATTAGACGTACACGCCATCGTTCCTGTCTCATGTCAGTTCTTCGCCCCTGGTTTCCGGCAGGAGGAAGATCAGTGCGCCGCCCGCCGCGAAGAATACGGAGGTCAACGCCAGCGCGCTGCCGATGCCGAAATGGTCGGCCAAAGCGCCGATGGTGAATGGCGCGAGCGCGCCGGCCGCGCGTCCCACGTTGTAGCACAGGCCCTGCGCGGTGGCGCGGACCGCGGTGGGAAATAGCTCCGCCAGCAGGGCGCCGAACACGCTGAAATAGCCGTGTCCGAAAAACCCGATCAGCGGCCCCATGAGCATGAGCGCGGTCTGGCGCCGTCCCCACTGGCCGTAGATCGGAACCAGTACCGCGGCACTCAGCACGAAGGTCAGAAAAACCGGCCGCCGTCCGAAGCGGTCCGCCAGGAAACCGAACAGCGTGTAACCGAAAAACGCGCCGATCTGCATGGGGACGATCCATCCGGTGGACTGCACCACGCTCATGCCCGCGCCGCCGCGCGCCACGGGGCTCGAAAGGTAGCTGGGCATCCAGGTGAACAGCCCCCAGTAGGCGAACAGCACGCAACTGGTCACACTGGAGGCGATAGCCGCCGTGCGCCACATCGCGGGCGAGAGGGCGAAGGGATGGACGGGCGCAGGCAGGGGCGGAGACGCTGTACCTCTCGCGACACCCCAGGGGCGTGCGCCACAGAGCCAGACGGCCAGCAGCGCAGGCGCCACACCGGCCACGAACAGCGGGCGCCATCCCCAATGCGGCATGACCGCGGCAGCCAGGAGCGCGGCGAGAATGTAGCCGACGGCCCAACCGGACTGCATGAATCCGGCGGCCTTGCCGCGATGCTCCGCCGGCCAGGATTCCGCCACCAGCACGGAGCCGGCCGACCATACGCCGCCCATTCCAATGCCCACCAGCGTGCGCCAGACGAGCAGGGCGGCCACACTGGCGGCGGTGGCGGTGAGCCCGGTGAAGGCCGAGTAAATCAGGATTGCATAGCCCAACGCGGGGGCCCGGCCCATGCGATCGGCTAGCACGCCGAACAACACGCCGCCGCAAGCGGATGCCAGCAGCGTCGCGGAGGCCATCGCGCCAGCTGCCGCGGAACTGAGGTGGAACTCATCGCGAATGGCGGTGAGCGCGAACGCATATAGCATGACGTCCATGGCGTCCAGCATCCAGGCGAATTGGACGGCCGCCAGCGTCTGCCATTGCGCGCGCGTGATGGAGCTATACCAGGGAATGGAGCCACTCCTCCTGCGCTTTGAGGAGCGCGAGTGCCGCGTCGATGGAGACCTGCTCGAAACGTACCGGATCGCGCGGGCGGAGCTGCCCGACGGCGTGAAAATCGGCGGAAATCACATTGGCGATTTTGGGGTAGCCGCCGGTGGTCTGGTGCTCCACGAAGAGGATGATGGGCTGGCCGTCGGGGGGCACCTGGACTGCACCCAGGGGCACTCCTTCGGTGAGCATATGGGCGGTGTGGCCGTCGAGCGCCGGCCCGCGCAGGCGCAGGCCCATGCGGTCGGAATCGGGCTGCACTTCCCAGGTGGCGCGGCAGAGGGTATCGGCTAGAGTGTCGGCGGGGGTGGTTACTCGGATGGTGGTCGAGGAAGGAAGAGCGGGTCTGGAGACCCGCTGCAGGCGTGGACGCCTGCCCCACGATGCGCCCCACAGGACGTCGCCTCGCTTTAAGGCGCGGCCTTCGTGGCCGCCCAGGCCGGTTAGCAGGTGGGTAGAGGCACTACCTAAGACGAGCGGGACTTCGATTCCGCCGCTTACGCACAAGTAGCAGCGCGCGCCGGACCGCGCATGGCCGCAGCGCACCTGCTCGCCGGGTTGCACTTCGACGGCGGTCCACATGGGGACGCCGGACTCGAAATCCGCGCCGGTCAGCGCTACCACGGCGCCGGACTCGAACTCGAACGTGCCGCCCGCCAGAGTCATTTCAAGCCCGGCCGCGCCTTCCGGGTTACCGACCAGCAGGTTGCCAGCGCGCAACGAGAGCGCATCCGCCGCGCCCGAAGCGGAGATGCCCAGGTGCGCGTATCCGGGGCGCCCGAGATCCTGGACGGTGGTCAACAGGCCGGGTGAGATGACGCGGATGCGATTCAGACGGAGCCCTTCACAACGAATCTTACACGATCGCCCATGCGCAACAAGGCAGGCGGATCCGCACGGGGATCGAACAGAAGCAAGGGCGTGCGGCCGATGATTCGCCATCCGCCCGGGGAAGACATGGGATAGACGCCCGTCTGGCGCCCGCCGATGGCCACGCTGCCGGCCGGCACACGTCTGCGGGGCGTGTCCAGACGCGGCGCGGCGATGGATTCCGGCATGCCGCCGAGGTACGGAAATCCAGGCGAGAAGCCCAGGAAATAGACCAGATATGCGGCGCTCGAATGCAGGGCGACGACCTCATCGGGCGTGTGTCCGGTGAGCGCGGCGACGGCTTCGAGATCGGGGCCGAACTCGCCGCCGTAAGAGACGGGAATCTCCACCGTGCGCGGCTCGGGCAGGGACGCGGCGGCCGCTTGTACGAAGAGCCGCGCCGCGGCGCCTGCGACGTCTGAATGGCGAACGGCGAGCGGGTCGAAATCGATCAGAATCGAAGCGTACGCGGGATGCACGTTGGTAACGCCGGGTACGGATTGCAGTAAGGGCGTGAGCCGCAGGACGCTGCCGCGGGCCGCGGGCGAGATCCGGTCGTCGAACACCAGCAGCAGGGAACGGTCGCTCGAATCCACAACGCGCATGCCGGGGGATTGACTCACTCTTCCCAGTTTGCTACTTTTCAGACTGTTGGGAGGTGACGCGAATTATGCCATCGGCGCAACTGGCACCGGCAGGGAGTGCGGAGGTTGTGTGGCAGGACCAGGACAAGAAGCACCGAGGTTGGGCGGTGCATCTGCATGTGGGGGAAGAAGTGATCAAGTACCCGCATCCGGATGCGGTCCGGAATCTCGGCGATGCTGAGTTGATTTCGCTGGCAGTTCAAGACGCCAGAGAAGACGGCTACGAGCTGAATCCGGGGGCGGTCAAAGTAACGCGTTAGGGCAGCGTGTTTGAAGCTAGAAGCCGGCAGGCCACCAACAACGATGGCCTGCCCCACGGTCAGGCATTCATCACGCGGCCCATGCGCTCGATGGCTTCATCGATCTGGGCGGTGTTCGTGAAGCCGATGGTGACCGCATCGACGCATCCCAGGTTCATGGCGAATTTCATGGAGGCGTCGCGGTCTTCCGCTTTGGTGAAGCGGCCTTCGCCGACGAGCTTCATACTGATGACGCCCATGCCCTGACTGTGTACGGCTTTGGTGTGCGCCACCACCTCGTCCACATTGCCTAGCTGGTCGACGTCGCGCATTTCAGGCGTGTCCATTCTGGTGCCGTTGTGGTTCATGCGGATCATGGCGATTTGAAGCCACTGGTTGCCGGGAATGGTGCGCAAGGCCGGCAAGCCGTGGATGGAAGCGCCGTGAGACGCGATGATGCCCTTCTGCTGGGCGAGCGAGAATCCGTCCTGGAGGCTCTCGTAATCGGTGGCCCAGGTGGGCGGGCGCAGGCAGTGCAACAGCAGGATGTCGATGTATTCGCTATTGAGCTGCTTGCGGAATTGATCGATCTTGGGCGCGGGATCGCCGGAGGCCGGCGTGCTGTATTTGGTCATGAGGCGGTAGCTGTCGCGCGGCAGACCCTTGAGGGCGATGGCCAGCATCTCCGGCATGCCGTGATAGCTCTCGGCGGTTTCGAAGAAGCGGATGCCGTGGTCGTAAGCGTAGCGGACCAGGGTGGTGAAGCCCTCCTGCCCCAGCTCGCGTTGGGCGCGCCCGCTGGTTGTGCCGGTGCCGAAGGCCAGGCGGGTGACCTTCACATTCGATTTGCCGAGCGTTACCCAGTCGGTGGCCGAGCGTTTCGCGGGCTTCGCCAAGGCCAAGCCGCCGGTGGATAGTATCGAGGCGGCCGCGCCGGTCCTCAGAAAGTCACGTCTGGTAAATTGAGCCATGCATCCCTCCTTAGTGACACTTTACCACCGACGCGGGGCAATGGCCGGGGGGATTTTTGCGGGAATCATGAAGTTGGGCGGCCTCCGATTATGGGGATGGGCGGGTTCAGGTGGGGATTTTCGGCTGAATCCGGGGCGAACGGACCGTTAGCGGCGCCGCTCGCCTCGGGGAATTGGGTTCGATTCGTTTTTTCGTTTTTTGGGTTCTCCGCGGGGCTATCCGGTTGACGTGGCTCAGTTTCGGCAGCTTCAGCTTCGGCTTCGGCTTGGGATTCGGCGAGGCGGGCGCGACGGTCAGCCTGTAACATGGACAGGTCGCGAAGGGCGCGGGAGAATTCGCGCTGCAAGGAACCCTCGTAGCGCATGAGCTTGGAGAAAGAGTTGTAGTATGCAGAGTCGCCATGGAAGGCCCAGGCCAGGGGGTTGGAGCGGCCGGCCTTGTTGAACTG